>Ga0265594_1002299_pt1 | contig 13851 bp, 19 predicted proteins | sample saktaG_11_FD_190147 | JGI IMG/M metagenome (GOLD analysis project Ga0265594, IMG submission 190147) | Saline water microbial communities from Sakinaw Lake, British Columbia, Canada - sak_2011_5_24_80m | ecosystem: Environmental > Aquatic > Non-marine Saline and Alkaline > Saline ... | reverse complement strand
AAATGTAAAACCTAAGTGTTAAAAACGGTTAATGCGATAACCAAGCATTAACTTAAATTTTTAATTAAATTCAAATTCAAAAGTCTGGGCAAAGACTTTGGCGAGCGTAAGCGAGCCTAGAACCCCACGATCTTTAGTCGTGGGAGTATGTCAGCGCCTCTGTATAATATCTATGAAATTCCTAGTGTGTGGATTCGGTCCGGCCTTTGGGGGTGCGGATGTGAATGAGAGATTAGGAGGACAAAATGGAAGAATTAAGCCAAAGTCGAATTAATGTCATATTCAATCTTCATGAGCGAGGATTGCTTAGTGACAAAACAATGCTTGAGAAATTCGGTGTTATTAACGCCGAAAAAGAATTCAAGCAGAGAGCAGAAGAACAGCATACGAAATCGTTATCGGGATGTTCGAAACGGGATCGAGATGAGGTAGGTATTCTCTCGAATCGTATAGAACAGGCTCGGCGTAATGTTGAGGCATTGACCAAGTTAATAAGTTTACTTAGCAATGATCGTATCGACATTTCTAATACTTGTGATTGGAGCGGAGTTAGGAAAGCTACAGACGCAAGTATAAAAGTAATGAGTGAAGTAGACAAACTATAACAAATTGCTAGGAATTTCATTAGGGCGGCGGTAAAACGTCGCCCTTTTTATTTGTTTAGGGAGTCGCCAAGACTATTCCAATCAATTGTGAATGGGTTTTCATCAATTTGTTGAATTTCTCGTTCGGATAATTGTCTATTTTCGGCATCTGGTCCTTCTAGTGTAAATTTCATCCTTACTTGTTCGCAGCTATGATTGTAGTCTTTGAAGCGAGGATGAGCTTCGTGGGTTTGATCTAATTCGCCCGGCTTAAGTTGGGTAGGGATGGACGTATATTGTCGGATATCCTGAGAACGGTCTAGTTGTTGCGTACCTTTATTGAAATTTTCGTTTTTTAGATCTTCGTCGGTGAATTTTTGTTGATCCATAAAAGCTTTAAGCATCTTGCTTTCCATAATTAATGTTATTCCTTGAAAATATGGTAAGTCCTGCATATAATATACAAGGGAATCAAAAGCATTTTATGGAATTAACTTTCATGAAGATTATCATATTATCTCAGTCTAATGCGGATAAAGTTGACCTTGCGGGTACTCAACTAACTGTTTATCATCGTACTAAGGGTCAAGATATCGCTGGAAAGATTTGTGACGTTGGATTCATGGTAGGTGGTGGAGCAGCCTATGGACGAGGGATCTACACGACATATACGTTAAAGTCATCTCTTCAAAACTACAATCTCACAACGTATGGTGGTGAAGTTCTCAAAGCTGAAATGGACATCTCGGGATTTTTGATTTTTGATTATGACATAGCTAAAAGAGTTTACGGCTCGAACTATCGTCTTACGGATCAGGTAAAGGTTATAGGGGAAGATAAGATTGTTAATTCTGCTATGGGTCGTCAGAAGCAATGGGATCTTCTGACTCATTATAGTAAGCAGTTGAATAATCAGGAATGGACCTCTGATGTAGCTGGCGTTATTTCTGGTAGGCTTGGGTTAGATCGAACAGGACTTAATGGAATCATATATACTGGTCGAAGTGATGGGCGTGTAGCCTTGTCATTTAAGGCTATTCAGGTTACGCCAATTTCTCATGCGTGGATTGATGGCAAAACGTATAAGAATCCTCAATGGGAGTCTTGTGGAGAAAGAACCGTAGATGAGCTTAGAAAATTGAAAAATGACGAGGTTGCATCGAGAGCGTTTTATGCAGATCGAAAGTTGTTTTTAAATGCTCTTTCACGATATGATACTAAAGGTGTTATTGATATTATGCCTCAAGATTTTCCAGCTATTCCCTCGCCTGTTTTCGACGAATTGGTAGTCAACTTCTTATATGAAGATGAAGATAGGGTTCGACGTTTAGGTCCTAGGTTAAAAGAGCGTTTCAGAGATATTATTGCTGTCGATTTCCTAATCAAGAAACTTAAAAGTGCTCCGACTGTTTACTGGAGTGAGTGGCAAGATGTTGATGAGGAAACTCGCAAGAAGATTCCTATGGAGATGATTTCTGAGATATGGACTGAATTTCTCGATAAGAATAAGGGCCATTGGGATCAAATTCCTGAAAATATTCGTCATGTAGTACCGAAAGATGGTGAATCTGATTATTGGACTAAGCTTGTAAGGAAGAATCCCGCAAACTGGCAATATGTTCCAAAGGACATCACTCAGTACATCCAAGATCAAAACCTAGCGCAAGTTCCGACAGATGCTCAACAACAAGCTTTAACGCCAAAGGGAATATCTGAATCAGTCCGAGAAACAGAGGAAATGGATATTCCGAAGAATGCTGTTGGTTGGGTTCAAGATGAGATTGCGAAAATGAACAAGAAGGCAGCTAAGCTTGGGTTGCCTCCTATTACTCTTGAAGTTATTGGTGATGATCGCAAGAATAAAACTCAGAAAATAAAGATTGTTGGTAATGTTCCAGTTCTTAAGGGGTGGAAACTAATAGCGAGAATCAATGTTGCTTTAGACGAATCTGGACAAGAAGTTAGGATGGTTGAGCCTTTGACAGACAATCCTATTCCAGAAGATTTGCAGTTGGATGTGATACCTTTGAGATGCGATCATTGTGGATATAACAGACGTAGATTGGAAACCTATGTTGTCCGGAACGAAGAAGACGGCAATTACAAGATGATTGGGACAACTTGTTTAGGTGACTTTATTGGTGATTTTGGAGATAAGGATCCGGAAGCCATAGCGAAATATGCAGAAGGATTTAGGCAATTGTTGCATAGGTTCCGAGAGGGCAATCAATTTGAAGGCAAGACGAATAATCAGATTAGAGGATCGTTCAAGAAGGTTGGCGTTCCTATTCAATTTTACCTTAGCAAAGTACTTATGTTGGAAAAACAGTTTGGATTTGTTGGGAAGAAGCAATCAACATATTCAAGTCCTGCGACATCTTCTTTAGCATGGCAAATGTGTATTGATGACGTTACGGATCAAAAATACAGTCAGGACGGACTCTCTGCTGCTGATATTACGACGATTAGCAATGCGTTGGAATGGATAAAGACGATTCCGCAACCTCCCGCCGGTAAAGAGAAGGATTTTCTTTGGAATCTTAGGCAAAATGTTCAAACGGGGACGGTATTCCAAAGGCGTAAGAGAGCAGATACGAATACGGGCATTGTTTCATGGTTGCCTATGGCCTATCGTGCAAATGTTAATGAGGAAACTGATTATGAGAAATTGCTAGCAGGAAAAGGCAATCTAATTTATTTTAGTGGTATTTTGAAAACTCGCCGTCCTTTGTTTATGTCTATTGTTCAGCAGGGCAAAAATCAGAATATAACACAGGATTATTGCGTAGTTGAGAATGATAAGGGTGAACGAGTTGTATGGTTTCAGGATATCGACCCTAGTATTAATATCAATGATCCAATTAGCGTTAAGGGGAAGGTGGACGATTTCGCTAATGTCGAGAACCAATCAGCAACTTCTTTAAGAGAGGTTGAGGTTATTCCAGAAGAAGATTACGAGATCCATAAGGGTGCGATGGATCAGAAGGTTGCTGAATTTCGTATTAAGCATCAGGGGCAGGGGCAAAAAGGTAGTCAGACGTCACAGAAGTATTATCAGGATGGTCAGACAGTTGAGGATGATTTCAAAATTACAAAAGTAGATCTAACTACTTTTCGAGATAATTTGTTTGGATTACAGGATGCAAATGGTAAATATCTTTCTGCGTTTGTTCCATTTGTCATGGGGAATATGGGGGATACGGTTAGATTGCAGGGAACGGTAAAAATCAAGGGGCGTTATACTAATTTGACTGATGTTAAAGTTATTCCTACTAATAAGCCTGTCAATCAACCATCACAAGCCCAACAGCCTCAAGTGATGGGTCCGTATAAGGATGGAGACGTTATTGAGGAAGATTTTAAGGTGCTTAGGGTTACACCAGCTCAGTGGGGAAATCGATATACGTTAAGGGATAATTATGGTCGTACAGTGTCGGCATTCCCTAAGACTCACGTGGGAAATGAAGGAGATACCGTAAGATTAAAAGGGATGGTTAAACTTAAGGGGCAATATGTCAATTTAACTAGGGTTCAAGTTATTCCTCAACTGGCGAAGGCTCCCTTACCTCCTCCCGCTCCTCCTGTTCCGCAAACCCCACCGATCCCTCAGAACCAACCTCAGGCTATAGATGCTACTAGCGGATTAAATTGGTATCAAAAATTAAGAGTTATGGCTCAGATGGGTGTTGCAGTAGAAGACGAGGTTGAAGATGCTGTGGACGATATTCCGGATCAAGTTCAAGATCGCCGCAAATACAAACTTCCTAACGAAATGGATCTTGATAAGACATATAATTCTTTTAAGTCTAGTTATGAAAAAGCTACTGGAAAATCATGGAGTCCGGGGAAATTCAAGAGTCGGGCATCGGATTGGATATTCTATGGGGAAGAAGAAGGATATATTGCGGTACGTCCTCAAAGATTAGGGTTGTATAAACTTGTTGGTATTGGGGGTGACGAACAGAATCCTATGGCTAAAGGTAAAGCACTCATCAAAGCTTTTAATGACTTGATGTCTGAAAATCAGCCTGTTTGGGGTATGGTTAGTGCGGACATTAAGATTATGGCAGAACGTCTTGGTATGAAATCTCCTCCTGTTATGGTTATTAAGCAGCTAATGAAGTTTATTCCTCAGGGTGTTTGGGGAGGAGCCGTTTTGAATCAAATTAACCCAGATGGTGGCGTAGAATTGGAATATGGTGACATAGGGAAGGCAACTAAGTATTTCGTTGCTAATTCAGCTTATTATTTGAGATTGGCTGAGATGGTTAGAAATGAAAAGAGTGTGCCATTGCCTGTCCGTTTTATGATGGAAAAGATAATCAAACGGTTAGCTAATTTGGTTCCTAGAATGGAAAAGACGTCCTCAGTATTCGACATCCCTAACTTCATAAGCTTGGAGGATACGGGATTCTAATCGAATTATCTTGATTAGAGCTTGATTTATATTCAAATTCAAATATAATAGGTTCATGTATTATCATTGTCGCCCAATTAAATTTGTAATTTATGGTAAGGTTGAACCTCCCCCTCCTAGTGAGCTTGATGAATACTTTGACGGACCCTATAAATGGCTTGGTCATTATTGTGGGTTTTTTCCTCAGGTTTGGCTTTCTAGAAGTCGTCAATCTATAACTGGAATACGTAATAATAAGCGTCTCAAAAAACGTCAGAATATGAAGAGAGATGGTGGTTGGCGAAAGGATATCAAAACAAGCAATGACAGTGTATTGTTTGAATTTGATCCAATTAAAGGATTCCCTCTCAGTTATACCCATTGGGAATATATTCTGAATCCCCTTTTTAATGTTAAGGGTGGTATACAGACTCAGAATAAAGCTATTACAGAATTCTTCAACTCCATGTTAAGAGACTATAAAGCTGATAATCTATTGTATGGTTATGATGAACCTGACCCTGTAGAAGATGATTGGGAAAAGAGTGGTTGTAATTTGGAAGTGTATCTCAGAGATTATGTTTTTAAGGAAGTTGATCAGGTTGTAGTTCCGACGCTGAATCTTAAATCGGCTAAGAAAGTCTTTTGTCGTGATGAGAAACAGAAGAAAAAGCTCCGTAAAATGGGCTTTATAGAGGATCGCGTTCAGATTCAAAATTTTCGTAAGTTTTCTTCTTTTTGATTTGTATAATAACTACATGACGATTACAAGTCAGAGTCCGAATTTACTTGATTTGAGCGGGAAGGCTCACGACTTTAGTCGTGGGATGATAGCGAATATTAAAAATATTTGAAATTTTTCTTATTTTATCGTATAATATAATCACGTTCTTTGAAAGGTATTAATGGTTATTTCTAAAAATCATTAGAAATGTAAAACCTAAGTGTTAAAAACGGTTAATGCGATAACCAAGCATTAACTTAAATTTTTAATTAAATTCAAATTCAAAAGTCTGGGCAAAGACTTTGGCGAGCGTAAGCGAGCCTAGAACCCCACGATCTTTAGTCGTGGGAGTATGTCAGTTGAAAAGATAGTTAGTCATATTGAATATTTAGAGCCATGAATAAATTCATTGCTATATTTTGGTTGATTCCATCGATTCTTTTTGCTGGTGGGAGTTTTACTTTAGAAAATGATATGGTTGGAAACTCTGATCGCCACTATACCCATGGAACTCGGATATCTCAGCGAATTGATCAGTATTTTGATTGGGATACTGATTTCTTTAAGCGAGATAATAGTTTGAATTTTGGAATAGGACAGTATCTTTATACGCCTTCGGATATCTCTATAAAAGAATTGATGAAAGATGATAGACCTTATTGTGGATGGTTATATGGTGAACTTCTTTTAGAATCCATAAGAGGTAGGCATGCTGATTTATTTGCATTGAATCTTGGTGTTATAGGTCCTCATTCTTATGGAGAACAAACTCAAAAGACGGTGCATAAAATAATTGACAGTAAAAAGCCTCAAGGTTGGGACAATCAGTTAGAGGATGAGGCTGGAATGAATTTGATTTATCAGCGTAAGTATAAGTATCGACATGATGGGCTTATTGATTTTGACGTTATTTCTCATGGAGGGGGTTGTCTTGGGAATGTTTTCACTTATGCTAATTTAGGAGTTACATTTCGTACTGGGTATAATTTGCCGAAGGATTTTGGTTCAGTTGGCATAGAACCTACGATTAGAGAAACGAAAAAGATTAGCACCTATGTATTTGTTGGTACTGATGGGCGTTATGTCGAGAGGAATATATTTTTAGATGGTAATACATTTAGGGATAGTCATAGTGTTGAGAAAGAGCCATTAGTGGGAGATATTAAGATAGGGATAGGGGGGCATTTCAAAAAGGTTGGAATTATTTATAGCTACAATATTAGAAGTAAAGAGTTCGAAACGCAAAAAGAGCATAATGAATTCGGAACAATAATAATGGTATGGGGATTGTGAAAAAGGAGGCGATAATGTTTGGACTTGGAAAAAAGAAGGAAGATTCGCAGGAAGATTCGCAGGCAGTATCAGAAACAACCGTCGAAGATAATTCTAACGGAGGTTCTAGCGGAGGCTCTGACAAAGGTTTAATGATAGAGGGTCCGAATACGAAGAGGGTCGAAGAAATTCCTCCTCTAACGCATAAGGAAATGAAGGCCCTGAAACGGTCACGATATGAGGAAGTTCGTCATCGTTTTAATACGGCTTATGTTATTAAGAACATAAAGACGGGACAAGTTGCAGAGATCAGGGCGGCGAGTCCTGTGCATGCAGCTAATCTTATTGGATGGCGACCAAATAAAGTAAAGGTTCTTGAGCAAAAGGTGTCTGAGGAAGTTCTAAAACAATCTCCCGAGGATGTCAAAAAACGGACAGCGGAACCAGTAATGGAAAAAGAAGTTAAGCGAAATAAGCAACCCGAAACGATTGCAACTACTCCTATAGAGAATTGTCCCGGGCTGCAATAATGAGCGAGAAGCAATCTTGGTGGGATTTCTTAAAGTATATCATCAATTTCTTTCTTGGTAAAAAACGTCAAGATAAAGAAACCGAAAAGAAAAAAGAAGATATACAGAAAGAACATTTTAAAAAGGTTGATGAATCTCTCAGGCAAAATTATAAAGAGTTAGATAAAAAGAAAGAGGAAGAAAAGAGAAAAGATGTTAAAGATCGCCTTAATAACATGTTTTAGCTCGCTTTTGATTGGCTGTTCAATGTTGTCGCCATCTAGTTACGAAAAATGGACAATGCCCGAGAAGCCAGTCGTCAAAAGCATTAAGTTTATTCCTATAGAGGAGGCTCACTCAGAAACAAATGGTTTTTATTTTTCTAATGAAGCGGCAGGGTATTTAGTGGATAATGTGAGCGAATTAAGAACGTATATTGCTAAACTTGAAATGTTGATCGGGAAAATGGAAAACTACTACAAGGAAAAGTAAGAAGTTAAATGAGTAAAAGTAAATGTCCTTTCGTCGTTGGGTTTGTTAAGTTTAATGTTGTTCGCCTTGTTGATAGGAACGGTGAATTCCATGACCAAGTAGATATTAAAGAAGCTAAAAGACAGGCTTCTGAATATGGCATGGATCTTGTTTGTTTCAATGAGCCTGCGGGAGACAAACTCGCTTTCTGTAAGATAATCAACTTTGGTAAATGGCAATATGCTGAGAAAAAGAAGCATAAAAAGAACAAAGTTATTAAGAAAGTTACCAAGGAAGTTCGTTTTTCTCCTGACATTGATGATCATGATATTGAACATAAAATCAAACAAGTTGTAGAGTTTCTCGAAGATGGAGACGATGTTGTATTTACAATGAGACTTAAAGGTCGTCAACGTGTTCATTCTAGGGAAGCGCTAGAGAGAATGAATCAGATAGTATCTCTTTGCAAAGGACAAGGAGAAGAAACTGGTCGTAAAGTTAGTGGTAGCTTAATTTCGGTGAGAATAGGTAAAACACAAAAAAAGGAGGCGTGATGAAGTTAAATGTTATCGGAATGGTATTGGGAGTAGCTATGATATTGGGATGCTCGGGATGTAAGGTCGCCCCTGCACAAATTAAAGCAGTAGCTCAACAGGCAGGGCTTTTCAGTGCAGTTGGTTGGATTGCAGCAGATAATCCCAATGATGATACTATACAATCTGTTAAAAGTATTCTCGTTATTATCGAAGAAAAATCGGGTGATGTTGAAGGTGGCGCTACGTATACAGAAGTAATTTATCCCGAGGTCGAGAAAGTCATCAATAGCGATGCCATTCCCGCTCAGTATCGTCCTGCATGCAAAGTGGCTACCATTACGTTACTTGGTGGACTCGATATGCTCTTTGCCGCTAATCCTGAATGGAAAGAGAAGCAGGATGTAGCCATTAGCGTTGTCGATGCTTTTATATTCGGCGCAAAGAATGGTTTAAATCTTAGCAACGATCATAAGCTCATTACGGCAGCTAGGAATACCGCTTCAAGAAGAGCTAAGGTCTACCAGAAGTAAATCACTAAAATATTATTACAAAAAGAGGATGGTTTAAACCGTCCTCTTTTTGTATAATAAGAACCATGAAAAAACTAACATATTTGGCAGTACCGTATTCAAGTCCGAGTTGGATCGTCAGAGAAGACAGATTTAATAAGGTTAATCAAGTAGCATGTAAGCTTATGCAAAAGGGTGAGCTTATTATGTCTCCTATTTCGCATAGTCATCCTATTGCAAAGGCTGGCAATCTCCCTAAAGATTGGAAATACTGGGCGGATTTTTGTAGGGCTAATTTGTTCGCATGTGATAAGGTTTATGTTTTGATGCTTGACGGATGGGAAGATTCAGTTGGTGTTCAAGCGGAAATTAAGATCGCCACGAGGATGGGCTTAAAAATAGAGTATTTGAAGTTTGAAGATTTTATAGAATGGTAGGGAAATCATGATAGTAGAATTAATTGCAATTACAAGTGATGTCGAAAAGATAATTGAAGACGCTGCTAGAACGTGTTATCAAAGTGAAGCAGGCGAAAAACATATCGTTGGCGATCTTATTAGGAAACTTATTAAGAGTGGTCATCATTCTGTCCTCGAACATGCCTATGCTACCTTTAGAATTAATGGTTGTTCTAGATCAATGACTCATCAGTTAGTTAGGCATAGACTTTGCTCATTTTCTCAACAGAGTCAGAGATACGTCAAAGAAGATCAGTTTGATTATGTTATTCCCGATCCCATTAAAGAATTAGGTGATAAGTATACTAAAATATTTAAGAACGATATGAAGATAATTCAAGAGATGTATATTAAGTGGAAGAAACATTTTGGTTTGAAAAATGAAGATGCTAGATTTGTTCTTCCGAATGCTTGTTGTACTGAAATAATTATGTCAGCCAATTTTAGAGAATTTAGGCATATATCTGAAGTTCGTTGCAGTAAGCATGCTCAATGGGAAATTCGGGCAGTAGCTAAAGAGATGTTAAGGCAGTTATATGAGAAGTCACCAAGCGTATTTGAAGATTTAGCAGAAAAATACCTTTGAAAATTGAAGGATCGGTGATTTGTTTATGAATTGTCTAAAATGATAGTTTGTAGTCAATTTGGAGATTGCAAATTTCTTAACGGTTTCCCCTCTATCCTCTGTTCCTCTGTTCTATTCTTGCCATCCCTCTAGTTTAATCTGCTCCAAAGATTAAAAAATAATTGGATTCTAAATCAATTGGCACTATGTTTATAGGTGTTAAAAAGATTTCACTTTTAGCTAAGTTGAGAAAAAATAAAAATAAGGTTTTTAGAGAGAAATATTGAAATATAAGGGGGGTGGCATATGTTTGAGGACGGAACTAGATACGATCCCATCTCTAGCGATGATGACGTTTGCCCAATTTTAATTTATATGCGGGTGGCGTGAATATAAGTTGCAGGCATCTACAGTTAAAGGTAACAAGATAATTTAACGAGGATTAATACGTGTGCGCATGGGACATTAGTTCTGCTCAAAAGGCTCATTATCTATGTAATGATAATGCTGCTGCTAACACTACTGTAGCTGATGCAAGTGGCGTTGGTAATACCGGCACGTTAGCTGGTGGCGATAATACTTCAGCAAAATCTACCAACCCCGGCAAAATTAATCGCTCATTATTACACATATATAGAAATTTAAAAAAAATGAAAAAAAGACTTGATCTTTAGTCAGGTTTATGTATAATATAAGTTGAAGATTGAAAAAGAAAAAGGATTTAACAAGACATTTATAGAATAAGGCAACTTGAAATGAAAAAGTACATCCATGTCCCAGAACATATTGAGATTATCCCCGAACCGAAGGGGAGGGTCATGGCCTAACTGTACCCAAATTAGGCTGTAAGCCCTTCTCTTATCGAGAAGGGCTTTTTTATTGTCCGAATTAAGTTGATTTATTAGTAATATAAAGATATAATGGCGGCTATGTTGTAGTGGGAGCATCGGAAACTGTGAATTTCCGGGGGAGAGATCGAAACTCTCTAGCCGCCCCATATTTTAAATAGGTGATTAGCTCAGTTGGTTAGAGCGCCTGTCTGATACACAGGAGGCCGTTTCGGTATACAGTGGTTCAACTCCACTATCACCTACCAATAGGAGAAAATAACAGGGTGTAGCTCAGTTGGGAGAGCGATGCGTTTGGGGCGCATAGGCCGTGGGATCGAGACCCACCACCCTGACCAAATATAATGCGGCAGTAGAAAAATGGCTAACCTCACCAGACCTTCAATCTGGATGGCTCAAAAGGCCTACTGCGGGTTCGACCCCCGTCTGCCGTACCAGTTTAAAAGGAGATTAATATGAAAACAAAATGTGATAAATGTAATTACGAAGGCGAAATAGATATATGGGGATGTCCTGTATGTAAAGGAATGGGCAATATATTTTGGATGGAAGGCGTAAGAAATTTAACAGTAGATGTCGATCAGTTAATAGAGAAAAGGTTGAAGGACTTTAAGATAACCCTAACCGATGAACAGGAAGACGAAATCCATAATGCGGTTTGGAAGGTGTTAGAAGGATTCAGTAACGGATACTATAAGAGTCATAATTAAAATGAACTACAGAAAAGGCAGATTGAATCAAAAAGGAATTTGGAATATTGGCAAATGGATTCAAAGATTTCGTAACAAAAGAACATGCAGAGAGACAATTCAATACTTTCTGGATGAAGACGACTTGAGAGTTCAACCAACAACATGCGATTGTGCAATGGGAGAATTTTGGGGAAAATGTCCTAGTTGTGGGAAGGAGAGTGGAAAATAATTAATGGGCGGGTAGCTCAGTCCGGTTAGTAGCATCTGCCTGATATGCAGATTGTCGGGGGTTCAAATCCTCCTCCGCCCACCATGACCCGTTAGAGGAATGGCTAACTCGTCAGGATCTCAACCTGAAAATTATGGGTTCGACTCCCATACGGGTCACGATTTTTAAAGAAAGAAAATGAATATTAAAACTAAATGTTGCTTTTGCGGAAAGGAAATCGATATAACCAAAAACGAAATTCCCGCTCAATGGTTTGGAAGATATGAAAAGGACCAATTGATTAATGTTATTTGTTTGGATTGTATCGAGAAAAAAGGAGATAAGTGGAGAAATGAACTACCCAAACATCTTTAATGTCTGGGTAGTTCATTTTCTGCTTGAATGTCCAATTTTTTTTCTGTATAATAACCTCAATGATCGAATTATCAAATTATTATATTGGCGAGTAAGCATATTCGTATAAGTATTGGGGGGACAAATTATGGGGTAATTTGTTGTTCAACTTCCAGAAAACCATCCGCTTGTTGATAAGTGGACTAGGCTTAATCCTTTTTATAGTCAAAAGCATCGTTTGAGGTGGGAATGTTCATGTATTCGTTTTGGGCAAGAGTTATTTGAAATAGTAACGGTAACTCGAAATCAATGTATTTGTAAATTATCCTCCGACATCATTCCAAAAGGAGAGAAGGCGTTAAGGATCAAGTTTTACAGTGGAGGAAAGAAGACGGCTTATTTTTCTCTCAAGGCTCTCAAACAATATGGTGCATGGGAGAAAATGCGTAAAAACATGAGGAGGCTTGAGAAACTTATGGGAGATATAGAGGTTGATGAAGTTTACAGTCTTGAAGAGGAAATTAGGTAAGAAATATGCAAAAAGACAAGAAAATAACGATGCATGTTATAGAGATAGAATTGGACAAAAAAACAGTTAAAGAGTTATGTGAATATGCTTTGGAAGAGATTAAAAATGATATTCCATCGCTAGTTAATTATGCCGTAAATAAAATATTAGCGCAAAAGATGCTTGAGAAGCCATCTAAGAAAATCGCTAAGAAGATCGCTAAGAAATCCAAATAGTTTCGTTATTCGTTATTCGTCATTCGTCATCGATATTTTTCAATGGAGTAATTAATGTCTAGAATCTATTTTCACAGTAAAAGCTCGGAAACAGAAGTCTTAGGTATGGAACGGGCATATTGTGGCTGTATGATATCTGATATTGGACTGAGCATATTAAATCTTGAGAATTCTTATGATCTTATTATCCCGTTATTGCATCCTGATCATTATATTCGGGATATATTGAGAAAAAATCCTCCTGTGGTTAAAAAAGAAGTTATACGTCAAATTGAAACTGCCATTAGGGTTAGTTTTGGTGATGAAAAACTTCTAATTTTAGATGATAAGCCTATTGTTCTTTGGCATCTTATGTTAAATACTGTTTTATCTATGGGTTCTGATACTCTTCGGTTTATAGCGCGATTACATGCTCAGTGTGAAATTCATTCTTATGTTAGAGGTAAGAATAGAAATTGGTTAGCTGATATTATTGAGCGGGGAAGAGAAGAAGATATATTAAGAGATAATGTTGGATGGGAAGATACTATAGAAATGCTTAGGTCTGATAATAAGGAAACTGTTGTATTAAGCTATAGTGTTTGCGATTCATTTCCTAATGGTAGTGTAGCAGATTGGGACCCGTCTATAGATCCAGAATATGATGAGCCTAATTGGGATGAGTGGTATGATTTATCGGATAAGAAAAAATGGAATTTGGGATTAAGAGGTTTACTCAAAAATGGACATTCATTATTGGAGTGGAAGCCTGAAAATTGGGCTGATGTTAGATTTGGGGAAGATGGTATGACTGTGTTTAAATTAAAGAAAATACTTATGGAAAGGACAAAAAATGAATTGGTATAAAAGAGCATCCGAGGAAGATTATGAAGATTATGACAAAATGAAGGACTGGTTTGAGAAAAGAACCAATAAGCATATAAAGTCTGTTCAAGATTATTGCAAGAAGATAGCGGATTATGATTCTGAGAGATTTGGGGG
>Ga0265594_1002297_pt1 | contig 13869 bp, 12 predicted proteins | sample saktaG_11_FD_190147 | JGI IMG/M metagenome (GOLD analysis project Ga0265594, IMG submission 190147) | Saline water microbial communities from Sakinaw Lake, British Columbia, Canada - sak_2011_5_24_80m | ecosystem: Environmental > Aquatic > Non-marine Saline and Alkaline > Saline ... | reverse complement strand
TCTTTTCTACGCCTTGCGTTTTAGGTCCCTTAAATTGCTTTTGTCAAACGATATCACCAATGAGAGCCGTATTCTTTATTACCGCAATATTGCCGAAAGAATCGCTAAGATTGCCCCGTTTCTAGTCTTTGATCAAGATCCTTATATCGTCATTGCCGACGGCAAGATCTACTGGATTGCTGATGCCTATACGATCAGCAGTTCTTATCCCTATTCCCAACCATTACCCTTAAATGGCAGGAGTGTAAACTACATCAGAAACTCGGTAAAAGTGGTAGTTGATGCTTATAACGGCAGTGTTGTTTTTTACCAGGCGGATACTGAAGATCCAATTATCAGCACCTACGCAAAAATATTCCCTCAGGCCTTTCGTCCACTTTCTGAAATACCCGAAAGCCTCATTCCCCATCTACGCTATCCAGAGGATATTTTCACTTTACAGACGGCTGTCTACACGATCTATCACATGGATAATCCCAGGATTTTCTACAACAAGGAGGATCAATGGGAAATTCCCCACATTACCCAAGAGACGAGTATTAGTCCAGACGAAAAGGACTCCGTGATGGCACCCAGGCACGTCATTATGAAGCTACCGGAGGAGGAGGAAGAGGAATTCATTCTAATGCTTCCCTTTACCCCTCGAGCGAAGGATAATTTGTCTGCTTGGATGGTAGCCCGCAACGATGGGGAAAATTACGGCAAGCTAGTAGTATATCGCTTTCCCAAAGATAAGCTGATCTTTGGACCTAAGCAAATAATCGGGCGTATCAACCAGGATGCAGAGATTAGTCGCCAGATCTCGCTTTGGGATCAACGGGGGTCTCAAGTTATTCAAGGACCGCTTTTGGTTATTCCGATTGAAGAATCGCTGATTTATGTTCGCCCGTTATACTTAAAAGCCGAAGATGGGAAAATTCCCGAACTAAAACGGGTGATTGTGGCCTACGAGAATAAGATTGCGATGGAAGAAACGCTAGAAGCAGGCTTGTCTAGAATTTTTGGCCTTGCGGCAGAAACGCCATCTCTACCAACACAAGAAACCCGAGAATTGATAAAAAGAGCGCTTGAGGCTTATGAGGCAGCCCTAAGCGCTCAAAGGGATGGGAATTGGACTCGATACGGAGAAGAAATTAGAAAGTTGGGAGAAATTCTACAGCAATAAAACTTCACTTCTTCAAACAGTGGACAAAGTTCGAACTTACTTCTATAATTAGTTCTCTATAGAAAATATGTCTGATAAAAAACAACAGCCGATTGTTGAGGTTAAAAATTTAACTAAGAAATTCAACGGCCTTATTGCCGTTGATAATATTTCTTTTGAAATAAATAAAGGCGACTTCTTTGCCTTTCTTGGTCCCAATGGAGCCGGCAAAACAACCACGATTAGAATGCTGACGACTCTATTAGAGCCAACAGAGGGACAAATATTGGTCAACGGTTTTGACCCTCTAAGCCAACAAGATGAAGTTAGGAAATCGTTTGGGATTGTTTTTCAAGATTCAAGTTTAGACGAGGAACTGACTGCTTATGAAAATATGGAATTTCATGGTGTTTTGTATAAAATTCCTAAAGAAACGAGAAGAAAAAGAATCCAGGGCCTTTTGGAGATTGTTGATTTATGGAACAGGAAAGATAATTTGGTTAAAATTTATTCCGGAGGAATGAGAAGAAGGCTTGAGATTGCCAGGGGTTTGCTCCATCACCCGAAAATATTTTTTTTGGACGAACCAACTTTAGGGCTTGATCCTCAAACGAGACATAAAATCTGGGCCCATATCCATCAATTAAACAAGAAATATCAAACAACCATTTTCTTTACTACCCACTATATGGAAGAGGCAGAGAAAATGGCGAAAACGATTGCCATTATCGACCACGGGAGAATTATTGCTCAAGGGAAAACAAAAGATCTCAAAGAACAAACCAAAACTAAAACATTAGAAGCCGCCTATCTGGCTTTGACCGGTAAAACAATTAGAGAAGAAAATGCTACTAGTCAAGACAGAATGAGACAAAGAATGAAGATGTTTAGGGGGAGACAAAGATGATTGATGTCATTTACATTATGTGGTTAAGGCAGATTAAAAGATATTGGCGGTCAAAATCCAGAATTATCGGTTCTATCGGCCAGCCGCTTTTGTTTTTGGTTGCTTTAGGTTTTGGCCTGGGACCGATGTTTGAAAAAGCCGGCGGCGGCAATTATATTAATTTTTTGACTCCGGGGGTTATCAGCCAGGCGATTTTATTTATGGCCGTTTTCTCGGGAATAGAACTTATTTGGGATAGACAATTTGGGTTTTTAAAAGCGACTTTAGTTGCTCCTGTTTCGAGATTAGAAATTGTTTTAGGTAGAGTTATTGGCGGGGCCACGATTGCCGCTTTTCAAGGTCTTATTGTTCTTTTTTTGACTTTGTTGGTAGGATTCAGACCTCAAAATCTAACCGCGTTTCCTTTAGCCGTTTGGTTGATGTTTCTCATTGCTCTCTTATATTCCGCTCTGGGAACAGCCATTGCCTCCTTAATGAAAGACTTTCACGGTTTCCAACTGATTATGAATTTTTTGGTTGCGCCAACCTTTTTCTTATCGGGAGCAATTTTTCCTCTAAATAACGCACCCAGGCTAATCCAAACTATTTCTTACATTAATCCATTAACTTATGGGGTGGATGGTCTTAGACAAGTTTTAGCAGGCATTACTTACTTTGGATTAACAATAGATATTTTGGTCTTAAGCATCGTGGGGACTGTTTTGTTAATAATTGGAAGTTATCTTTTTTCTAAAATCGAGGCCTAGATTTAAAAAAGACTCAATCCCCCATTGAACAATCTTGAGGACAGCTTTTTTGAGTTTCACCGATCTCTCCCTCGCAAAGACTGTTGCCGCAAATTCCTTTTTCCCTCTCGTCTTGCGGCTGATTCCGGTCCTGCCCGCTTTCTCCATTCATCATTAAAACAAATATAATAATCAAAACCAGAAACAAACCCGCCAATCCGGAAAGCAAAATAACCACTTTTTTATTTACCTTTAAAAGACTAAACTTTATTTTTAATAAATAACCGCCAAGAATAAAAATTGAAATTAAAAATCCAAATCCTAAAACAAGAGTAATTAAGCTATTCTCTTGGGGAGTATCGCCTAAATCCTGCTCCAAGAAATTATTTTTTTCAAAGTCTTCCCCCATCATTTCTCCTTCCGGCTCTGGCTCGGTAATTGTTGTGCAGGGAAAAATCTTATCTTCGCTGCCAAAAGTTTCAAAGAAATAAACCGAACCACCGGTACCGGCCGCAATATACTTTCCGTTGCTAGAAATATCGATTTCTCCAATATATTCGTTAAAAGAAATCTCTGTTTTTCTTTTATTTTCTCGATTAAGCAAATAAAGTTTGTTATCAGTTCCGCCAACAGCTAAAAATGAACCATCATCGCTAATATCAGCGGCTCCCAAAGCATTGCTCAATTGCCAGGAAGCAACAGGATTAGAAGAGTCTTTTTGGAGAAAAAAAGCGTCGCCGCCAAAATCAGCCGCGCCAATATACTCGCCGTCAGGGGTGAAATTTAAGGCCCTTATTGAGCTTCCTCCCGGAGCAGGAAACTTCCAGAGGGGTTCCTGGGAATCTCTTGAAAAAAGGAAAACCGCTCCGCCATCAGATTCGCTGCCAAAAGCGGCCAATTGGCCATCGCTGGAAATTTTGGCCCTGTGGACAGGCGAATCGCGGGTTAACATCTCACTTCTTACCAAGGGAACATTAGAATCTTTGGAAAAAATGTAAGCTCGGCGATCAGGGCAGCCGGTCGAACCAGCAATAAACCGGCCGTCATTAGACAGAGAAACATCGTGGAAATTGCCGGAAGCCTGGTACCGCCACAACGGCTCACTTTTTTCAGCACTCCATAAAATCAAGGAGTTGGAATTTTCGCTTCCTTCTTGTTGAGCAATAGCGGCTGCCAGATATTTACCATCCTGCGAAATCGCTATGTTATAAGCATTTCCGGCCTGGCCATATTGCCAAAGAGGCTGATTGCTATTTTTGTCAAAAAGAACCACGCTGCTGCCGATTGAGGCGGCGATTCGCGAACCATCACCGGAAATATCCACCCCGCCTTTGACATCACCGCCAACCATAAATCCCTGGCCATATTCATAGCTCCAAAGAGGTTCGTTTGGTTTTTGGGTATCAAAAAGATAAATATGATAGGAAGTTTTGACTGCTAAATATTGACCATCATCAGAAAGAGCGATTCCGCCAACCCATTCCTTGCCGCTCGAAAATTCTAAAATTTTTTGGCCTGATTCCCGATCAATAACGGCAATCTCGTTTTGATCAAAAGCGCTTTCAAAAAGAACCGGTCCGTTATCCGGTGAATCAATAATAGAATCTCTTGTTTTTCCCAGACCGTTCGAGGCTTCAAAATAATAAAAATTACCCCCAAGCTTATCAGGCGCATACCTATAAATATATTTAACTCCTTTTTTGTAATCACTGTTTTTTGGATAGGCTTTTTCCATATCAATCATCTGGCCGTTGAAATAAATCTTCATATACTCAGGCGGCCGGTTTTCTTTATCTTGATAAACCACTGAATAGGTGTATCGCTGGCAAACCGGCCCCCAATTAGGATAAACATGGCCGTTAAAAAGCTCGGGATCGTTAGGGGTTTTAGGCAATTTAGGAATAATGCCAGCAGAAGGAGTGTCCATTTTTGTTTCCGCCCAAACAGAACTTACCAAACAACTAAAAAGACAAACACTTAGGAGAAAAGAAATAATATAGAAAAATCGTTTTTTCATTTAAGTCCCCTTTTAAATCTTAGTACGTCTTTTTATTTTTTAAGAATACAAATAATGGCCCCAAAATAACGACAATAAACATTACCAGCAGGCTGCCATAGGCAAATCTGTCAACTACATAAAAAAGAGTTTTTTGATAAAATAGGTACCTGATAGTTACTTTCACCCCATGAATAATGACAGAATATATTATTCCCAGAAAAAAAGCATTACCCAAAGAAAAACCATCCTCTTTGCTTAACTTCATTACGGATAAAGCTACCATCAAAGCCCATAAAGCCTGAGAAATATTCATAAGATAAGGAAAACTATCGTTAAAAGGGATGACGATTAAGTATTGAGAAAAAACCACTAATATCGCTCCCAAGATATAAAACCAGATTGGTTTTATATATTCAACTAAAGTCTTGCTAAATATCTTTACTTTCAAAATTAGCAAAGCCAATATGAGAATAATTACCCCAAACAAGAGTGAAAAAAACACCATGTCATTGCGCCCATCCTTCATAAATCCTTCCGGCAGAAGACGTCTTTCCCAAAAAACTGTCTGTTGTTCCATGTGTGATCCCTGCTTTTCGTTCGGGCAAGGAACTTCTTTATCACCAACAAAGCACTTTTCATTTTGCCCATTAATCGCATCTGTATTCTGGTTCATGTCTTAATCTTACTATAATTAAATAGGAAAAACATCGCTGACTTGCATTATAGCCATTCTGAAGCCTTGTCGAAAGATGGCTTGAGGGCAGGCCCCGAGGGAATACTTGCTATTTACACTGAGCTTGCCGAATGTGCCCACCTGTCGTACCTCCGTTATTTCTTGCGCGCGTTTTTAATAAATGTTTCTATAAATGATGGATCTTCTAACACAAGTGAATAGAGTCCATCAAATAATTCACCTGTCGTAAGTGTACTTCCAATTGGAAAGCCATGTCTTTGAGCACATTTAGTATTAATTCTTTTTGCTTCTTCTGATGTTATTCCTCGAAGCATAGCTTCCTGACATCCTTCATTCGAGTAATCTCCACAATTGGGTATATCTCCCCATCCTTTGCATAATGAACCCGGTCCCGCAACAATAGTCACTTTTAGATCGTCTTCTTCAAAAAATTCATCAAAAAAATCACGTACACGGCCACTAGAGGCTCCTACTAAATATCCAACAGCATTTTTTAAGTGATGACCACTTAATTCAACATCCGCCATAATTAAATTCTCCTTGCCTTACCCCTCGGATGTGCACAGTTGTGATGAGCGGGTCGGTCTAGGACCTTTTTATCCTTATATCGCTTTATATCATCTATTTTCCTGTTTTATACAATTTTTGGATTTTCTTTTCTGCTTCTTGAATACACCTAATAATATGTCTTTTTAGATAAATCTTATTCTCTCCAAAAAAGAAACAGATATCGTCTTCGTAATCAGATGTAATTTTCTTTTTTCCAATGGATGCCAGATTAGCTTTTCCGTATGCGATATTAAACGAAAATCTTATTTGTTGTTTACTTTTCAGCATATGTTCTCCTGAGTCTACATGGCATACTGCATAACGAATTTTTCGTATTAAGTCTGTAATATCCCCTGTCTTAACGTCTTCCTTGAAGTCTACTCTGTTTTCCAAAAGTACAAGTTTTTGTGTCAAATCCCAAAGTTTTATTATAATTTCTGTAAAAACAGATTCTTGGAAAACTCTTAAAACAGGAGTGCTAAATACTCCTGTATTAATTAATTCTTTTACCCTCCTCAAATCAGTTTCTATTTGGCTTTTTGTAAAGAAATCGTCTTTATTCATATTATTAAATTATTGCTGCGAATCGTGGACAGAGTTCGAACCTTTTTACTAACTGCAAAACAGCCTATTTTACTTCCTACTCTTGCTCAATAAATTTTTTAAATGTCTCTTCCGGTGTCTGGTGGCTGTTATCAATATAATTTTTCTCTCCAATACTTGGTTTTAACTCTTCGTATTTTTTGTAAAACATTTTGATAGTATTTTCACCTGAGGTCCAACCCTTTCTTTTCTTATCTCTTTCAATAGTAGTTTCCATAGGTGGCCATAAAATCTTTAATACAAGATGTTTATGAAATGTTTTCTTTATATCTTTAATAAATTTCTTTTCCAGGTTAATCCTATCAATTACGACACTCTCCCCATTTTCAAAAATATCTTTTGCCTTTCTAAATAATTGTCTTGCTATTGTTTCGACTTTATCCGGATAGTCCTCAATATCTTTATATGTATTAGGGAAAATCTCCTTTGCTATTTCATCTTCAGACAAATGAGAACAGTCAAAGTGTTTTTTTATAACTTTTACCAAGGCTGTTTTGCCAACTCCCGTAGGTCCAGCAATTACTATTACAAAAGGTTTTATCATATTTTTTATTTTCTTGTTGTTTTCTCTTTGAAGTATACCAAAGTTTTAAAATTCGGAGAAATCCGAAGGTGTGCTTGGGGGCAGGGATTCGAACCCCAATACCATCCTTCAGAGGGAAATCTCGACTTCAAGTATCAACTTTCTCAAAGTTGCATTAGTAAGAAAAATCTATTAAAATAAAATTGTTATCTTTTAACAAGAAAAGTCTTTGATGAAAATACTAGTAACGGGTGCCTTCGGACAAATTGGTTCCGAACTTGTTCCAACCCTCCAAGTAAAATACGGAAGAAACAATGTGGTTGCTTTAGGTAATCGACACTTTCCTTCCGATTTTGATGGCATTTTGGAAGTCGGTCGCTTACCCAATAAGAAGCTGCTTGATTCTATCATTAAAAAACATCAAATTGAAACGGTTTATCACCTAGTCTCTCTTTTGTCAGCCAAGGGTGAAATTGATCCGGACTTAACCTGGAAAGTTAATATCAACAGCCTTAAGGATGTTCTTGATTTAGGCCGGGAACATCATTTAAAAATCTTCTGGCCAAGCTCTATTGCTGTTTTCGGACCAACAACTCCTCGTCAAAAAACACCGCAACATACTATCCTTGAACCGACCACCATGTATGGTGTCACTAAGGCAACCGGCGAGCTGCTTTGCCAGTACTATTTCCTTAAATACGGCGTGGATATACGCAGTCTCCGATACCCAGGTTTGATCAGTTGGAAAGCCGAGCCGGGAGGAGGTACTACTGATTATGCCGTCGCTATTTTCTATGAAGCAATTAAAAGCGGTCACTATAAATGTTTCGTTCGAGCTGACACCACCTTACCCATGATGTACATGGATGATGCCATTCGCGGAACTTTGGAATTAATGACTGCTCCTGCCGAAAAATTAACCGTCCACACCAGTTACAATTTTGCAGCAATCAGCTTTAGGGCTCAGGAATTAGCTCAAGAGATTCAGAAGCGTCTATCACTGAAGGTCAATTATTCTCCAGATCAACGCCAGAAAATTGCTGACTCTTGGCCCCAATTGATTGACGACTACCAGGCCCGGCGTGACTGGAGATGGAAACATCAGTTTAATTTAAGGAAAATTACCAAGGTAATGGTAAAAGAATTGCAAAGGAAACTAAGGAAATAACTATTGTCAAATACTCCTCAGTGCCAAAACAAAACTTCCCTTGTCTCCATCTAGGCCTCCCGAGTGCTTTAAATCTTCTGTTTCCCGCGAGTCTTCAATCACTTCTTTCGCTTTGGGCTGAGCATCGCGGTCATGCCCCTTTCAATCCTATAGCCTTTTTGATAAATTCGCCACGTTTTTTTATCATATGTTTGACACGATTCTTCTTTCCAGTCCTCTGTTTCTCCTTCAAGTTTGATTCGGCATTAACTACCAGAAATTGACTTTTCAATTCCCCATAAGTTTTACGTAAAATAATAATAATCGCTTCTATTGGCACAACGAAAAAGATGACCTTAATTAATATGTGCTATTGGGAGTACCAGTTGCGTAGAAGGTAAAGGACCATAATCCAAAAACCAATATTGGGGGCATTTTCAAATATAAATCTAATAATTGTCCAAAAGGATTTAGTTGAGTTCATCTTTCTATCTTTCGGGTGCTCAACTTGGCTGCCGGACAGGCCCCGAGGGAATACTCGGGATTTCACAGTAGCTCGAGATTTTTGCTTGGGGGCAGGGATTCGAACCCCAATTAATGGCTTCAAAGGCCACTGTCCTACCATTAGACGACCCCCAAATGTTATTAAACCTCTTATATTATAGCAAAAGTGGAGGAAAAAGAAAGAAAATCTACATCTTGATAATCTGTTTCAATAGTATTATTATTTAATTAATAAGAAGTAAAAAATGCAAAAAACACTTGAAAATCTAACCAAAGCTTTTATTGGCGAATCTCAGGCAAGAAATCGCTATTCTTTTTATGCCAAGGTTGCTAGAAAAGAAGGTTTTGAACAGGTTGCTGAAATTTTTCTCATCACGGCTGAGCAAGAAAAACAGCATGCTAAAAGGCTTTTTGAACATATTCAGGAATTAAAAAATAAAAGCAAAGAAAAATTAGATGAGATTACAGTTGAAGCAGTGGCGCCAACAGTTTATGGAAATACAGCCCAAAATTTAAAAGCGGCTATTGCCGGCGAAAACCATGAATATACTCAAATGTATCCGGAATTTGCTGATACAGCCCAAAAAGAAGGGCTAATGAGAATTGCGGCAAGACTAAGAGCAATTAGCGTTGCTGAAAAACACCATGAAGAAAGATATAAGAAACTTTTAAAAGAAGTGAAAGCAAAAAGTGTTTTCAAAAAGAAAAAAAAGATTTGGTGGGTTTGCAGAGAATGCGGCTATGTTCATTTTGACAAACAACCGCCGCCAAAATGTCCATCCTGCGACCACCCGCAAAGCTTCTATCAAGTTAAGTGTGAGAAATATTAAAACAGCTTAAGCAAGTTTTTTCTAACGTTCAAGAGCTGCGATAACACCTACTATTTTGCTTTACAACTTATCATTATTAAAATAGTTTTCCTTTAATAAAAACTCTATAATATCACTTGCTACCTCTCTAGGCCTACCTATTACCGGATAATGATGAATATCAATCCCGGGACAGTCGTTCAGTTCTAATATATACGGCTGTTTTGATAACTCATCGTAAATAATATCCACACCAGTTATTATCATTCCAATCGCTTTTGCTGCTTTAACAGCGATTTCTTTTAGTTCCCCATCAACACTACCAGTTACATCTTTACCAATTCCGCCAGTACTAATGTTGGCGTTCTGTCTTAAAAAAATCCTCTCTCCTTTTCCAGGGATGTAGGTTGATTTTTTGCCTTGCTTTTTCAAATTTCTTTTTACCTCTCCATTGAGTCTTATTTTACACATAGGTTTTTCATACCTCTTTCCTACAAGCGGGTTTTGATTAAACTTTTTAATAAGCTGGCGAATGTTGCTTTTTCCATCACCGATAACATGAGCAGGAATTCTTTCCATGACGGCTGACACTTTATCCCCAATAACTAGTAATCGATAATCTTTTCCCTTAATAAATTCTTCAAGCAAAACGTTTTTCTTGCCTGGACTGGTAAAAACTAACGGTAAAACTTCATTAAATTCTTCTAATGACTCAATATTGGCAAAGACTTTATTTCCATGAGCGCCTTTAGCTGGCTTTAATACGCAAGGAAATAGATTTTTTCTTAAAATTGTTTTCCTGGCTTCCCTAGGCGTTCTGACCAACCAACTTCTGGGAACTGGAATTTTATGAGAGCGTAAAATTATTTTGGTCAAGAACTTGTTGTTGGCTATGAAGCAAGCAGGTTGAGGATTAACTGGAAAGGAGGTTCCTTTAATAAACAAAGATCTCCCATTGTAAGTTAGTTTTAAAAGATGAAAACGCTTAGAAATAATTTCAACTTTTATTCCTCTATTTAAAGCAGCTTCTAAGATAACCTGAGTGCTGTTGCTTCTAAATCTTGTTTTGTTTGTCATTTTTCGTTTCCCTCTTTTAGTGCTGTTTTTATCTTTTTCCTCGCCTTGCCAAGAGAAATATTACCAACAAAGGCAATCTCTTCTGTTAATCGTCTCATCGAAATCCTTAGAACGTTTTCCTTGCTTTTCGAAAAGTTTTTCGATCGATCATTTTTCTCTCTCCAGAGATTTTTCAAAACCTGGGCTGTCTCAGAGACATCATTTAAACCTAACAACCCTTTTGCTTGATTAAGATTAACAGGTTTTTTTCTATTAGACTTTTTTGAAAGTTCTTCTAATAACTGTCTTAATTCCTTTTTAGAAATCGGCCTTCTTATATCTGTCTGGCCGATATTATTTATAGGAATAGAACGAATTACAGCTCTGTTTCGTGGATTTTTAAAATATGGCCTGAAAAGGATGATCTTTTCTTCTTTATCTTTAGCTTTTTTCTTTTTAATCTTAAAAATCCTATATAATCGACCAAAATGAACGATTTTATCTCTAACTTTAAATGTTTTATCGTCTTTCATAGAGCAATAACATCAGAGGCTACGATTTCTGTTTTTATAAATTTTTCGCCTTTAGGATTAGCAATCTCTCTATTTTGAATACGCCCTGAAACAAAGACCTTAGTGCTTCTTGTTTAAACTTCGTGAATTCATAAATACACTCAAAGTCAGCCTTTATTTATTTTATTCAGGAAGCTAAGAAGACCCTGAAAAGGTGAAAGCGAAAAGCCTCGATTACCACTTCCCAATAGTTTAAAATTCATCCAACGTAGAGCCTCTTTAAAAGCTCTTGAGTTTTAAGTCTCCCCCTTTGGCTTTTCCAATTAAGATTATAGCAGAATTTAATTAGTAAGACAAATATGGATGTTTACAGGCTTTACAATTTTTCGAGATTAAGTTTTTTTCCACTATAAAAACAACCACCGCCAAAATGTGAGAAATATTAATTACCAATAGATTTCAATATTAACTACTTCTCCTAAGGGATCCCAATAACATGTGCCTAGTTTTTCTTCCTGATTTTTTAAATCTTTTGTTTTGTTATTTAACTGCGCTACCAGATTATCCAATATGCTAGCTTCATTGTTTAATTCTTCTCTTTGCTTTTCCAAGCTAGAAGATTGACCGGATAGCTCATCTTTTTGTGATTTTAGTTTTTCATTTTCCTGATCTATTTCGTTTTTCATCTCTTGTTCTAAAGTATCTGCTTTATTTCTTAGATCATCTAATTCCTGATTAAGCCTATCTCTTTCTTCTTTCAATTCTTCGTTTTCTTCTGCCAAGGCTTCAGAGTCGCCTACCCCATCATCTTTGTATTTTTCTACTCTGTTGTTGTAATCTTTAATTTTATTTTCGTAATCCCCTTTTGCTTTTTCCCAATCATCAAATTCTTTGTCTAGTGAATCTTTTTTTTCCTGATACTTTTCGTTTATTCTTTTTTGATTAGTTTCAAATGCTTCATTATATGTTTTAACTAATTCATCATAAACTTCTCTTTCCTTCTCATAGGTTTCTATTTTCTTTTTATGCTCTTCTACTTTATAGTTATATTCTTCGATTTTGATATCGATCTCGTCTAATTTATCGCCAACATCTTTCCATTGTTGAACATAGTTTTCATAAAACTGATAAGAAGTAGGATCAAGTGATAAATAATCAATGCTTATAGAACCATATTTTTCCCCCTCATTAAGATAGGCAACTTTGTCCCATTCACAATTGGTTCCATTAATATTCAGAAAATCTTCTCTTATATAGGAATCACCCTTGCCGGTGACGTCAATATAGACTAAGCCTTTATCAGAGGTATTAAATGCATTTAAAGCATGGGCTGGTCCTTTGACAAAATTTATGCCTACATAAGCCGCTTTTATGCCTGCTTTTTCAGCATTGTTATGAAGCATTTGGCTAAAATTGGTGCAGACAAAAGAGTTTTTGTCATAAAGATTATCATCAGTTTTGTCATTTTTTAAAAAAGCAACCAGCTGATCCCAGCTAGGATCTTTAGAATGAACATAATTCACGAGCTGGACCGTTTCACCGGAAGGCTTTTCGTGAGGAACTTCTACTTTTGTTTTAATCTTAGGCGAATAAAAAGAAGGGCCGGCAATTTTTTCCCAAAAAGTTAGCGCCTCCTGCCATTCTCCTTTTTCAGCTTTTTCAATGCCTTCATAATAGTTTTGCTTATCCGCAATAAGCTGTTCATTTTTTTCTAACTGCCTGTCAATATTGTCTATTAAGATGTTTATTAATATTTTTGGGCGAGCTTCTTTTAAGAGTTGATTAGCTTTAACAAAATCCTCGTTTGTTTGCAGTTCTTTTGCTTGAAGAATCAAATTAAAAGCCTGAAGGTGTTGAAATCCTGTTTTGCCGCCAATAATCAAGGCCAATAAAACAAGCAAAAACGGAGTTTTTATTTTCCTCCACATTCAATAATTTTATCACACTGATAATTAAAAGAGGTGTTAAATGATAAATAGGTGATAAATGGAGTTATTTAACGTTCAAGATCTGTGGGTAGGCTTTCGAATTCTATTTCACCTATAATGTCATACCAAAGATTCAAATAGTCTAAATAACCAGAAATGGGTCTTACTGAACCATCAATTACATACTTTTCTCCATTTATGTAAGTGGTCAGAACTCCATGGTAAAACACTTCTTTGCCCTCTAATGACCGAATTGATTTATAGTAAAAGAATACTGTTTCAAAATACGTTTCTACTCCTATTTCTTGAAAAAGATACTGTCCCATAAAAGCAAAATGTCCGCAAATCGCTAGATTTGAAGATATTGTTTCGATTAATTCGGGAGTATTAAGCATTTTTTCCCATGTATCATTTGCTCCCCCAAACCTATAGAAGTTTAATATTGCTCGACGTTTTCTAGCGAGGCTTGAATAATCTTTCTCCAGAGATGTAGCATCATAAGCGCTATCGATTGCAGTCGCTATTTCTTTCATCTCTTCGTCTATAAGGTAAATTATTCTGGTCTTCCGGTCACCACTAGCCAATGCTTCTGGACTATAAACAATTTGATCATATATATAAGCTGCGCCTTTTTCTAATAAATCTAGTCTATTTACGGCCGTTTTCTGGGCTTTTCTTAATCCACTGACATAATCTGCGTATCCCGCACGATATCGCGGGTCATTAGGATGCATTTCTGTGCCATACCATGGAAATGAGTATTCTTCAT
>Ga0265594_1002296_pt1 | contig 13870 bp, 18 predicted proteins | sample saktaG_11_FD_190147 | JGI IMG/M metagenome (GOLD analysis project Ga0265594, IMG submission 190147) | Saline water microbial communities from Sakinaw Lake, British Columbia, Canada - sak_2011_5_24_80m | ecosystem: Environmental > Aquatic > Non-marine Saline and Alkaline > Saline ... | reverse complement strand
CAAGTGGGAGATTACCCATTTTAGCATCAGAATCGGGGGTTTCTATCAATGTTTCAAGGGTAATGCCTTCTGTTATCTCTTCATGGCTGTAGTGCCATAATGTCAGAGCTGCAGTATTTGCATAGGTAATTATTCCGTTGCTATCAGTCTCAAAGACAGCGACCGGGAGGAGTTCAGTCAGGTTTCGATATTTCTCTTCACTTGCCTTTATCTCATCTTCTTTCTCTTTTATCTCACTGATATCAATAATTACTCCACGATTTCCAATGCATTCTGATTTTTCATTATAAATTGGAACACAGGTGACGATGACTGGTATTCGGGTCCCATCAGAACTTTTCACATATAAATCACGTGAATGTAAAAAAAACATGTCCTGAGGTATAAAAAGCATTCTGTCCATTTCTTCGGCCCCATCTTCTGATAGCATTGATGCAAGGTTCATGCCATTTGGGAAATCCGTCAGTCCGAACATCTCCTGAAAAGCAGCATTTGAGAAGGTAATTATTCCTTTTGTATCAGTTTCAAAGACTGGTGTTGGCAGAAGGTTTGTCATCTCGAAAAATCGCTTTTCACTTTCTGATGCCTGTTTTGTCTTCTTTGTGAGACGGGTTACCAGATCATACAATGCACACGAGAGTTCATGTATCTCATCATCACCACTTACCATAAGAGAATCCGGATTCGTTTCAGGGTGTTCCTGTAACTGATGAACCCGGGTGGATAAAAGGGTCATCCGGGAGAGAAAGAGCCTGTCAAACGCAAATAATGAGAGTAAAAGAATACATAATCCTGACAGAATCAGGAAAAGAAGATTCTGTTCCCAGGTTTCTTTTCCTTTCGCAAGTATATTACGTTGTAGCGATAATGAAAATGGTATCTGTTCATCTGCAGTATATCCAAAAATGAGGCTTTTCCCTATTATTTTCTCATCAGAGAGGGGAATAATAGTGATGGTACGATTAGGTGTCTCCTCCTTGTATATCCCTGGTGACAAAGAATTATCTGCCATGGTATCAGGTATACTGATATCTGCATCAAGAAGGGACGCAAGATATTGTATGTCATCACTACTCAGGATATGACCCATAATGAGCGTGCCTGCAGAAGGCCCTCTGTTGGAACTTTGAAGAATATTTGTTTCTGCAAAGAGTACCGGAGTATCACCGATAAGAGATATCCAGGAGTGGGAATGTGACAGATCCTGGTTCCAGATAAACGCAGATAAACTTCTGTCCTGTACAAGGTTCTCATAGAGAATATCTGAGTACTGCTCTGCTTCTTCTGATAAAAACATCTGTACAGGGGTTCCATCCGGGCTTAAAAGAAACACAATGTTAATCCCGATTATTCCAAGTGATTCATCATTTAAGTTTTGTGTGATATATTGTTCCTGCTGTATTGAATCAGAAGTTGTCATATAGGTATAAGTCTCGTCCCACCACCCCCAGTCCTGAACTGTTGATGTATACCTATCCTGCATTCCATTAAACAGAATATGACTTTTCTCAATCTGTGTTGAGACATAATCCCTTTCAAGTGACTGAATATTAGCAGAAAAAAGAAGATATGAACCGACTGCTATCACTAGGAAGATGAATGTAATAATTATGATAAGACTTATCAGTGCTTTTGTTCTGAATTTCATGCAAAGTGTAGGGGAATTTTACGCAAAGGAACTTGATTTACCATCCTATTGAATATCCTTTTGGTACTATAGAGAAGATCTATTGTCCCTGGTCACGGGTAATTATATCAGAAAATATTAGGCATCTGTGATGAAGCAGACCCATCGGTCATAGATCGGATCACGGGTATTCTCATCAACGATAATCTTCTTTCCTGCTGCCTGTGCTGATTCAATGACAATTTCAGTCTCATTTTTTGTCCCTACGGTCAAAAGACAGCGATCAGAAAGAGCAATAATCTCATCAATGATTGTCTGCCATATATGCCGGTTGAGAGTATTTACTTCACCAAGCATAAGGCCTATTGCAGTACTGTATCGCCCGGTATAGAGCGAGAGCTCTGTTCCATCAATCCAGACAACCTGCTCAGGAAGAATACGGGCAGAACACAGACCACGGGAGATGAGTTCAGGATCATTATCAAAGGCAAGGGGGATAGCTCCTAATTCTCTCATGACAAGTGAACCAATACCAGAACCACAACAACAGTCAAGTATCTGTTCTCCTTTGATATCACCAAGATATGTTGTAATGAGATCTCTGACCAGTGGCACCCGCTCCGGATTCATCTCCTCCATTCCGGGAGAGATGGTATCCATCATGCTTTCTGCATAATAAGCCCTTACTGCAGTTTCCCAGGTTTCACGGTCTTCCTGGTATATCTCTGCCTCAGCCTCTTCTAACTGCGAAATTAGCTCCATAGACGGGTTTCGTAAATGAAATGAACTTGCAACCCATCCTTTATCGGTCTGAAACGCTACTGCAAGCAGATCATCATGTTCATCTATCACAATTTTTGCGGTATCAGAAGCTTCCTGCAGGAGCAGGTTATCCATCTCGGCATAGGGGAGGTCCGCATACAGTGGCTCAATAAAAATTACAGAATCAATATCACATATTTCAGCAGCATTCATCAGAATCACCAGATTATACTATACTATATTCTGTGTATGCTTTTTACATAAACAGACCGGAATAGCACAGTCAGTATGTGATACTTCTGTGAAAGATGTAGATTAAAAAAGGGTAAGTCAGGCTAAAATTTCAGGGAGCTCAACCTTTGACTTGATGATCTCAATTCTTCTGACCGGGAAGAGAACTTTTATCAGTTTAAATATCTCTTTTGAGATTTCCCCAGAAATAATACCATTTACGAGGAGGTTTAAATCACCTTCAGTTCCGACTTTTATGATCTCATCGGTCATAACCTTTCGTATCTGGTGCTGCTGACTTTCATTTGCACGGGTAAGTGTGTAGCAGGTCACGGTAAGTCGCACTTTACGCCCGTCTTTAGTTGTAAACGGAATGTGTGCATCAATCCGGGAAGTTCTGCGTTTAATGAGCGATCTCATATAGTCACGGGTCACTTCATGACCAATGAACTCGGTGTATGCTGCATCCCCTGCCACTTTTGTGACAGAAAATTTCATTTTTATGTGCTGTTTTGCATAGTCGTTTGCAATCTCTGCCAGCGTAGTGTTCATTACCCGCCCGACCAGTTTCTCTGGATCGTTGGCAATGGTATCACCAAGGTATACCTTCCCAATGGTTTCAGGGGTATACACTTTATACCAGGTCTTGGCCTTCCAGCCTTCTACTCTCCGTCCACTCTGTTTTTTTCTTGCCATAATTCACCTCATAATGTTTTAATTACGTCTATTGGTTTCCCGGCCAGTTTCTGTACCTGTTCCGGCCAGTTATCATAATCAAGTCCTTTCTGAGCGAGGAATGATGCGGTCCAGCGTTCAAGTCCGATGCCTGAACACCCTGACCAGCAGTCTTCTCCACTCTGTATCTTCACATTGAATCCCTTGGGATATTTATCAGCGTTAATTGAGACGTTCTGGAACTCAAGCCAGGAATTGTTATACGGGAGCAGAGCTTCATAATCGGTTGTACCGATGCGTTTTCCACCCTTCCCTTCTGTTTCTGCAGTTCCAAGCATACCTTCCTGTGCCATGAACCAGGGAGTTACCCTGGCAGCACGCCACTCGAGCTCCAGTATATCTTCAAATACGTGATAATATGCATCAGCAAGTTTATCTGCAGTCTCTATTGTCTGATCCACCGTTCCCAGCCAGACAATCTCTATCCGGTGAAACTCATCAACCCGCTCAATGCCATGAATACCTCCGCTCTCATACCGGTGACTTGTCCCGCTCCTGTCAAAGACACGGATTGGCAGACACTCATTTGAGAGTGTTTCTCCCTGAATAAAAGGCCAGAAGGGAGGGCATTGTGCATAACACAACCCTCCGATAGGGCCGTCTATTCTATCACGAATCATCTCGATGGGAACTTCACCGGTTACTTTATAGTAGTCAATGACCTCTTCCCAGTATGCAGGATCCCGGCTCTTTGGCGTTGAGACATAATAAATCTCAGGATAGACACCTTTACAGTGTCCAGATCGTTTCCAGACATCCCAGGGGACGACTTTTGGAAAGATCATCTCATGGAATCCAAGGGGTCTTATAATCTCATCGAGCACTATCTGTTCAAATGCTCGGAAGAGGCGTACCGACTGGGGTCCATGACACCACTGACCACGGGAAAGGCCATGTTGTATCCACTTTCTCTTCACCATCTCTTCGGTTGGATCGGTGGAAGAATACAGTTTTTTCTTCCCACTCTCAAAGATGAGTTCCCAGTGTTCAGTCTTACCACCATATTCATCCTGGGCGTTCTTCTCCTCAATGAGTCTGATAACCCGATCAGGAACCTTATTCTCACAATCGGTTGCACTCATTTGAAGTGAGATTTCAAGGTGACTGGCATCCTTACTAATAACCTGTAAGAAGGGGAGCTTTGGTAGTGAGGCATTGGAATAGTCTTCTCCACAAAGAGTTATGAGAAATGAAGTTATCTCAATCGTCCTGATTCCAAGACGCTGTTTTCCAAGAGTTCCTGCCAGGTATTTTCGAAACCGGAAGAGCGCATCATGCACCCGTGTATATCCCCCACTTTTGATAGTGATGGTTAGTACCTTTCCTGTAACCTGCCAGTCTGTTATCTGTCCGACTTCTGACGGATCTGCATCTTTTGGTACACCCTTAAAAAACAGATTTTTGTTTGACTCAATAACTGCGTTTTTGAGTGTTTCTTCTGCTTCTTTTGTGATGTCACTGCTCAATGTGAGATCTGCCACAAGTTGTAGTTTTATCTGCATAAGTCCTCCGCTAGTGTCAGATTAACCAGATAATCATCCACTGAGGCGATAATTGAGCGGATTTTATTACCCTTTATATCGGTCTTCACACAACCATCTTCTGATGTTGTCTGCATTGATACGAGATTGTCTACTGATACTGCTCTTGCCACACAATCCGAATGTCGGTGTGAGGTGATAATAATACCATGTATCTGCATCATACCGCACACGTCTCCCTGATCCCATCGATGAATGCATCAATCTGACCTGAAGCAATCGTCGCTCCGCCACGGGTATCATGTCCTCCACCGAATCCACCACATCTGCCTGCGATTTCATGCAGGACCTCGCCACATCGTAACGTTATCGAGTCAGGACATCTCATAGAGAAGTATGCATTCGTTGCATCATCTTTATGATAAACAAGGACAGGAATGTCGGGTCTATATGATCTGGTGATACAGTCTGCAAGATCGCTGACCTGTTCCCGCATTTTTGCCTCGAAACAGATGATATCTTCGCGGTGAACACTCCCGATAAACCGGTACATCTCATTGATTAATGCAAGGCGATGACTTTTTGCATACTCCCAGGCTTTCTGTGTCTCCTGATAACTTCTCATGCAGGTGGCAACTGCCATACTTCCCCTGCCGGTTTTACCACAGGCATCAATGAGCATGGTTAACGTGAATGCATCATCACAGACTTCACGACTGAGCTTGTAAGTATCTCCGTATATGGTGCATAATACTTCAGCAGGAGCGATAACTGATGCTGCAAATAGTATAAACGAGTTTAACTGTTCTTCATCAGGCAGATTTGTATGTGTATCATGACACTGGTGAACCAATCGCGAGACTTCAGGTTCCTTTCCTGAAATGCCTGGAAGAAAGGGTTCTGCGGCATAGAACATCTTTTCATAGTAGTCTCTACCTGCCAGCCGTATGCCTCGTTCCTGAGTGATAATCCCGTTGATAAACCCTTCATCATAGATATCGTGGTTCTTTCCGGTGAACTGTTGTCCGTCGCCAAGAATCCCGGTTATCACGAGGCCGGCAAGGTCACGGTTGTCTCCCAGCTGATTTGCCACGATATAGGCTGTTCCTGCTGCTGATAATTCCCGGTCTCCATCTATCCCGGCAAGCCGGGGATTGGCATGGTAAGGTCCGGAAAAGAGCGGAATATGGTGATCGACCACCATGGTATCTTCAGGGAGATCCTTTATGCCGGATCCCATATCACAGAGCAGAATATGGTGCTCTTCCACCAGATCATCTACAGATATGTGGTTTTTCACTCTGATTCGGAAGCGTTTTTTTGCTCTGAATAATGATATCCCAAGGATGGCGCCTGCAGCTATACCGTCAGCGTCGTGATGACAGAATATATCGATATAGTCATGTCGCATCAGCTCTTCAGCAACATCACTGCAGACTTCCTCAATGGACATAATGTATGATTATCGTGATAATAGAATTTCTGCTGTTTCTGGTTTGTATACCCAGCCTTTTGGCAATTTGCCAGACTTGACATAGTACCTGACCAGACGTCTGACTTTTGACTCGGTAAGCATTAACTGGCGTTTGTTATGGAGATCCCGCTTATTTTCTGCGAGGTGCTTACGCATCCCCAGTGCCTTGATAATGAGATTGCGTAAATCTTCTGGGATTTCAGTCACAATTCCATTTTCTTCAATGATCTGGCCTATTGATTTTCCGGTTGCCAGTTTCACGTTTGGAACGCCGTACTTGTCTCTCAGGATGATGCCTATCCGGGCGCTTGATTCACCCTGTTTCTTTAAATCGATAATTAACGTTTCGATCTGTTCTGTATCTGTATTTGACCACTCGGGTGCTTTCGTTCGGTACGGACGTACTGATCCTGAAATACCTCTGCGGCGGGCATGCATACGTGCCATGAATACTACCTCCTATCTGTGTTCGTAACAGAATAATCCATACGGGAAAAGAGCCACAGGTATCCCTGTTTATACTGACCCCGGTAATCCCTGAGCCTGATTCATTCAGGCCGTGACATCTGCCACGTCGGATTTACTTCTGCCAGCACCTGTTACAGTGCTAGTATATGTGATGTTCCTGCTATGATAAACCTGGTGGTCACCCGGTCCCATACTGGTTGATACAGCGGATGAGAGCAGAGAATCCTTCCATCTCCATCGCAAGCACGTCGGTTTTTGTCATACCCATGGAGGTCTCACCGTCTGCGGTAAGCATGTCTGGCCCCCTGACTACCGTCCGGAACGTTCCATCTGCTGACAGGAGATCTGTTGCTTCTTTATCATGGACAAAGGCCCGGCCGGGAATGATAATGGTCTCATGGAGGAGTGAGAGGTCAAGTGCATTCAGATCTTCAATCGTGATAAGGTCGGCAATCTCTTTTCTGACTGCGATTACATCAGCAAATCCCGGGCCGCACTGATTTAGAATTTGAGAGATGTAAGGCTCTGCGACCGTGCCGGTGATGACGGTTGCCTTTTTGGTGAGACTGGGAAGGCGGGAGATGAGGGATGGCTCCTGCACAAGGATAAACGGAGAGGAGAGGTCTGCATCATAGAGTGGTGTGCCTGATATCCGGATAGTGCAGGCTTTTTTTACGGCGTTGACGAGTTCTTCAAATTCCCGAACCGTATGGATGCGCTGATCCGGGATTATCGGGCTGTTTTTCAGGATGAGGCCCTGTTCATAGGTGTTTGCAAACCGCATGAGAATGATTCCTTTGGCACCACAGGATTCTATCCACTGCGCGGTCCTGATGAGTTCATCCCCGTCGTTGACACCAGGAATGACGATGACAGCTGCATAGAGATCGATTGCTGACCCAAGCCGCCTGAATACTTCGAGTGAGACTTCAGGTGAGGGATCGTGCATATATGTAGCCCGCAGTTCCGGGCGGTGTGAGAAGACGGTGAATGAGACTTCTGCCATCCCGGCATCGATGAGAAAGTCTGCGATGTCTGGATCTGAAAACCCCTTTCCTGACGTATATCCGATATGGAGGGGGGCCTCAAGACTTGCAAGCAGTTCAATGAGATCAACAAACGCAGGATAGCAGCTCGGATCCCCGCCGCCACTGATGGTCACCCGGTCAAGTGAACCTGATATCATCTGCAGGTTGGCAAGTGTCTCCTCTGCAACGTCTTTTAGATCCCGAAAACCACTGTATCCCTCGCGAATACTTTTTGTACAGTACTCACATCCCTTGGTGAACGGGAGACAGTACCGGCATCCGAATGGTTCTGTATCCCTGACATGTTTGAAGTAGCAGTACGAACAGAATCCTCCGCAATCAAGTCCGGGTCTTCCACCGATATCAACCGTCAGTTGTGCCACGTTATCTGTACTATTTGTATTGTATCTCCTTATTGATTCGGATGACCGGTTTATCATTATGTTTAATACAGATTGGCACTAACAAGTAGAAGCGCCTCAGTGGCTTAGCTGGCAGAGCGGCTGATTTGTAATCAGCAGGTCCCGAGTTCAAATCTCGGCTGAGGCTTCTTTTAGTTGTGCAACAGCATCTCAAAAGTCCCAAAATTTGCACTTACCCCTTCCCACCATATTTTTTGTATATCGTTTTTCGTTGTCCGATATCAACAACAAGAACTACTGTCCAGTCAATTCAATTTTGTCAAAATTTCAGAAGCAATCTAAATAAAAAGATAAGTTGGCAATTCACGACGGATGATGTCAGAGTGAAATTAGAATGCCTTTATCCGACAAGTAAGGCATGACTAAACACTACTAACTCTTCGTCAATAAGAGCCATGATTATCCGGTAATCTCCAATTCTATATTTATATAAAGGTTCAGATCCTTTTGGACGCTTCATCTCCTTAATATGAGATCGTGGATCTGCCCTGATAGAATCAAGAGCCTGAAATATTCGTCTGCCTGCCTGATGATCAAGATTCTTTAATGATTTTTTTGCACTATTCGAATATCTGAGAGAATACATTACTTAAACCCAAGTTCCTTTCCTACTTCTTCGTGAGAGATGGATTTCCCCGCTTTGTATTCTTTAATTCCTTCTTGAATCGCTATTTCAGTCTGTTCATCGATATATTCATCACTATAATATTCAAGTGCCTTGGTAATCACGTCAATGGGTTTTTCATCGGGCTTGCTTTTCAGATGTTCAATCAGATTCATCACCGGATCCGGGATCTCAACAGCTTTACTCATTATTATTTCATCTCCTCCAGAACTCAACAATCTTTTCCTCGATAATTACCATGAAAAATTGTATCAACAATCATCCCGATAAGAAGTAAAACACCATTCTTTCCGAAAGGTTTTAGCCACATTTATCAGAGACCTGATAGTATCCTTTTCCCCTTCTTGATTGAAGATGGGGGCGGTGGGTTAAAGGAGACAGCATGCCGGAACACCACACCGGCAGTCTTCTCTTATCTTTTTAGAAAATGAAAGGATCGTAACGCTGGAGCAGCTCAAAGGACTGGTTGATCTGATTCTCAAAGATGATCCCGATCCAATGAAGTCCTCCTTCTCCCAGAAAAAACCGGCCAGATGATTAACCTTGGTGAGTGGCTTGATGTTCATCACTTCAGATACGATGCCAAACCTACATGGGTGGGATACTCTTTGTCCTCGCTGAATGTTTGTTCAGCGGAGATCACCGGGATAGAGTGAATGTAGTCCAGTTTCAAAGCGGTGCGATCTTCGCCGGTTGTCATCACCAGAACTGTGGAAGAGGAATCCAGCGATGGACTGACCTGAAAGAGGTTTTTGACGATCCGGGAAAGAAGCTGGATTATGAAGCATGGAGAAAGGAGCAGAACCGCAAACGAGCCCTTGCGAAGATGAGCGGTGATATCCCTGAACCTGATAAATCTTCAGAAGTATCAGGTGAGGAAAAAAGCCGCCGGGAAGACATTCAAGCGGATGAAAAAATTATCTCATTATGGCCCCAATATAAAAAGAGAAATGGCAAAACCAATAGAACTCGGACTGGTTCTTGAAGGTGAGGATGCCCTTGAGTTCCATCGGTATATTAAAAATCCAACAGATACACCGAAAGGAAGACAATTGCTTCAGGAAGCGTACGAAGAATCAAGGCATTATTCACTCAAATAAAAATACCCAAAGAAGAGCTTCGCTTCTCTATTTTATCCCCTGAACACTATCTTTCCGGATTCATCTGCTGTAAGAAGGACCTCGAAGACTTTCTTAAAGATGATGCATTAACCAGCCAGAATAATAGTATTTCTGTAACTCACCTTGTTTTTTGGAATGATGTCCTTGTTGGATTCTTCACTCTGACAACTGATAGCATTGAGATCAAGGGTATTCATGATGGAGACGGGGTAGATGATTATCCATATTCCCGGTAACCGGCTTTAAAGATCGCCAGACTTGCAACCGATGACCGATATACAAAAAGGGGCATTGGGATGCATATGCTCAGGGAAATCCTGGTAATGACAATCACCATTTCACATAATGTCGGATGCAGAATCATTACCGTGGATGCGAGAACCCATTCAATAGGATTTTATGAGGCGTTTGGTTTTCGGCGGACGCTTCGCAAGCAGACTAATTCTACTTCAATGTACCGGGATTTTCATCGCGACCTTATTGAATCACAGAAATAATCGATTTCAGGTTTAGGAATATTCTCTCTCATCTGTCTCTTCACTTTTTTATGATTCTAAATTTCCACCCACATTGAAAGATAGGCCTGCCTATCTTGTCTGAGGGTGGTCATACAACGAGTGAGGAGACTTGTTCAGATAAGTGTACCCCCCTGGATAATTTCGTGCCGTGCCACTACTCTCTCACTTTTTTGTAATCCTTAGTATGAAATATGCGGCACTTTATTCTCATCAAATTACGCAAGAAAACCAATTCTCGTGTCTTCTATGGGGAAAGAACATTATGTCAAATATGAAAGAGGTTACCACATTCGAAGGAAATAATTTTGCTTGCATAACTATCAATACATGTAGACACCTATAGGTAAATTATGCAAAAGGCTTCTACAATATACATTCGTTCAGACTTAAAGGAGCAATTATCAAACCTAAAAACACACCCCAGAGAATCTTATAGCGCAGTGATAGAACGCCTTTTAGCATGTGCCATTGATACTAATCCTCTTACATCCGAAGAGATAGCAGGGATAGAAGAAGCACTGGAAGATATCAAAGCAGGAAGAGTACATACTGAAGAAGAGATTATGAAAGAATTCGGGGTTGAATGACTGAATTTCAGATAATCTACTCGAATAAAGCAAAAAGAAACCTTAAAAAAATTCCATTACCAATTGCACAGGAGATAATCAGAGCCATACATGATCTGAAGATAAATCCCTGGTCGCGTGTACAGAAGTTAGAAGGATCTGATAAGTCTCCGTTTCATTCTCTTCATGTTGGTGGTTACCGGGCTATCCTCTCTATTCAAAACAATAAACTCATCGTGTATGTGGTAGAAGTCGGTCCATGGAAAACCATATCCCGGAAATATTAATCCGTTATAGGAAATGGAATTATTTTCAACAAAATGGTATGAAGGAATAAGGACTATTACCATTCAATAGATACCCGAGTTTACCCAGAAAGAAAATACCAGGAGGAACCCCATCGTGGACGTCACTGAAACAGTAGATCTTGATGCTCTCGTTGATCTGATACAAACAGATCAGTTGTATGAAGATCTGAATCGGGAAGCAAAGAAGGCAGGCGGAAGAGATGGCAATGGAGAGCTCCCGCAATCATTCTTTGAATCCTATAGTGCCATGGCAAATACCAACGGCGGAGTGATCCTTCTTGGAATCGAAGAAAACCCTAAAAATCATTTCTACGTCTATGGATTAAACCGGGTTCTAAAGATCAGAGAAAATCTTACCAATACTCTGAATAATAAACAGAAAGCAAGTAAAAACCTCTTAAAAGATTTCAGATATAATTGAGGTTCAGATAGCGGATAAAACGATCCTTGTCATTCATGTTCCTCGTGCTACCCGTGAGGAAAAACCGATATACCTCAACAATAACCCGCTAACCGGAACATATCGCAGAAATTATCAGGGAGATTACCGGTGCGATGAATCGGTTGTAAAGCGGATGCTCGCTGAACAGGTCAGTGATGGGCAGGACAAGCGGATAATTTCTCATACCGGAGTTGATGATCTCCACCTGGAAAGTTTTCATGCGTATCGGAACCGTTTCAGGATAACCAATCTATCTCACACCTGGAACAACGACTCTGATCCTGATTTTCTTACTCATCTCCAGGGATACAGAAAAGATCGTGAAACCGGAGAGGAAGGACTGACGGTAGCCGGGTTATTGATGTTTGGAAAGTGGGAGACAATCACCGAATTTCTCCCGGAATTCTTCCTTGATTATCGTGAAATTCCTGAAGGAAGTGATTCTGTCCGATGGATTAACCGTTTGGTTCCTGATGGAAGCTGGTCTGGCAACCTGTTTGATTTCTTTCAATTAACCTACCGGAGATTGAAACGCGATCTAAAAAGTCCGTTTCATCTTCATGAAGGGCAACGGGTGGAAGATACGCCGGCTGAGGCAGCTATCCGGGAAGCACTGGTCAATACACTCATCCATACAGACTACTCAAGTTCAGTCTCTATTCTGGTTGAGAAACGGGTGGACAGGATCATATTCAGAAATCCAGGAACGATGCGGATCCCTCTCGAACTGGCAGCTCATGGCGGTACGAGTGACTGCCGGAATCGTGCATTGCAGGTCATGTTCCGGATGGTAGGATTTGGGGACCAGGCTGGTTCCGGTATTCCCAGCATCTTTTCCAACTGGGCACAGGAGCAATATCGTAGTCCTCATTATGTCGAGTCGTTCGGCCCGGATATGACGACCCTGACCCTCTGTATGATTCACCTCTTCCCGGAGAATATTCTGGCATATCTTGATACTACCTTTGGAGCATCCTTTCATGCTCTCTCTCATGAACAAAAACTTGCTCTTGCATTGGCCTATTCAGATGGTGAAGTTACTCATAAGCGGATCCGGGAGATGTCAGGGATCCATCCTTCTGACCTGACAAAAGATCTGAAGATTCTTGTGGATCTGGGATTTCTCGTACCGGAGGGGGAGTCGCGTGGAAGAGTATACTATCCGAAGAATCCTCCCCAGGGTACCGTTACCCAGAGCCATCTCACCGATGATAAAGGGGAGTCTAGCTTGTCACATTCAGGTGGGAGCTTACCGTATTTGAATCCGAGCTTGTCTCATTCAGATGAGAGCTTACCGTATTTGAATCCGAGCTTGTCTCATTCGAGTAATATCCTATCTCCTTCGCTCATGAATATCGGATCTGTACCCCTGGCAGAGAGGATTGAAAAAGGAATGAGGGGGCGGAAAAATATTCCGAAAGAAGAAATGGAATCATTCATTCTTGATATCTGCTCCGAACGTTTTCAGACACTTGGTGATATCGCTCTGATACTTCATCGAACCGAAAAAGCTATTCGTGATTACTACATCCGACCTATGGTTCGGGAGGGTCTTCTGGTTCCACGATATCCTGACAAGAAGACTCATCCGGATCAGGCATATATTCTAAAGACCTTGTAAGACTAGTTTTCATGTAGGTTTTCCGATAGTACTGGCTATACTGCTCACCCCTGTGACCCTGCCACCCATTCCCGACCCCTCCCTCCTGGCCAAACCCGAGGAGGGAGGGGGGACTCGTTGCTTCAGGGACGCCTCTGGCTCGGCTTACACCCCGTTATCGAAAGAAAATTCCGGAGAGAATTTCCTTTTTCTTCCTCCGCGAGCTCTCCCGGCGTTTTTCCTTCACGTGACATCTCAATGGATACCTTCTGCTGTACACTGAAATGCCATCACAGCAACGGGAAACTTTCTTAGTTACACTCAAGCGGGATAGTATCTCACTCTCTGGCATGGAGGCAGATGCTATCCGGACTGACATGGAGATCTGGGCAGATCCGATCACAATTCTCACCTGAACATCACTTCTCTTTTTCAGAAGGCGGCTGAAATGAAGTGAATTCT
>Ga0265594_1002295_pt1 | contig 13877 bp, 23 predicted proteins | sample saktaG_11_FD_190147 | JGI IMG/M metagenome (GOLD analysis project Ga0265594, IMG submission 190147) | Saline water microbial communities from Sakinaw Lake, British Columbia, Canada - sak_2011_5_24_80m | ecosystem: Environmental > Aquatic > Non-marine Saline and Alkaline > Saline ... | reverse complement strand
CTGCAGTTGCTCTTGCACCTATCGCTTTCATTGTTTTATTTCTCCTGCATTTTTAATTTTTTTAACAACCACAAAATGAATAATCTTACTAAGTGGCCGACATTCTTGGATTTTTATTAAATCCCCTAGATTGATTTCTTTTTCCATACAAATAGGTAATCTAGCATGTAATTTTGTTCTTGATTTAGCATATCTTTCATATTTTCTAACATAAATCATTCTTTCAAATTCAATAACTACTCTCTTATGGAATTTTCTGATAACTTTACCTTCAAAGACTCTTCCTCTAGCTTTTAAATTACCATGTTTATGACAATCTTTGTCAGCACATACAGCTTCAGCTATCTTTGCTTTTTTCCCTTTTTCCATTTTTTCTTTCTTTTTCATTTTCTGTTTTATTTTGTGTGTATGCTTTTACTCTTCGATACCGTCTTCTTCAAATCCTAAACCAACTAAAAGAGGTTTTATTCTCTTTACGTGGTCTCCTTGAAGTTCGATCACATTATCTTTGTAAGTCCCACCGCAAGCCAATTCATTTTTTAGGCTTTTTGCGATTTTCTTTACATCAATGTCGTTTTCGAATCCACTAACTACAGTAACTATCTTACCATATCTCTTCTTATCTGTAGTTACTTTTATCCTTTGCGAACTTTTAACCATTTGTTCGCATACACATGCTTGCTCAGGCAAGCCACATTTTGGACATATTTCCATGTTATTTGTTGAGTGTGAGTATTCTTGCAATCATTTTTTTAATTTGACGTGTTTTACTGCTGCTAGTTTTAGCAGCTGCAGTTTTTGATTTGATTAATTCCATCTTCAATTCTTTTAATTTCTTTTCTCTGTCTTCTTTACTCATATTTCTAATTTCTTTAGCTTTCATTTCTTCTTCCTCGAAGGTTTAATTTTCTTTTTAGGTTTTTCTTCTTTTACAGGAGCTTCTGAATTAGCTCTTAATTTTTGAAGCAATTCTTCATCAATTTTAATTCTATCCTTTAATATTGCATGAGGAGAAAGAATACTAACTTTTACACCAACTGTTCCTGGCTTTGTTTGTGCTTTTGATTGAGCTCTATCAACTACTTTTGCACTGTCTCCTGTTTTCTTTAAATATCCTTGAGCAAATCTCCATGATTTAGCTCTTGAACCAGGAAGCTTACCACTTAATCTTATTTCAGTACCTAAAGCACCAGCGTTAATTATCTTTTGTAAGGTCCTATATGCAACAACTTTAAATTTTAATGGGCCAAATCTCTCTAAAGAAAGTGCAATATCGTCTGCATTTATTTGTGCATCAAATTCAGGTTCTTTTATTTCATCAATTTCAATATGGGGGTTTTCTAATTTAAATTTAGTTTTTAATACAGTAGTCAATTCCATTATTTTTTCTCCGCCTCTTCCAATTATTAAACCAGGTTTATTTGTAGAGATAATTATTTTTTCTCCAACAGGAGTATATTCTATCTTAACCTTACTTATTTTACCCTTTCCTAAAGATTTTTTAATATATTCTCTAACTGCAAATTCTTCTTTTTTGAACTTTACAATATTTCTTTCTTCCATATTATTTCTTTTCCTCCTTCTTTGATTTTTGAATTTTGTTCTTTGCAATTATTTTCACATGTGTTCTTTTTTTCTGTGTTCTTCCAAACCTTCCATGTGGTCTTGCAGCCATGTTAGCTATAGCTTCAACAATAATAGGTTCATCCAAATTACCTTCATTTGCATTTGCAGCCAAGCTTTTTAATAAGATTATAAAGTTTTTTGCAGCTTTCTTTGGAAATCTTCCTGAAGAGATTCCTTTACCTTTTCTATGGGGTATTTCCCCTTTCATTGGAACAGCTTTTTTTCCTACTTCTACTTGCTCTAAGTCTCTAATAGCATCTCCAATTCTTTTTTTTACAATAAATTTACAGACAAATTTACCATCTTTAGTTGAGATAGGTAAATTAATCCCTTTTACAGAAACTTCGGTCTTTTTTACTTTTGGAATTTCTTTTTTAATTTCTTTTATAGCTTCTGGTTTTTTTTCTTCTGTTTTTACAGTTTCAGTTGGTTTTTCTTCTATTCTCTTAGGGGCTTCAGTTGGTTGCTCTGCTTTTTTTACTTTTCCAACTGCTTTTTGCTTTTTCATAGCTTTTTTTTCTTTTTGTTGAGGATTATAATTTTTTTCTGTCATTTTTATTTTTTAGCTTTAGCTCTAGTTCCTTTGGTTCCTCCTACTCCCGCACTGCTGTGTTTAACTCTATTTCTTGTAGGAGCAAATTCTCCAAATTTATGCCCAAGCATTTCACCAGTAACATCAACAAGGACAAAATTATTTCCATTGTAAATTGAAATTTTCATTCCAACCATTTGTGGAACAATAACTAAATCTCTTTGATGAGTTCTAATTCTCTTATCTTTGCTTTGTTTTTCCCTTGATCTGTTAATGAATTTTTCAATCTTTTGGAATTGCCTAAGAACAGTTCTTCTTTGTCTTGATCTTAAATATTTTGCAAACTCTCGAACACCTAACTTTTTCAATTCCTCTACTGTCAATCCTTTGTATGTAAATTCTTTCTTTTTTATTTCCATGATTATTTCCTCTTACCAGTTCTTCTTGGTCTTACTAGTCCTACTCTTCTTCCAGGAGGAGCATTTCTTTTTGCAATCTTACTTTTCGGATTCTTCGCCCTACCTGAACCAAATGGATGGTCTATTGCATTCATCTTTATTGCAGATGTTCTAGGCCATAATTTACTTTTTGATCTTTGAATATGGTGTTTTTTCCCAGCTTTAATAATTGGTTTATCAAGTCTACCACTTCCAGCACTAACTCCAATAATTGCCCGGCAATTTGAGTTTAACTTCTTTTCTTTTTTTGAAGGAAATAATACAAAAATAGAATCTTCAGTTATTCTATTAACTATTGCTGAATTTCCTCCGCTTTTCATAAATTTTCCCCCATCTCCTGGTCTAGATTCTATACAATATATAGGTGTTTTCATCGGAATATTCTTTAATTCAATTATATTTCCATCTTTAATCTCTTTCCCGCCAAATTTTATTTTTTGACCTTCAAACATTTCTGTTGTTGCAGGGATGTAAAAAGTTCCAGTAGAATATTTTATCTTTGCTAAAGGTGCTGTATGGGCCAGAGAATTAAGGAGCTTGATTACTTCTCCTTCCCCTTCTAATTTTTGAGGATATTGAACTTTAAATCTAAACGCTTTTCTTCGGACTTTGTAAGTGTGAGTTCCTCTTCCTCTTCGTTGTGAAATTATTCTCTTTCCCATTATTTAAACACGTTTATGTGACGCAGTGTAGCGTAAGTGTTTAATTGCTTGAAAATTATAATTTTCATTGTTACATTAATCCTAATTTCGTTGCTATGTCAATAGCTGGAAATTCCTTTTTTAATTTAATATAAGCATATTTTCTGTTTCCTTTAACTAAAGTTCTTATCTTTTCAACTTTGGATTTGAAAACCTCTTCAAATTCTTTTTTTATTTCTTCTTTTGTTTTAATTTTACTAGTTTCAAAGGTAAGAATATTTTGTGCTTCAATTAGCATAACAGCTTTTTCAGTTACTATGGGTTTCATTTTTTCAATTCCTCTAAATCTTTAATTGCTTGTTCAGTGTAAAGAGTCAATCTTCCTAAACCACCTCTCGCTAAATCAGTTACTCCGAGATGTTTAACATTAACAACTTCAAATGCATTTGTCTTTAGTTTTTCATCTTTTCCAATTACAATCAATAAACCTGCATTACTTTTGTATTTTCTTCCTCTTAATTTCCCTTTTCCGCTTCTAACGCTTTTCTTTTTAATAGCAATATTATATAAATTATTACCCAAAAGTTTTTTGATTTTGATTAATAATTCTTTAATTTTAATTTTATCAAGACCCAAAATAATTAATGGAACGTCTTTGTCTACTTTTTCTAAAGTTTGATATCTCTTTGATATTTGGTTTTTATCAGCTGTAGCACTTAATGCAGAATATAATGCAATTTTCATCTCTTTTTTATTTACCCTTTTTACATTTATCATTGATAACACTTTTGGAGGGTGTGCTCTTCTACCTCCCACAGTAGATGCTATTTCAGCCCCAACCCAATTAAATCTATTTCCTTTTGCAGACATAATCTTTCTAGGAATTCTTGAGATTCCATGCCCATAATGTGTTTTCCAAACATGTCTTCTGTGTTGGATAATTCCACTCGCAGAATGTTGTTTTCCTGCGACAAGTGAAGGGGCATAAGGTTGTTGTCTTTTTTTAGCTTCTAAAACTTTATTAACAATATCTTCTCGAATATCAGCAGAAAAACATTTTGGAAGATTAATTTCTCTTAATCTCTTTCCCTCAATATTTAATATATTTGCTTTCATCTTATTAATCCTAGAAATTCAAAACTTTTCTTTGATTGTTTTTTAGTTTCTCTTAGAGGAGCAGTAATTAATAATTGTCTTTTTGCAGATCCTTGTACAGAACCAGCAACAATGATGTAATCATTATTAACATCACCATAATTTTTAAGATTTTTGAATTTACTCTCTGCTTTTCCCAAATCAATTATCTTATTGTTATAAATAACTCTTGTAAACATTCCTAATTGCCCTGCTTGCGGAGCTCTAAATGTAACTCTTGCAGGATGCCAAGGGCCTAAACTTCCAGGTCTTCTTCTACCTTTTTCTGATTTATGGGATTTAAGAGTAATTCCAAATCTTTTTACAGGACCTGAAAGACCCTTGCCTTTTGTTAGGCCCCTTAAATCAACAAGCTGTCCTTTTTCAAAAAAATTCAAAACAGAAATCTCTTTTCCTAAATTTTCCTTGATAAAATTAATCTTTTCCTCAACTGTTCCTACAAGGCCAATTTCGCTTAAATCAGGAGATTTTTTTATTCCTGTTTTTTTAGATTGTGCATATACTAAAATTCTCGCATCATCGTATTCTTTAACACCTTCGAGGCTTCTTTCCTTTGCTTTAGGTAATTTAACTTTTTTCTTTAATTCTTTATCTAGATTACTTCCAATAATTTCTTTAGCAACTTTATTGTTTTTATAGAATCTAACAGAAAAGATTTTCATTGTAGGACATTCAAGAATTGTTACAGGAACCACAATTTTCTTTCCTTTTGTCATAGAATGGGGAGTATCATCTTTAACAGAAGCAGAAGCCATGCCTGCTTTGTAACATATAAATCCTTTCAAATTCTTACCAGAATTAATAGCATCCCAGTTAACACTAGGCAAAAATTTACTGGCTCTTTTTCTTGGCCAATATTGCAAACTTCCCTTTCTTGGTGATTTTCTTGTCGGCATTTCTTAATAGAGCGGAAATTATCATTTTTACTTACCCTGGAATGAGATATCAAGAAAAAAGAGGTTTTTAAGGGTTTCGGGGCAAGTTCTAAGCTTCAAATTCATACTCTTTTATTATTTTTTGTCCATCTATTTCAGATTCTCTAATTATCTTACCTTTTCTTTTAGCAAGCTCTCTAATCTTAGCAAAATCTTTTTCCCCTTCTGGTAAAACTAATTCTGTAATAATAAAATGATGTGTAATATTTGCTTCTTTAAACTCTTCTTTTTCAAAAACAAAACTCTTTACAATTTCTTTATCTGTTGTTGTTAATTTACAAAAATTAGGTTTAGGTACTTCACCATCTTTTGAACCTGGCTTTCCAGACTTTGGAGCTTTAGGTTTTATTTTTAATTTATTTTCTCCAAATTCAAAACTTAAAGCAAAAAATGCTTTTGGGAACTCATCTAATAGTTCAAGAATCTTATTTCCAGACATTTCTTTATCAATTAAATACCTTTTAACACCCTGAAATTGTTTTTTTTCTTTAAAATCTAATTTTCCTGTAAGGTCGCTTACCGCAATAATTGCTCCAGATACATTACTTGTTTGTTCTCCCAATATCTTAGCAACTTCTTTAACTAACCCATTTGCAAACTCAGCAGAAGTGTTTATTGTATATTTTGCTCCAGATTTCTTAACCTTTACAATTGCTCTATCCCTAAACTCCCCTTTACTAAATTTTTGAAATTGTAAGTGAACAGAATCATCTGTCTTTCCTTCAACCACTTTTTTTATAAAATCCATAATTTATTCTCATCAATTCAACTTATAAACTTTATGTTCGCAAACCTTTATAAATTTAAACCACTTATTTTTAGTAATAATAAAATGGACACAGAATATGTAAAAAAAATAACTACTGCAATTATTCTTGTAGTTTTATTAATCTTATCTTTTTTCTTATTAAAAGCAATTTTACTCTCTATAATAATGGGTATAATTTTAGCATTTCTTTTTTCCCCAGTTTATGATTGGTTTTATAGATATACAAAATCAAAGAATTTTTCAGCTTTTATAATTTGTATAATCTTAATTGTACTAATTTTATTACCTCTCTGGTTTCTAACACCTGTAATAGTGAATCAATCAATAAAACTTTATATGTCTGCTCAACAGATGGATTTTGTAACACCTTTAAAGAATTTTTTCCCTAGTTTGTTTGCTTCTGAACAGTTTTCAGCTGAGATGGGTTCTGCAATTTATAGTTTTGTAACTAAAATAACAAATTTATTAATGAATTCATTGTCAAAGCTTATTTTAAACTTTCCAACAATATTTTTACAATTATTAGTTGTATTCTTTGTTTTATTTTTTGTATTAAGGGATAAAAAAGAATTAATTAAATATATTCAAAGTTTACTTCCTTTTTCAAAAGAGGTAGAGAAAAAATTATTCAAATCTTCAAAAGATATAACGGTTTCTGTTTTATATGGTCAAGTTGTTATTGGTATTCTTCAAGGTATTCTTGCAGGAATTGGATTTTTTATATTTAAAGTTCCAAATGCATTGTTACTTACTCTTTTTGCTGCTTTAGCAGGAATCTTTCCAATTGTAGGAACTGCTCTTATTTGGGTTCCTGTAGTAATTTATCTTATAATAGCAGGAAATTCTCTTCCAGCATTAGGGGTGATGGTATTTGGTTTGTGTTCTTCTTTAACTGAGAATCTCGTTAAACCAGTTTTTATTTCAAAAAGAACAAAAATGAATACATCTCTCATTCTTATTGGAATGATTGGGGGATTATTATTATTTGGAATTTTAGGAATTATTCTAGGACCTTTAATAATAGCATACCTATTAATCATTCTTGAGCTTTACAGAGATAAAGGATCTTCCCCTGTTTTTATACAAGAACCAATAAAATAATTTAGTTAAATATAAAAATAGGTTTTTCTAATTATATTTAAGAAAGGGGTGAAAAATGAAGTTAAAAACTAAATTTCTAAAATGGTCTGCTGGAATACCAACCGCTATGTTAAATAAAAAAACAGCAGAAAGAATTGGGATTCATTCTAAAGATAGAATTTCAATTAGAACATATTTTAGATATCCTAGAGAAATGTCCATGCCTGTGGACATTGTTGAAGGAATTGTTAGACCAGGAGAAATTGCTGTTTCTTTAGAGATAAAGAAAAGAATGAAATTAAGAAAAGGGCAACCAGTTGATGTAAATCTTTCCACAATTCCCCAAAGTACATTTTATATAAAAGATAAATTAGATGGAAAAAGACTTTCTCCAGATCAAATAAAAGAAATTGTTAAGGATATAGTCAATAACTCTTTATCACAAGCAGAATTATCTTTATTTGTTTCTGCAATGTATATTAAGGGTATGAACTTTAAAGAGACAATTGCATTAATTGAGGCTATCTTGGCTTCTGGGAGTTTATTGAAGTTAGGGAGAAAATTAGTAGTTGATAAGCATTCTGTTGGGGGGGTTCCAGGAAATAGAACAACACCTATAATTGTTTCAATTTGTGCAGCAGCAGGATTAACAATGCCAAAAACTTCTTCACGATCGATTACAAGTGCTGCAGGAACAGCAGATGTTATAGAGACTGTAGCAAGAGTCGAGTTCACAATTGATGAATTAAAAAAGATAATAAAGAAAACAAATGCTTGTATGGTTTGGGGTGGAGCATTAGGAATGGTTCCTGCTGATTCCAAAATTCTTGATACAGAAAGGATATTAAAGATAGATCCAGAAGCTCAATTACTTGCATCTATAATGTCCAAAAAACTTGCAGTGGGAAGTGAATATATTTTGATAGATATTCCTTACGGAAAACGTGCAAAAGTTAGTAAAAAAAAGGCTCTTAATTTAAAAAGGAAATTTGAGAGGATTGGGAAATATTTTAAAAAAGAGATAAAAGTTATTTTAACAAAGGGAAATCAACCAATAGGAAATGGGATTGGACCTGCATTAGAACTTATGGATATTCTAAATATTCTAATTCCTGGAAAAGGAGGGCCAAAAGATTTAGAAGAAAAATCTTTGTTTTTAGCTGGAGAACTTTTAGAAATGACAGAAAAAGCTAAAACAGGAAAAGGAATTGAGATGGCTAAAAAAATTCTTGAATCAGGAGAAGCTTTAAAGAAATTTAAGCAAATTATCAAAGCCCAGGATGGAGATTTTAGAAAAATAAAATTTGCCCAATTTAAAAAAGACATTCTATCAGAAAAATCAGGAAAGATAAAAGATATTCATAACAAGAAAATAAATGCAACAGCAAAATTTGCAGGGTGTCCTGTAGATAAGTCTGCAGGGTTATATATTTACCACCATCTTGGAGATAAAGTAAAAAAAGGAGAGAAATTAATAACAATTTATGCAGAATCAAACTCAAGATTAAATTCAGCAGTTAACTTTTTTCATAAATTAAAACCAATTAGGATACGTTAGTATAATCATATTTTTAAACTATATTTTTCTACTGAAATTATGGGGAAATTGGATTATAAAAGGAAGATTGTAGATTATTTTAAGAGAAATTTGGCAAAAGGTTATACTCCAGACTCATTAAAATGGGCTTTGGTTAATCAAGGATATTCAAGAGCAATAGTTGAAATGGCATTAGACCAGGCCAATAAAGAGCTCGCTGAAAAAGCACCAATTCTTAAAGAAAAACCAATTATAATACATGAAATTATTGATGAATATGATAAACCAATAATAATTAAGAAATCTTGGTGGAAAAGACTTTGGGGTTTGTAGGAAAAACTTTAAAACATCTCAATTAGTTCTTATTTTAAGCCTCTGTCGCATAATGGTATTGCATCCGGCTTGAGACCGGAGCCCTTTGGGCATCCCCGTTCGATTCGGGGCAGGGGCGTTTCTTTTTAGAATACATAATTTTTTAAAATAACACCTCTAATCTTTTAAACAATGAAAGAAGAATTACCAGAGATATTAGATAGAAATGATTTGCAAAGATTAGAAGATAAAAATAGAGTTATTTATTTTAATTATCTAGGAAATATCCCAAAAATTAATGAGAAAAATCTTTTAAGAATTTTAAAAGGAAAAAGTCATGCACTTGTAGATAAACATTTGTATGTTACATATGGGAGCTTTGCTTATAGACAAACATTTGTATGTTACATATGGGAGCTTTGCTTATAGACTTCAGATAAAAGATTGGGTAGAAACAGATGAAGGTGAAAAGTACAAGCCTTTACTAGAAAAGATATGTTCTAGTAGATAGTTATTAAAGATATATATTGAAAAGTATATTTTGTAAAATATATTTAGCACTAACTAAGTTTTAAGACTCGTCTTCTATAAAATTAAATCTAACCAAATAGAGAAGACAAGCCTTCTGCTGCAGCTTCTTTCTTTTCTTCTTTTGGCGCTTCAGGTTTCTTTTCCTCAGCAGATGCTTCAGAAGCCCCCTTTACAGGAGCAGCAGCTAAACTAGCACTTTCTAGTTCTTTTGCTATATCAACGCCTTTCAAACTAGCGATTAATGATTTGATTTTTAATTCATCAACTTCTCCGCCAGCAGCTGCAACAACTTTTTTCACATTTTCTTCATTAACTTCTTTTTCGAGTTTGTGCAACAAAAGTGCCGCATATATGTTTTCCATTATTTATTTTCCTCCTCCTTATTTTCTTTAGGAGTTTGAATTGTTTCATCTTCTTTAACTTCTTCTTCTTTTTCCTCGGGGTTTTGCAAAGGGGCGTCCCCTGCTTCTTCTGCAGGTTTAAGATTTTCTAATACTTTTTCATGCATCCCAGCTTTTCCAATTAAGAATTTAATTGTGTCTTTACTTGGATATCCAATTTCAACTGCAAAAGGAAGTGCTTTTCCATAAGCTGTTTTTAATTCTTTTAATGTCCCTTCTCTATCAATTCTTAATTCTGCATAGAATTTTCCTTCTTCATTATCAAAAGCACATAAAGGGATAAAACCTATTGAAAATGGTTTAATATTTAATTTACCCATAAGATCTGCCGCAGCTACTGATATTTTCTTCCCTTTTTTAGCAATTACCCTTGGTTCTTTAATTGTTATTTTTCCTTTTTCTATTTGAATCTGAATCCCTAATGCTCCAAGTTCACTTATTGCTGGACCAGGAACTAAATCAGTTGGGCCTGCTTGAACTTCAATATCTTCAGGAGCCTCTTGGCCCGCCTTTGCTTTTGCAGGACTTTTATTACTTAATAATTCACCAGCTAATTCAAAAGAATCTAAATCAGAGAATAAAATAACCACACTATCTTCAACTTTTTCTTTAAGATTTTTAATAGCTTCTTTACTAGACGAATCTAATGCTCTAAGAATTAAATTTTTCTTAGGAACCTTAACAATCGCTTTTCCTCTAAGTTTTTTAGTAATTTCTTGAAATTGAGATGCAGGAAGATTTTTTATAGAGGCTATTAAAATTGTTTTTTTAGTTTCGAACAAATTTTTTAATTCTTCTACAGTTTTTACATTTCTTTTATTTGGTTCTCGTTTTGGAAGATTTTTTTTAGATTTCATTTTATTTTTAGTTTTTGAGGTTTAGTCATTGTGAATTTTAATTCAATATTCTTTATGTTTTCTTTATCTTTTGGGAGTTCTTTTACAAGTGCATTATAAATTATTTGAATATTTTCAATAAGATCTTCATCTTTCATACTATACTTTCCTACAGGAACTTTAATGCTCGCTTCTTTTACTTTTATTTTTAAAATATTGTTAACTTTATTTTTCAAATCAATAATTGCTTTTTCATTAGCATCCATTATAATTCCCAATTGAGGAGAAGGCATTTTCCCAGCAGGACCCAATACTCTTCCAAAAGTAGTTGCAACTTTTGGCATTAAACTTGCTTGAGCAATAAAAAAATCATATTTTTCAATTAAATTCTTTAATTTCTTTTTATTAACATACTTTTTAAATTCCTCAAGGGTTATGGTATCTATATTTTTATTTTTTACTTCTAAAAAGCCCGCAACTTTTTTGTCCTTTACTTTATGAGGAAGAGTTATGATAAAATTTAATTGGCTTTTCTTAATATCAAATTTTTGTAGATTTATAATTAAGTCCAGTGTCTGATCAAACTTTCTTTCTTTTTCTTTTCTTAATTCTTCTAAAGCTTTCTTTAGTTGTTCTTTAAGTTCCATCTTACTATTTACCTCCCAAATTATGCGTCACGAACATAGAAAATATCTCGCAACGATATGGTCCAATCGGTATTTTTCTTAGATAAAAGAGCTTTATAAACTTTATGTCAGAAATACAGATTGATAAATTATTTCTGAGCATCCCAAAATTCTAAACAGATATAAAAGAATTTTTTGATTATATAAATCCTTAAAAACCAAAAATATATTTATTTGATATGGAAAAATATTATTTAGTTGAGAAAGTTAAAGAACGTTTTATGATTGATGCATTTAATATAGATGTTATAAAGCAAACAGGGGACAAATTAAAAATGTTATCTAGTAAAGTGATAAAACCTGAAGAGCATGGAGTTAAGTTAGAAGATGGAGTAGTTTCTTGTATAAGTGACGAATATAAGTTAAAGGAAATAACTAAAGAAGAAGCAATTAAAACTCTTAAAGATGCCCAAAGAAATTATGGTTGTTGGCAAGAATATATGTCAAATCCTGAAGATAGGGGTTCTTCTCATTTGATGGGTCCTGGAGGAGAACAATTAATGTAAGATGGAACTTATAGCTTTATTATCAACTGGAAAAGGAACATGGGGGCAAGTTTCTGGATTAATGACCCATGGAGAATGGGACAACATAATTCTTATTGGAAGTGATTTTGCAAAGGATTTTAAACATGATAGAAAATTTGAATTTATCAAAGTTGATTTAGATAAGAAATTAAAAGACCTTAAAGAAGACCTTTCACAAAAGCTAAAAGGGAAGATTAATGGAACAGAAGTTGCATTATCAATTGCTTCTGGAGATGGTAAAGAACACATGGCATTAATCTCTGCATTAATTAATTTACCAGTTGGAATTCGTCTAGCTGCTCTTACAAAAGAAGGGGTTATTGATTTGTAAAATGGGAGAAAAGGATTTACCTCCAAAACCAAAATATTATCCTAGCATGGATATTAAGAGGTTGGTGGGTTATTGTGATATTCATTCTGAAACACCTAGGGCATTATTTCATAAGGATATGATTGCCCAAATGATTGATTATGCAGGAAACCCTGAAGACTATCCCACTGCAGAGGAGATGTTTAAAGCAGATATTGAATGGCAATCTTTACATGAAGAGATGAAAACTTTAGTTAATCTATGCAGGGAGAAATATAATTTGTAATTAAATCTCACTCTTCTTAATTTTCATATCTGATTTATTTTTCCCTAAAACACAAACACAGCTTCTTTCATGTTCATCTAAAACTTTTAAATTTGCTTCTTTTGCTAATCTTTTTGCAAAATCTTTTATTTCATTATGGCTAGGCATCCTCTCATATCCTAATCTCCCTCTTGCAGAACCAACACTCATGTAGCCTTTAACATGAACAAATTTTGGATTTGCTTTTTTTATTAATTCTGCATATTCTTTAACATGTTTGTCTTCCATATTTAGATTTTTAACTAAATTCATCCTTACAACTGTTCTTGAGTTCAATTCAGATAAAATATCTAAAGTCTCATTTAACTTCTTCCAGGCATTTCTCATGGAACTTCTGTGAAATTCAAGATACATTTTTTCATTAGGAGAATTAACAGAAACAGTTAGTTGGGTTGGTAATTGTTTTTTGTCTGCAAGTTCTTTTATTTTCTCAGGATAAAGCCCATTAGTAACCAAAAAACTTGTTTTACCTCTTTTTCTAATTTCTTGAATAAGTTTTCCTATTTGAGGATAAATAGTTGGTTCTCCAGATAAAGAAATTGAAAAATGCATAGGTTCTTGTGCTTCTTCCCATTTTTTCATATTAACTTTACTGACTGTTTTGTGTTTTGTTTTTGGCAGAATTTTAAAACCTTCTAATAACTTTTTTTGTGCTTGAATACATCCATCAACAATTTCTTTTGGAGAATCTGTTTTTCCTTTTATTTCACTTCCTATTGTTAATTCAGTTGCTCTCCAGCAATGTATACACCTATTAGGACACCACATTACAGCAGGAGTCATCTGGCAGCACAAGTGCGATTTTATCCCATAGAATTGTTCTTTAAAACAAACCCCTTCATCTCTGAGAGAATTCTTTGTCCATCTACAGATTTGAATTGCAGAATGTTTTCCAACTATTTTATAGTGTTGTTTTTTCAAGGTCTTTTTTATTTTTTCAGGTATCATGAAATTAGAAAACTAACTGGTTTTATAAGGATTTAGAAAAAACTAATTGCCCACAAAACCATAAGCAACAATAATAAAAACAAGAAGAACCGAGTTACAAATTTGAATGTTTTTTCTGCTTTAACTTTACTTTTTGTTAATCCTAAGATAGTTAGATAAAAGAATCTTCCTCCATCAAAGATTCCTACAGGAAGCATATTAACTAATGCAACACTAAAACTAATTAAAACAAGCCACCATAGTAGATTATAAATAAACCAAGCTGCTT
>Ga0265594_1002294_pt1 | contig 13878 bp, 12 predicted proteins | sample saktaG_11_FD_190147 | JGI IMG/M metagenome (GOLD analysis project Ga0265594, IMG submission 190147) | Saline water microbial communities from Sakinaw Lake, British Columbia, Canada - sak_2011_5_24_80m | ecosystem: Environmental > Aquatic > Non-marine Saline and Alkaline > Saline ... | reverse complement strand
ACCCCGAGGCTGCAGCCCAGGGTACCCTGCCCCGGGCAACAATTTCCCCTGTGGTTCCCGGCGGCACCGGAAAATCATTCTCATCTACAATCTTGACCTCAAAACTACTGGTCTCCTTTCCGCAGGAACCAATTTTTGGTTTATCGTAGGGGTTATAGGTGATAATGGCTAATTCGGTTAGGCCATAACCCTCTACTACCTTTAGATTGTACCTTTTCTCAAAATCCTCGTATATTGACGGCGGCATGGGATACGCCATGCAAACCCTTATCGGGTTGTCACCGTCATCTTCTTTCCTAGGCTGGTTATAGATGAAGGGGGCGATGGCTCCAAGGGAGTTAAAGATAGTAGCTTTGGCTTGCCTGGTCCAGTCCCAAAAGCGGCTGGCACTGAACCTTTCGTAGATAACTGCCTTTGTTCCCAACAGCATGGCTGGATACAGACATAGTATCCTGGCATTAGCGTGGAACAGCGGCAAACAGGTAAAGAAGACATCATCCGGTCTGGCTCTCGCTGCCGAGATATACTCAAGGGCGGACAAATATATCTGGGAGTGCGGTTGTAGCACCCCTTTTGCCGGGCCAGTGGTTCCAGAGGTGTAGATTATCATTTGCGGGTCACTGGCCTTAATATCAACCTGAACCCTTTTGGGGGGGCTTTTAGTTAGCTCCTGGTAATCAAGGACATCAAATTTCAGTTTTGGCAACTTTTCGGAAACGGGGGATTTAGACCAGACAACCACCTTCTCAAGCTTTGGTAGGTCGTTCTCAATGAACTTGAGCCTGTCGATTAGCTGGCGGTCTATTACTATTACCTTCGAATCGGAACTATTTATGATATGTGAAAGAAAGTCCCCTTTATTGGCCAGGTTTATCGGCACATCTATTATGCCTGCCTTGGCTGCCCCGAACCATAGATACGCGGACTCTAAACAATTCGGCAGGAATGTAGCTGACTTGTCTCCTTTTTCCAAGCCGAGACTGCGCAGCCCGTTGGCGATTCTGTTGGTAATCTCGTTGAGCTCTCGATAAGTAACTTCCTTTCCTTCCTCATATTGAAGAAAAGCCTTATCGCCGCAGGTCTTAGCCTTGTCTTCAATAATCTGCCCTAGAGTTTGCTGGCTGAAAGGATATTCTTTCATTTCCATCGTAAATTTCTCTACCTGAGGCTAGTCAGATCCAGAGCGAATCCAAGTTACCGGCCGTAACATGCGGGCGGCTATACCAACCTGATTGAATTTAGGATAGCCGACACATATAGTCGTCACAATGCGCCATTCATCATCAAATCCAAGCTTGGCCTTTAACTCTGGAACGTTATTTATTACCCCCCCGAAATTGCTCCAGCAGCAACCGAGTCCCAGGGAATGTGCTGTTAGGTTCATGTTCTGCCCAGAGATGCCAGTGTGAAGATCTGGACCGACCATTTTGTCGTTTGAACCAAGGAAAATTACACACGGCGCATTGAGAAAACAAGGCAATTCTCTTCCAACCACACTACGAAACCCGCCTATCATGACCCGATAATCAAAAACCGCTTGCGGCAGGACTCCGCCCACGATTGAAAAAGCCTGCACTGCGGTATCATCATTTATGTACAGGTTGTACAATCCCGCATTAATGTTATAGGCAACCTCTTCAAGCTCTGCGATGAACTTTTTGTCTGTAACTACAGCGAACTTCCATGGTTGCATATTACCAGCGCTCGCCGCGAAGCGCCCCGCCTCCAAAATCCGGCTTATTAGCGTTTCGGGTACAGGCTTGTCTTTAAAGTTCCGCACGCTCCGGCGAGTCATGATGGCCTGCTCCACCTCGTTCCACTCAACAGGCTTACCTTTAGCGTCCTTGGGCTCCTTAGGCATCTTAACTGGCGGATAGCCAGTGTCATAGTAGCCTCCCTCTACCGCGTAGGTAGAGATAATGGAAATAGCATTCACTGGACAGGCAACCACGCAGTTAGAGCACGAAAAGCAGGCATAGCCATCCTTCAACCTAGCAATTTTATTTTCCCCTACCTCCCAGCATTTAAAGGGGCAATTCTCTCTACAGAGTCCGCAGCCCGTGCATTTGTCCGGATCGACTTTCATCTCACCATTCTGCACCCCTGACGGGCGGAACAGTGGTTTAAGCTCTTCAAAGGTCACATCCTTACCAGCTTTAACCTTTTCTACTGTTTCATTCTTTAGGCCTTTCATGGTCTATTTCCTCCTAAGGCATTTTATTTCCCAAAATATAGTAAATCTAAGGACTGCCAGCCTTTGTAGCAAGAAAGGCAACGTTGACCATCGCGCTTGGCAATGGTAACGCTGCCCCTACTTGCTCAATCAGCCGGGCTCCGAAATGACCAATTACTTACATATATCTTAGGCATTTCTTTCCGCTGCTCCTCAAATTCTAGCAACCATTAGCAACGAGGACTACCTCTAGCAACGAGGACTACTCCATATTAACTCCGCGGATATTTTTTAGCGACATCGTATCCCCCAGCGATTTCAAGTATATGATTGGACGCATCACAAATAAGGGTCTCTCGGGCATCCCTGAAGAGCTTCTCCACCAGATATTCCCTTGACAGCCCAATGCCTCCAAAAATCTGGATGGCGTCGTTGCTGACCTCTAGGGCAATCTGAGTAGCGTAAGTCTTGGCCGCTGCTCCATACGATATTAAACGCTTCTCAGGCGGATTGCTCCAGTTGTAAACGAAGGCAGCGCGGCACAATTGCCGACTGGACTCTACCTTACGAAACATATCGAAGAGCTTCAGTTGGACGGCCTGGTGTTCGACAAGGTGCTTGCCACCTTGGACCCGTTCTCTTGCGTAAGCCAGGGTCTCTTCGAAAGCTGCCCTGGCCAACCCGGTTGCCCATGTACCCACCATGGGAAGGGTACAGCTTAACCACCCTTCCAGCGCAGGCTCATAACCTTCTGGTCCCACAAGTAAGGATTCCTTGGGCACATGGACATCATCGAAAAAGACCTCACCCTGATTCAGTTCCCGTGTGCCGATCTTATCGAGGGGTTTCCCTCTGGAGACACCAGGACGATCCAATGAGAAAACAAATACACCGCTCCCGGCGTGTCCCATTGAAGCATCGATCTGGCACATCAGTAAAATAGTTTTGCCAATGGTCCCCGCAGAGACCCAGGCAGACTTCTGGCCATTAATTACATACTCGTCTCCATTCAGGCGGGCTACACACTGGGCCTCGATATTCGGGTCTCGGAAGCTGGGATAACCTGGCATGAGTGTGTCCGACCCGTGGTCAGGCTCCGTGATCGCCCAGCAACCAACAACGCTGCCATCTTTACACTCGCAAAAGGGAATGGTGAACTCTTTGATGTGCTTTTCGGTCCCGGCTGCAAACGCCCATATAGAGTCCAAGGTGGTATTAAGAGCCAATGTAAGGCCGAAACTCCCCCAGGCTAACTCTTCCATGACAATCTGTGTCTGAAGTGGCGTAAGACCAGCTCCACCAAAGTCTTCCGGTATTGTAATCTTGTGGTAGTCGAGCTCATATGCTTTCCGCATGAAGTCCCAAAAGGGGGACCCAGGGGCAATGACCTCTTCTGGAGTCATTTTGTCGAGCTGAATTGAAATGGGACGCATGACTTCTCTGGCAAATTTGTTGGCGTTTGCCTTTAGAGCGGCTTCTCCTTCTGACAGGTCCATGTTCAGGTCAAAATAGTTCAATGTTTTTCCTCCTTTCCTTTTTTCCTGATATTAGCTCATTTAAGCCCAACTTCCAGCATGTAACCGAAAACGCAACAGCCAGCCATGAATAAAGTTGGCTCGATTATATCACTTGCTTAAGTGCTTGACAATAAGCATATCAGTTGTATAATGTAGCAAAACTAAGGGGGCTGTTTATAACAAACCCCATCAATATTTACCACATGAGGGAGGTGACACCTTTAAGACAAGCTAAAGCAAAGGAAATTATGAATTGTAAAATTTACGGAGGTTAACTAATGAAAAACAGAGCGTTGTTAGTTTTTTTGGCGGCTACATTAGCCTTATCGCTGGTTCTGTTCAGTGCTTGTCCAACGCCACCAGAAGAGACAACCACACCACCGCCACCACCACCGAACGGGGAAACAACCCCACCACCACAACCCGAGCCGGAGATTTTAAAGATTGGGGCTTTGGACGCTCTAACTGGGTTCATGGCGCCGGGTGAAGCCCCTATGAACGAGGGGGAGCGACTGTGTGTGCAGTGGATTAATGACAACGGCGGGATTACTATTAACGGACAGCCGTATTTGATTGAATTAGTTACTGAAGACACCAAAAGCACCGGTGAGGGCATGATATCCGCGGCTACTAAGTTAGTTGGGCAAGGGATAGAGCTCTTTGTTGGCGGGGTTGCTGCCCATCAAAATGTAGCAGCAAATTCGGTTCTCATACCGGCCGGGGCACTTCGTATTAGTAATTATAATACTTTGAACCCTGCTGAGATGGGCCCCGACACTCCCCAGACATTTGCCCATAATACTGCTGCTGATGGCTTGAGGCCGTTATTGGCCTATATAAAAGAGATAGAACCGGCGGCAAAAACGCTGTCCTGGATCTGCCCAGTCGATGGTGGCACACCGGATAGAGTGAGAGTTATTGGACCGATAGCTGTAGAATTGGGTTTTGATATTATATATTATGATGAGTACGCTCAGGAGACAGAGGACTTTACCCCTGTCGTGCAAAAGGCCCTAGACTCTGGTGCGGATGTACTCTTCGCATTTGACGGCTGGCCATATCACATCGGCTCTGTTACTAAGACAGCGCGGGCGTTGGGCTACACAGGTCCTATGTTCTCTACCCCCGCTAATAATGTCCGTGACATCGTGGCAGTTGCCGGCGTAGAGTCGGCGGAGGGTTATTTTGGTGCTACATGGGATATACTTAACCCCGAGATGCCACCTGTCATGCAGGAAATAGTACAAAGGTCTCAGGCCTTTACTGGTGGCGAACCAAACCACTGGCATTCCTTTGGATGGAACACTTGCTGGGAGCTGGTACAGGCCATCGAGTCGGCGCAAAGCCTTGACCCGGCTGTGATAGCGGAACACTGGAAGACAATGACGACCATAGATACCGTAAGCGGAACTGGCACGATGGGCGGACTGCAAACTTTTGGGATTAATACTACAGTATGTTCACCTCTATGGATTGTGAAAGTCGTAAACGGTGAGTTGGTAACTGTTAAAACCTTTGGTGCCGACCACACGCCGTAACTTGGTCAGGCATACTCTGGCCAACCCGTGGAAGGCGATAAAAATTCCACCTTCCACGGGTTGGCTTTGTGATCAAAAAAGCTAACACTGAGAAGAGAAGCGTGATTTCAGAAGTAGCGCCCCACATTGTAAATGTATTAATGCTATCATCAATTTATTTGTTGGCGGCGCTAGGTTTTGCCCTCGTTTTTAGCGTCATGCGCATTATGAATTTTGCCCATGGCGCGATATACATGGTTGGTGGCTATGTCTGTTACTACTTCTGGGTTGTATTTGGCTTCAATCCATGGGTGTCCCTGGCGCTGACCACGTTAGTGATAGCTCTATTTGGGCTATTCATTGAGAGGTTTTGCTTCCGCCCCTTTCAGCTAGATTTTGAGAAAGCCATAGTTATGGCCATCGCCCTTGTTATAATTCTACAGACCGCTGCCAATTTGACGGTTGGGCCTACTGTCAAAGGGCTGCCATCCTTACTAACAGCTGTTATAGGGGTTGGGGACGTCATGTTGAAAGCAGACAGGGTGGTGGTCCTAGCTATTTGCATCTTACTATTGGTAGCACTTACCATTTTCATTCAGAAGAGTAAGGTAGGCCAGTCAATGCTTGCCATCGCCCAGGACCGAGATGCCGCCGCCTTGCAGGGGATAAACACTAACCGCATTTCTGCCCTTGCCTGCGCTATGGGTTGTGGTCTAGCTGGGCTGGCGGGGGGGTTGGTGGGCTCCGTATTAGTTCTACATGTTGGTATGGCAAACGTAATACTGGTAAAAATAATTGCCGTCGTCATTATAGCCGGGATAGGAAGTATTGGTGGCATCTGGGCAGGTGCACTGATTCTAGGTGCTTTGGGTGCCCTTGGCCCCTATTTCTTACCCGCTGCAGTCTCCGATTCGTTAGGGCTTGGGTTAATCATCCTTATCCTAGTAATCAGACCCCAAGGATTTTTTGGGCAAGAGGTGTGACTATTGCGTCGAAGAGGGTTTTTTGCTAAGAGAGAAATAGGTAAGATGGCCAGCTACGCTGGTTTGATAATCCTTTTATGCTTGGCCCCGTTATTCATGGGCAGCTATTTAATTCATCTTGCCATTTTGGTTTTAATGTATATAATTCTCACCAGTAGCCTTCGTACGATATATATTTCGGGGCAGTTATCCCTCGGTCATGCCGCTTTTGTGGGTATCGGAGCTTATACTTCAGCTATATTGGCAATCAGGTTAGGCTGGACACCCTGGGGCACTATGCTGCTAGGCGGATTAGCCGCGATGATCGCAGGCATTTTAATAGGTTTCCCCTTTTCCCGGTTGAGGGCAATATACTTTTCTATGGCCAGCCTTTTTCTGGGGATTATGGTAACAGCTCTAATTGCAGTATTTCCTAAATTAACCGAGGGTTACACTGGCCTCATGAATATTCCTCGCCTATTTGGCTTCCCTAAGGAGCCTTATTACTATTTCTTTCTGGTCTTAACCTTGGTTACTCTTTTCATCCTTTACCGGATTGAGCACTCTCGTGTGGGTATGACCTTGAAAGCTGTCGCTCAATCTCATTTGGCGGCATCCAGTATAGGCATAAGTGAGAGCAGAGCCAGAATCCTAGCCCTGGCTATAGGCTGTTTCTTTGCTGGTATAGCTGGCGCTGGCTACGCGCATTACAGCACATTTATAGCTCCGACCGACTTTGCCTTGATGCCAAGTATCTACTTGCTGGTATATCTGCTAGTCGGCGGCACAGGAAGCTTTGCCGGACCTGTTGTTGGCGCCATTGTTCTAGTCCTTATCCCCTACATGATGGGTGGGTTCAGGGGATTCGCTCCGTTTTTCCTGGCTGGTGTACTAATAATAGTAATCTTCTTAATACCTCAGGGCATCGTCAGTTTGCCCAACCGAACTAAATCATGGATTAGGAAACTCCATGAGCGGAGAGTTTCTAAAAGTGTTTCTTGAAACCAATGGACTGACCAAGTATTTTGGCGGCTTGGCTGCTGTTTACCAAGTTGACATGTCTGTCAACAAGGGAGAGATAGTCGGCCTAATCGGCCCCAATGGGGCCGGGAAAACGACTATTATAAATTTAATTAGTGGCTTTCTACGATCCAGCAGGGGGAGCATAATATTTGACGGGGAAAATATAACTGGCAAAAAACCACACTTGATTGCCAAGATAGGAATAGGTCGGACCTTTCAGATAGTTCCTCTCTTTAATGAATTTACTACTCTTCAGAATGTAGTGGCCTCGTTCTATCTTTCAGCAGACTCTAGCTTGTGGGGTTCTATATTTAGGACATCTACATACCGCAAGAGAGAGGAATATATTTTGAATCAGGCCGAGGAAACCTTGCAGCTTTTGGGATTAGATAAGGTGAGGGACGAGCTTGCCAAAAACTTACCCCATGGATATCAAAAGATGCTTGGCCTGGCTAGAGCCTCGGCGGTTAAGCCTAAATTGCTGTTACTGGATGAGCCAATAGCGGGAATGAACCCGGATGAAATCAACCTAGCCCTGAAAGCTATTGACCAAGTGCGGTCGCAAGGGGTGACCATCCTGTTAGTTGAGCATAACATGATGGTCATGAGTATATGTGATCGGGTCATAGCGATAAATTATGGGCAAAAGATTGCTGAAGGCTCACCCGAAGAGGTGAAGAAAAACGAAGACGTAATCCGTGCATACTTTGGTGGTGAATATGCTACTTAGCGTAAAAGACATGTCGGTGCATTACGGAAAAGCCATAGCATTAGATAACGTTTCGCTGGAAGTTGCTGAGGGGGCTGTGGTTACCATTATTGGTGCTAACGGAGCGGGCAAGAGCACTACTTTGAAAGCCTTGTCTGGACTAGTACCACTAACCTCAGGAGAAGTGTGGTTTCTAGGCAGGAGGATAGACGGGATGACAATTCATGATATTGTGAAATGCGGTCTCGTCCATATTCCTGAAGGCCGAAGGCTTTTCCCTCAGCTCAGTGTTTTAACCAATCTCAAACTTGGTGCCTTCTTACGCAAAGATAGGGCTGATATAAAGAAGGGCATGGCTGAGATCTTTGAGCACTTCCCTATATTGTGGGACAGACGTAATCAGAAAGCCGGAACCCTGAGCGGGGGTGAACAACAAATGATAGCCATCGCTCGTGGTTTAATGGCTAATCCAAAGCTGCTCTTGATGGATGAGCCTTCGCTGGGATTAGCCCCTATAATGGTTAACGAACTGGTTCCGGTTATTAAGAACATTAATCAAAGGGGGGTCAGCGTTCTCTTGGTAGAACAAAATGTTCCCTTAGCCCTCCAGGTGGCCGATAGGGGTTATGCTCTACAGGTTGGCAGGATCGCTCTAGAGGGTGACATCAATAAATTCCGGGCTAGTGAGATTGTTAAGAGAGCCTATCTCGGAGGATAGATTTTACCTCTATACCACCAGGGGATTAACCATATATTAGCTGGCTTTTCAAAACGGAGCTTATGATTCCTTGGATCAGCCGCGGTTGCTTAACAACTTAAGCATAGCCGAAATTTCCGACTTTTGTCTGGTTGCTCTGCATAGAGACTTTAGTAGAGAACGAGGAGTGGTTCAAAGATTTATAGCTTTCATCCATAGTAGTAACTATTGCAGCCGGAACTTCGGAGATTTTGAAAATATGATTGCTATAAGTGGGCTAAAATTACCTAGAGAATAAACAGGTAAAGGCGGGCTCTGCCAGGGGGAAATCAGGGTGTCGCTTTTTAGCCCGTCAATTACAGCTTTGACGATTTAGCTTTGAGAATTGGCGGACCTTTTTATATCAACTATTCCACTGTATTGACTGAGCATTGCACATCTTGGCTTTTTGTTGAGTTATAACTAAGGTTCAAGTCCTCTTGCCTAAGCCGAACTCTCGAAAGACATTCTACCAGCCAAGGAGATAGAGTGTCGAGAACATAAGGCCTAGCTTCAAAATATAATTTTTAACAAAAAGTGTTGTGGATTGGAAATATCGGGAACACTGATGCAGAGAAGTCGGGAATATTTTTTGTCAGCAAATCGGCTGGCTTAACAAGAACTGAGGTATAGTTGTGCTATGTTGAAAGTACCAGAAATTAGCACTTTGCCTCGATTATGAGCAGGGTTTCTCCACCAAGCTTGGAGCGGATTTGGAGCGTTCCGCTCAGAAAGTCAATTCTCTGTTGTATCCCAATAAGTCCGAATTTCGGGGGGGCCACCTCAAATATTAAAAAGGAAGGCTTTGTATGTCTTCTTATTGAATCCTTGTCCTTACTTTAGGTCCTGACTCAAGAAGACAAGTTCCAGCAACTATAGCATAAATAAGCCCAAAGGCTAGTAATGATACATAAGCCCCGTTAAAAGATACCGTTGCAATTGCTGCGACGCCGTAGGTTGGCAGGAATCCGGTTGTAATATACCCTACAACGGTTACTAGCGCACTTCCTGTGGCAATGATTTCAGGTCTTATCCCCGGGGCCTCAATTGGAAGTATGAAGCAACTTGTAAACGCAGCACCAACTCCGAATCCAGCAAAGAATAGCAGTGGCCACATCCCAGGATGAGGTGCCACAAGCCAGGCAAAGAAGATGCAAACGCCCCACAGTATTCCAGAACCAACTAAAAAAGGCTTCCTCACTCCAATTTTGTCGGAGAGCATAGGGACGACATAACTACCCACAACCATGCCAATCATAGACAAAGATACTGCGAATCCGGCTACAGCTGGGCTTACGTGGTAAACAGTTTCCAGCGACGTTGGAATTAGAGTGGCGAAAGTGCTTATTGCGCTCAGGGCTAACATTAACATAAATCCCGCAATCCAAAGGTTGCGTAATTTCACTACCTTCTTAAGTGCAGAACCAAGCGAGAGTTGTACTCTAGGTAAACTAACTCCCTGGGGTGCTTCTCTACCAAAAACCAGCCATAAAATCCCGCAGGCTAAGTTGGCGATACCAGTAACCAAATAGGCTAAAGACCAGCTTGAGCCAAACCAAGGCACAGCGAGGCCTAATCCCATCGCCATGCCAATCCAGAAACCTGTGCCATAAATACCTGTTGCCATTCCGATGTCAGCGCGCGCAAACCAAGTAGAGATCAACTTCGGCAAGTTAGGCAGAACTAGGCCTATGCCGGCTCCACCAATAAAGGTGCAGACAGCCAAGAAGCTGTAGCCAAGACCCAGTGCCCGTAGCGCCCAAAATACCCCCAGCATTATTGTTCCAACGCCAATTGCCTTTTTGATCCCGATGCGATCACCCCATGAACCACCGACCAGAGCAGCGATACCGCCCCCAAGGAGACCAAAGGTAGTCAATGAGACAAATTGTGGTAGAGTCAAATTCACATCGGGTATCAAGGCATGGGCTAAGGGACCAGCAATCACCAGAGCCACATCTCCCCAAACTAGGATAAGCCAGATAAGAGCCAGAATAACCCATCGATAACTTGACACAGTTGGCTCTACAGTTTTAACTTTGTTACTAGGCTCAGCGTTCATTAGTCTTCCTTAATTCAATTACTCCTTCACGGGGTAACCAGCTTATATTATTTTAAATTCTAGAGTAATCTAACCATAGGATAGGGCCGGGAGTTGATCTCTCTACCCTATTTTTTATCTCTTAGAACATATTCCAAGCTAACATACAGCAGTGGGCAAAAAGGTTGAAGAAGAGGGATGCCACTTGCCGGATTTCAGTCGGGACTCTGCCGAGCCCGCTTTTATTTATTATTCTCTGGGCAATTCAAGGTTGCTGCTGGCAATTATGTTCTTTAGGACTTCCGAAGTCCCGGCAGCCAGAGTCACTCTATCACCACTTTGGCTGTATTATTTCGGTGAGCACTCCAAAGCTGCTCTGCGGGTGTATAAAGGCTGCTTTGAAATCCTCGGTATCCGCCTCCGATATTACCCTTAACCCCTTTGCTTTGAGTTCCTCTATCACCTGGTCAAAGTCTTCAACCTCCAGGGACACGTGGTGAATTCCCTCTCCCCTGCTCTCAATAAACCGGTCAATTAAACTCTGTGGTTCGAGGCTGGCTAACAACTCGAACTGGGCTTCACCAATTGAAATCAAGGCCGTATCCATTTTTGCGTCCTCGTACTTCTTCCGCCAGACTATTTTGGCACCGTAGTTTCCTGGAAGAACTCAACGGCTCTGTCCAGATCCCTAACAGCGATCCCCACGTGGTTGAATCTCTTTATCATATGTCATCTCTCCTTCTTGGTTATATTCCAACTACTCCAAAAGGTCGGTCTAATTCTAGGGGCATTTCTCTGGCCCCCTACAGTCTAACCAAGCGAGTCTGAAGCATTTTGCTTATTTGATCTGGTCAAGTCCAAAAGAATATTCACCACAACATTCAAAGGGGAGGAATCTACATCCGCTTTGACAACAAGCCTAACCCGCTGTATAAAAAAGAAGTGTTATCGTGCCAGTATGTGAATACTAGCAACTACTCCGTGTTCCATTCCGGCAACAACACCACCGAGCATCTGTGCCAGTCCGACCTTAGCGCCGGGCGTTTGTCTGGCTCCGGCTTGACCCCTTAGATGCAGGACAACCTCACAAGCAGCCCGAACACCCGATGCACTCAAGGGATGTCCCAAAGAGAGGAGTCCACCGCTCGGGTTGACCGGAATTCTGCCTCCTATCTCAGTCGCGCCCGACCTGAGCAGATCTATGCCTTCACCTCGCTTGCATAGGCCAAGGTCTTCGTACCGCAGTATCTCTTCATTGGCAAAAGCGTCATGCATCTCAACGAGGTCTATATCTTCCGGGCCGCACCCCGCCATTTCATAGGCCATCTTTGATACCCTGGTGCCTACAGGAGAGACGGTGATATCCTCCTGGAACTCTTTGTAGTCGCCTGACTGGAGTGTGGAAGCGATCACTCTTATTGGCTTTGTGGTATATTTTCTGGCTACATCCATGGAACAGAGAATGGTAGCTGCTGCTCCATCGGTATTCGGGCAGCACATGAGCAGTGTAATTGGCTCGCATATCATGCGGGAATTCAAGACTTCTTCTATAGTAAATTCCTTCTTATACTGCGCATGGGGATTCAGGCAACCGTGGTGATGATTCTTGACCGAAACCTGGGCAAAATCCTCTACGGTGGCTCCATATTCTTCTATTTGTCTCCTGGCAACCATTGCGAACATGCCCGGCATGGTCATCCCCAGGTGTCCGTCCAGGTCATTCTTCTCCGGCGGAATTAGTTTGCCGGCTACCGGACTGGTAGTCATTGACTCCGTACCAACGGCTATACCAATGTCGTAGTGACCATCGGCTATTTCCTTCCAGACTCCCCTGAAGGCGGTAGAGCCACCGGCGCAGGTATTTTCCACATTTACCATCTCAATGTGCCTTATACCTACCTCTTTTAATATGTCCTGTGCCGTACACCACGGATTGTACAGCCTTGAAGCATAGGCAACCTGGATATCCTTTGGAGAGATACCGGCGTCAGTGAGCGCCGCTGAGGCAGCCTCACCACCAAGCTCAGCGACAGCTTTCTCTGATAGTTTCCCAAACACGCTTTGTCCGACCCCAATTACAGCCACTTCTCTCATCGTTTTTCTCATTGCCTCCGAAATTGACAATTAGAACAGCTACACAGGCTTGAACTTATAACCAATCACCTGTTTATCGTTCTCTTGCCAGAGCTCTTCTATCACCACTTCCATATCCATACCTACTTTAAAAGGTCTATCTTCTACCATCTTTAGGGGGGCAAAAATCCGTATACCTTCAGGCATATCTACGAACCCTATAGCATACGGGGGTTGAAAGTGGGTTGAAGGCATATGCCCGATTGTGTAAGAGTAGAGCTTGCCCCGCCGGCTCAGCACTACCTCCTGCATATTCTTGTTAAAACAGGTTAAACAAAACTTGGCTTTGGGGAAAAAGAGCTGCCCACAAGACTTACATTTATTACCGAGCAGTTTAGCACCCTCGGCATCCTCGGCGAAGATACCTTCTCTAACGGGAACCACATCAGCCATTACATCCTCCTGATACCTAAAAGCTACTTACCTCGTTGCAGCATTTTGGCTACAGATGACCTGCTGGACTTTCCTTATCTTTTTACTTTGTACCCTACCTTCTCTCTGTCCCAGGTATTTTCCGTAATGCCTGCCTCTCTGAGCAGGTTCTTTTGCACCCTATCGGTAGGTGTTTTGGGGAGGCTTTCCAAAAATTCCACATACCGTGGGACGGCAAAATAGGGCATCCTCTCCTGGCAAAAATCAAGCAGTTCTTCTGGAGTAAGGTTTTCCCCCTGTTTCAGTACAACTACAATCTTAACTTCATCCTCGGAATGCTCTGCTTTGACCGATATGGCAGCTGATTCGGCTACTTTGGGGTGAGCGTTCACGGAACGTTCAACCTCAAAAGAAGATATATTCTCCGCGCGTACCCGGATATAATCCTTTATCCGGTCAACAAAGAACATATAACCATCTTCGTCCAGGTAGCCGGCGTCTCCGGTGTGGGTAAAGTAGTTGCTAAAGAGTTCTGTCGTCTTCTCGGGCATATTGTAGTACCCCGAGGCTGCAGCCCAGGGTACCCTGCCCCGGGCAACAATTTCCCCTGTGGTTCCCGGCGGCACCGGAAAATCATTCTCATCTACAATCTTGACCTCAAAACTACTGGTCTCCTTTCCGAGTTTTGGTTTGAC
>Ga0265594_1002293_pt1 | contig 13879 bp, 10 predicted proteins | sample saktaG_11_FD_190147 | JGI IMG/M metagenome (GOLD analysis project Ga0265594, IMG submission 190147) | Saline water microbial communities from Sakinaw Lake, British Columbia, Canada - sak_2011_5_24_80m | ecosystem: Environmental > Aquatic > Non-marine Saline and Alkaline > Saline ... | reverse complement strand
CAGCTTGTTCCAATCTTCAGGATCGTCCGCCACCGGTTCGTTCATTGGTTCGTAAGCCACCAGGCTGACCGGATATTTCTTAAGTTCGGAAGATAAATCCCTCCACAGCAGCAGAAACTTTTCCTGTGCTTTCGGATCGGTCCACAAAGGCTTATCTTTGGCATTGAAATGGTGAGAACGTAGAATGTGCAGATCTACAACCACTCTCAGGTTGTTATTGATGCTCCATTGGATGGCATTGTTGAGTAGTCCGAATGCTTCGTCCTCTTTTTTTCCGCTTTCGTCCCACATCTGTTCTTCATCTATAGGAAGCCTGATATGGTCATAGCCCAGCCCTGCGATATATTCCACATCCTTTTTCGTAAAGAAAGTTTGCCGCTGCTGTCCGCGTCTTTGGCTTTGTGAAAGCCAGTGACTTATATTGACGCCTCTTGAAATATGGAATGCCGAATCGCCGGCGAAAAGCGCATCGGCGGCACAAATCAAAAAAAGAGCTGCTGCAAAAAGCGACATAGATTTGATAGAGTTTATTTTTTTCATCGTCTTGCTCCTTTCAAGTTCATATTAGTTGCCGCCATCTTTACCGACCAGACGATAGCTGACGAATGCAATATATTTGTTGTCCGGCGACCATGATGGGACGTTTATTGTGCCCTGTCCGCCGAACAAGCGGGTCAGGATCCTGGCCTTTTCTCCTGAAGAAGGCATAATACGTAAAGCAACGTCTTTATTGGCAGGATGTCCTTTCACGTCCTTGTTATACGACAGAAACACAATCTGTTTTCCGTCGCCGGACGGATGGGGAAACCAGTCGGCATATTGATCGTCATTGGTCATCTGGATCTGGTTCGTGCCGTCACTGTCCATCCGCCATATTTTCATCGCTCCGGTACGTTCGGAATTGAAGTATATGTATCTGCCGTCAGGAGAGTAGTCGGGGCCGTCATCAAGACCCTCGGCGTTTGTTAATCGAGTTTCCCGCCCGCCTTCAACGGCAATCGTATAGATATCGTAGTTTCCATTTCTTTCGGCACAGTAAGCAAGAGTCTTGCCATCGGGTGACCATCCATGCCAATAGGAAGGTCCCAGTTCGGTTACCAGCCGGGGAGCTCCTCCGCTGCTGGGTAAAGTATAGATGAGAGATTTTCCTTCGAGGTGGTGACTTATCGCTAACATTTTTCCATCCGGCGAAAAACCGTGATCGTTATTGCAGCGATCGGCGAAGCCCGTATTTAATTGCACAGGTTTGCCGCCGGAAACCGGGATTGTGTAAAGTTTTCCGCCGCTGTTAAAGAGCAGGTATTTGCCGTCGTTAGACCAGTTGGGAGCTTCGAAATGCGTGCCGGATCGATAGACAATACGCCTTTGACCGGTTTCTACAGATATTGTTTCCAGAGAACTTTCAATAATCCGATCTTCCATTTTGTGTATGCCCAGTGACTTCATTTCAAGTTTAGAGAAAATTGCTGTTTCCGTAGTCGTATCATCATGGGAACAGACGGCCAATCCCACATAAACAGGATCTTCCAAAGCGACCGAGACGGATCCGGCAGGCAGGAATACTTTTCCATCTTCGCTGGTGTGTAGAGAAAAGACGTCGCCGTGCCGTTCGATGCGCAGAAAAGCGGGCGCAGAAATCGGAGACTGTATTTCATCGGTTTGTCCGCCTTTGGTTTTTCGAAATTGCAGGGAAGTTAAACCGTCTCCGTGAATTACGGCATCGGCATAAGGAGAATCGGAAGTCAAACTCTGACGAATCATCCAGCCGGCCTTTCGATGTGCGTTTTTACCATCTCCAACCCAGCGGATTCTTGTTGTCAGGCTGAAATCGCCGGAATCTTTTTTCCATAAGTACTGGAAAGCGTCCTTCTCCCCCCAGATATTCGCGCCGCCTCCGGTTACCTGATATTCTTTACTTCCATGGATGAATTTTGCCGAACCGGCATGTGTTGTCAGACCGACATCTGAGTTATTATCGAATATGCCCGGAGATTGGGCGATGGTATTACACTGCGTTAAGAAAATAACTGAAAAAATCATGAGTAAAACAGATAGTTTTGGGAGAAATTCTGCGAAAATTGATGAAAAACACCTCGGTCTCATAGTCATATCCTTTGCTCAACTCCTATTGTTTTATACTGCTTAATACGACGGTTGTACGAAAGCATTTTACAATTCTATTTGTATTTATCAAGGTTATATAAAAAGCCCCTGTTGTCAGAAGGAAGAGGAGTGATGGCTACAGGGGCTAAGATGCGCACTTTCCTTTTCAGAAAGCTCGTATTGTCGAATATACAACTGATTTCCGTACCCGTCTATTGTGGTGACTACGTATTTTTTACATAAAAACAAAGATCCAGATCAGGTTGAAAATCTGCCGGAGTACTCTGCCTCAGTATGCTTAAGTCCTTTTTTAAAAGGTGCTTAAATGTGATTGCTTTGGAGTAATGGATTCTTATATTTTAAGGTTCAACTGCAAAAAAGTTGGTTGATTATCACATGATTATAAAAGGATTTATCGCTTTATGGGCACCAGCATAATAACATAAGTGGGCGGCACCGTTGAAGATACCGCCCTATGCTGTATGCCACCATCAGGGCGCTCGGGTCGCTTCCCAGCGTTGCCCTATCCTCCCCGATGGCGGTGGTATTATACCCATTCATGCTGTTGCCTTAAAGCGTTAAATCCAAAAGAATTGCAGGGTTTATTTCTTATCAGCCCACCAACTTTTTTGCAGTTGAAACTATTTTAAAAACTCACAAATTCCATGGTCTATTGCTCAGGTGGGTTGTTAAATCTAGCTTTACAATCCTGCATTTCGAAGTTGTTCTAAATTTCAGCTCTATAGTCGAAAAGGCTGACATTGTGGTGGTTTTGTGTTATCCTGCTTTCCAGCAGTTAGCACTCTTTGTATAAAATAAGTAGCAACGAAAAAGAATCAACGATGTAATGAAATGGCAAGGAAATTCACACTGACATCAAGAACCGCAGCGGGCCAAATAGACTTCGCGGCCGATCTCAACGAAGAGCAATTAGCCGTCGCGACCGCTCCGGCCGGTCCAATGTTAGTCGTGGCCGGTGCCGGAAGCGGCAAGACTCGGGCCCTGACGTATCGCCTGGCCTGGCTTGTTAATAATGGGGTGGATCCCTCACGCATCATGCTCGTGACCTTTACGAACCGCGCCGCCCGCGAAATGCTCAGCCGGGTGGAGGTTCTGGTGAAGCAGAAAACAAGAGACATCTGGGGCGGCACATTCCATCATATCGCCAATCGGATTCTTCGCCGGCACGGCAAAATGCTGGATATCTCCCCGGACTTCACGATTCTGGATCGAGAAGACTCGAAGGACCTTATAGCCTCTTGTGTTCATGATGCCGGAGTTGACATTCGTCAGCGGCGATTCCCACAAAAGTCGGTGCTGGCCGCGATATCCAGTTTCGTCCAAAACACGCTGGAGCCCTTGGAAGATGTTCTTGCCAAACGATATCCGATGTTCATTCGAGAGGCCGGTGAGATCGAGAAGGTGCTGATCCTTTATACCGCTCGCAAGTCAGAGCGACAACTGCTGGACTTCGACGATCTGCTCAGCTTGTGGCTGCGGCTGCTTACCGAGCACGAGCAGGTTCGAGAAGCTCTTGCAAATCAGTTCCTGCACATTCTCGTCGATGAATACCAGGATACGAATGCCATCCAGGGCTCTATCGTCGATCTGCTGGCGTCCAAACATCGCAGCCTTGCTGTTGTGGGCGATGACTCCCAATCCATCTACAGTTTTCGTGGAGCAAGTTTTGAAAATATTATCACCTTCAAACAGCGCTACCCCGACGCCAGAGATTACAAGCTTGAAACGAATTATCGATCTGTCGTAGAGATATTGTCGCTGGCCAACGCCAGCATCGCGTTCAACAGCCGTCGACTTGACAAAACACTTCACGCTAAAAGGCCGTCGGGCTTGAAACCCGCTATTGTCACCACCCAGGACCACTACGTCCAGGCCCGTTTTATCGCCGAGTATGTGCTGCACCTGCTCGACGAAGGCCGGAATCTGAACGACATTGCTGTTTTGTATCGCAGCCACTGGCACTCGCTTGAGATTCAACTGGAATTCCAGCGTCGCAACATTCCGTTTCACGTTCGGGGAGGACTGCGATTCTTCGAGCAGGCGCACATGAAGGATGTTATATGTTATATGCGGATCCTGCAGAATCCGCACGATGAGCTTGCCTGGCTGCGGCTGCTCAAGATGCTGCCCCGGGTCGGCGGCGCTTTATCCCGCAGGGTGTGGCAACATATCAGCCAGGCGGACGAGACATTCGAACTGGCTTGCAAGCCGGAGACGGTCGGCCTGCTTCCTGCCGGTGCAAGACCTTTCTACGTTGATTTTGTCGGGCTTGTCGGGGAATTGGCGAAGCTTAATTCCCCCGCAGAGATTATCGACGCCGTGCTGGAACGCTGCTACGATGACTACCTAATTTCTCATTATGACCGGGCCGAGCTTCGCAGGCAGGATATCCGGGCTTTGGCCAATTTTGCCGCCCAGTACAATACCGTCGAGGCCTTTCTTGCCGATGTCGTCTTAGCGGGAGAATTTTCCGGAGAGAACGTAGTGACCGGGCCGACCGAACAGGAATTCGTAATACTCAGCACGGTTCATCAGGCCAAGGGGCTGGAATGGCCTGTTGTTTTCATTCCCTGGCTGGCAGACGGCAGGTTTCCGACGGACCTGGCTATCAATACACAGGAGGATCTGGAGGAAGAAAGGCGCGTCTTCCACGTGGCCGTGACACGGGCCAAAGACGAGTTGTATCTTGTCGCACCGCAACTTTACCGCAACCGTTCTCGCAGCCTGATAATGATGAAGCCGAGCCGTTTTTTAACCGAGGTTGCTCAGGACCTGACCGAGAATATGGAGCTGGAAGAGGGCCTGCCGCATTTGATCGCCGGCGAAAAACAAGATGCCTTGCCCGGACCGGAACAAGTCTGATACGGATTTTTTTCTTGCCTCAAAATCGGAAAAGGCAGCCGAACATGTAAACAGGGCCTCCGAAGTCGAAACCTGAATCTTGCTTATCGTAATGATATTGGAACTCGAACTGCAGCTCGAAATTTGATACGACCGGTATCATCAGGCCAGCCGTGACGAAAGGAAACAAGCCGTGGGCCAGTGTATCCGTGTCCTCTCCGGTTTCAGAATATGTATCGAATACGTCGGGAATGTACGGATCTTCATAGGTTTCATAATATTCGTATTCCCATGAATCGAGAAACCAGAAGTATCCGATGCCCGCTCCAACGTATGGCTGGAGCCAGTTACTGTCGCCAAATGGATACAAACGCGCGGCAAGACGCAGGTCGTAGATGGAGTAACGATCCGTATAAAATTCTTCAACCAGCACATCATCAACGAATTCCGCATATTCACTGTCATAAGAGCCGAATGATGAGCCGCCGAATGACAGGGCTATGTCGAAGTAGTCGTTGCCGAATCGAGGGCTGGCGATTTCCACCTCGAATCGAGTCCGTGTCGTTTTGTCTAAGTCGGTGGGGCTGTCCATAGTTTGGGCACCCACTTTGATTCCGATTCCGGGGCCGGATCCTCCGGCAAAACTTATGCTCGCCCAGCAGAGCAGCATAATCGCCGAACATATCCGGACTGCGCAGCGATTAGCCGGGCCGGCACGTTCGATAGAAAAACTGTGGATTAGATTCCAGCCTCGCTTTTGCCCCCATCTTTTGTTGGACCTTGTCTGTGCCATTTCGTCGAACTCCTTCTAAAATATGCAGCACATAAAAAACTGCAAATTATCATGATTGTCTTGTCTACTTATAATAGGCACTAAAAGGCGTTTTGGTAACGGCCCTTTTGAATTTACGCTCACGTTTCGCAGCTCACCAATGTTCCATGCAGCCGCAAAAAGATAAGCGTGATTCGCCGGATAATCATTGCTCTGCCATTATCTTGTGGAATTCTAAAGCCGCGGCGATAGAATGGCCCATTCTAAGGTGCAAGACGATGAAAGGTGTATTTAGCAAAAATCCGATAAATGCTTTACATGGCGTTCGTCCGCTATATGGAGCGGCGTTCATGATGGCTATCAGTCTCAGCGCGTGGTGGACGACTATGCCATTTATCGTTCGCAATATCGGCGGCTCGGAGGACCACGTCGGTTACGCCTGGGCCGCGAATATGTTCGGCTACCTGGTTTGTCTGCTCCTGGCGGGCGCAGCTCTCGGCCAGCACAATCCCAAAAATACCACCCGCATCGCCGTGGCCGTTGCCTTTGTTTCGGCCCTGGCAATGAGCGTCGTGGTTTATGCGATCCTGTCGAAGCAGCTCGTCGGTAACCTGGTGCTGATCTGGACCGTAATTGCTGCCGGTGCGGTCGCCGGGGCGGCAATGTCACTATTCTGGCCTTTTCTTATGAGCTGGGTCTCCGAGGACTTCGAAGGCCCGACCTTGAATCGCCGGCTTGGAACCTACAACGGTGCCTGGTCCGGTGCCGCTATTGTAGGCCCTTTGCTCGGCGGTATCTTCATCGAGACAAATACCGTCTTTCCCGTCGTCTTTGCTACCTGCGGCATGTTTGTCTGCTTTCTATTTCTAAGCGTAGCAACTGACGGCTCGGTCCATGCGAGTCTGTTTGGTGACGAGGACGCTAAACCCGTCGCCGGCTGTGAAAACAGGGCCGACCTGATGCGCTTCCGCTGGATTGCGCGCATTGCTCTATTCAGCTCCTGGGCATGCCTCGGCGTTACACGCTCGCAGTTTGCGCTGCTTTTCACCGACATCGGTTTTTCCGAGACATGGTTCGGCATAATGGTCACGATATTCGGCGTCTGCAATTTCGCCGTGATGACGGCCGCCGGCAGATGCGCCTTCTGGCACTTCAAATCCGCTCTCTTGCTCGCGGTCCCGGTGCTGCTTTCAGTATCGCTTGTACTGATTATTTACGGCCGGTCGCTCCCGGTATTTGCCCTGTCATTTATCGTTATGGGCTGCGGCTTCGGTTTTGCATACAGCTCGCACCTCTACTACGGCGCCTGCGGCACAAAAAAACGTTCCGTACAGATGGTTGTTCACGAAACCACAATCTCTATCGGGGTAATAGTCGGCTCGGGTGCCGGCGGATACTTCGCAAAGAATCTCGGCCTCCACTGGCCGTACTTCTTTGCCCTGATCCTCATAGCAGCAGGATTTCTCGCCCAGCTCATTCTATTGCTTAACGGCAAATATACACAAAACGCAAATCGCAAATCGTAAATAGAAAATAATAAATTCAAAAGACCACCAACTACCAACCACGAAGGACACGAAGAACCACGAAGAAAAATCAATAGACAATAGACAATAGAAAATAGTAAATTGTTTTGCTTTCTTCTCCAAAAAGTGCTAATATTAAGTTTTCGAGAGGTCCGCAACGATTAGAGATAGTTAAGGAAATGACTGATGGCGGAAAAATTACCGGTCATAATTGAGCGAAAAGCTAAGAAATTTATTGAAAATTTGGATTCGACAAAGCGAGGAAAACAGGTTGTCTCACGAAGGAGAGTTGCCGACCATGGCGAAGTTTATACTGATAAGCGAGAAGTAAATGCCATGCTTGATTTGGTGAAGCAGGAAACGAAGAGAATTGAATCACGATTCCTGGAGCCTGCTTGCGGTACGGGGAATTTTTTGGCGGAAGTATTAGACAGAAAACTTCGCGTCGTTGAAAATCGATACGGCAAGAGCCAGTTAGAATATGAACGGTATTCGTTTATCGCTGTGTCCAGCATATACGGTATCGACATCCTTGAAGATAATGTCGTAGAATGCAGAAAGCGACTTTTTGACATTTTTAATAAGCACTACAGCAACCTTTACAAAGAGGAATGCCCGGATGCGATCAAATACATTCTTGAGCGTAATATCATCTGGGGAGATGCGCTCACACTTAATACGATATGCGAGAATATAAAGCCGATTGTGTTTTCTGAGTGGTCGTCTGTCAACGGCAGTATGATAAAACGCAGGGATTTTTCTTTCCACACACTGGTTTCTCATGGCGAAACAAAAGAACTACCGCTTTTTTCCGATCTTGGGGAGGAGGCCTTTATTCCTGAACCTGTAAAAGAGTATCCCTTAATCCACTTCCTGAGGATCGCTGATGTTGAACAGCCATAATTACAATCCCGATGTACTGACCTGCCTTGCGAACTTGAGCAGCGATGAAGTCTTTACGCCGCCCAAACTGGCCAATGAAATACTTGATTTACTGCCACAGAAAATCTGGAACGATAAGAATGCCAGATTTCTCGATCCGTTTTGCAAGTGCGGCGTATTTCTGAGGGAGATTGCCAGAAAATTGGATGTCGGCCTGGAAAGGACAATTCCAGATAAGCAGAAAAGAATAAACCATATTTTCAAAAACCAGCTTTTCGGCATAGGCATAACAGGATTGACTTCACTGCTTTCAAGGCGAAGCGTTTACTGTTCAAAAACCGCAAACGGGAAATACTCTGTCTGCGAGAGCTTCGACAATCATCAGGGCAATATCATTTTTGAGCGGATTGAGCATACCTGGGAAAACAATAGATGTACCTTTTGTGGGGCAAGCAAAGAAAACTTCGATAGAAGTGAAGACCTCGAAACACATGCCTATCAGTTTATACACACAGAAAAACCGGAGGACATATTCAAAATGAAGTTTGATGTAATCATTGGAAATCCGCCGTATCAATTAAATGATGGTGGATTTGGAAGAAGCGCCTCACCAATTTACCACCGATTTGTTCAGCAGGCCATGAAGATGAATCCTCGCTATTTGACCTTGATCATTCCTGCGAGATGGTTTGCTGGTGGGAAAGGATTAGACGATTTCAGATCAGAAATGCTAAACGACAATAGAATACGCAAGATCGTTGACTTTGAAAACAGTTCTGAAGTCTTTCCGGGTGTAGATATAGCCGGCGGCATCTGTTACTTCCTTTGGGAACGCGACTCAAGGGGCCAGTGCGAGGTGACAAATTTCCATAAAGGAGAGCAAGTTGTTTCGGTCAGACAGCTTAACGAGTTCGATACATTTATCAGGCATAGCCGTTCTGTCCCTATCATACGCAAGGTACTCGCTAAGAAGGAAAATAGCAACCGGCGTCTAAGTGATGTTGTGTCTTCACGAAAACCGTTCGGTTTGCCAACAAACTACACACCTAAGGATAGAGGGGTCCCTTGCTGGTTTATACAAAAAATTGGATTGAAGTACGCAAATAAATCCGATGTAAACAACGAGAGGAATTTGCTCGAAAAATGGAAACTACTAATCCCGCCTGCTCCTATTGCAGGTCAAACTGATTTCTCTAAACCGGTGGGCTTTTACTATGAGGGAAACACGAGAATAGCTAAACCAGGGGAATGTTGCACTGAGTCATGGTTAGTTGCATGCGCTTTTTCGACCAAGGCAGAGGTCGTTTCGTTTAAGTCATACCTTTTTACAAAAATGGTCAGATTCCTTTTGCTACAAACTGTAATTTCGCAACACGTTACGAAACAGAATTTTTGCTTTGTGCCGGATCTTGGGAAATATGAGGGTGAGTATACCGATGAGATGTTATATAAGAGGTGGGACATTAATAAAGAGGAATGGGAATTTATTGACTCTAAAATATCGTGAGGGAATGATATGAGAATTTACCGCCGAACAATTTCGAAATCGTTGTGCTTGACAAAAGATGAAATTGCCTTTATCGAATCAATGATACGTCCGATGGAGGTTATCGATGAATAGAGAGCAGGCCCTTGCGGTTTTTGGAGATTATAAAAACCGGCTGAAGAAGGAAGGAAGTCAAACGGTTACAATTTGTAACGGTTTGGGTAAAAAAGAAGGAAGTGAGTCGGTTATGAAATGTAACCAACTGAAAATAACTGGCGGCACAGGTATAGTAAATCACAGAGGATAAAGTATGGAAAAGGAACGTTCGTTAGTTGCTTTTGAAAATTATAAAATCCGCAGATTTTATGATGAAAAGAGCGAAACGTGGTATTTTTCAGTTATCGATATAGTGGGGGCGTTAACAGACAGCGCAAATCCGCGAGATTACTGGTTTAAGATGAAAATCCGTGTCAAAACCGAGGACGGACTTGAGTTGTCGACAATTTGTCGACAACTGAAACTGGAGTCTTCCGATGGGAAGAAGTATGCTACAGATTGTGCAGATGTTAAAGGATTATTGCGTATCATTCAGTCTATACCCTCACCCAAAGCGGAACCTTTTAAGCAGTGGCTTGCCAAGGTAGGCTACGAACGGATTCAGGATATGAGCGATCCAGCCCGGTCGCTTGACCGTGCCCGAGAGTATTGGCAGCAGCACGGCAGGAGCGAAAAATGGATTCAGCAGCGGATGATGGGGCAGGAAACACGCAATAAACTGACCGACTACTGGAAAGAACATGATATTAAGGGCGAAAAAGAATACGCCGTTCTAACCAATATTATTCACCATGAATGGAGCGGCGTTTCCGTTAAAAAGCATAAGGAAATCAAGAATCTTAAGACCCAAAACCTGCGAGACCACATGAGCGAAGCGGAGCTTATTTTTGCCGCTCTTGCCGAGCTTTCAACTCGTCAGATTGCCGAGAGTGTTGAAGCTACAGGAATGGATGAAAATGCAGAGGCTGGCACAAAAGGCGGTAAAATTGCACAGAAAGCCCGCCTCGAACTTGAGCAGAAAACCGGCAGGAGCGTGGTAACAGGAGAGAACTTTTTACCTCCGGCAGAGCAAAAAAGAAGACTAAAAAGTGGAAAAACGCAGAATAAGAAAAAATGACATAATAAGTTGCGGACAGGAGAGATATTTTTAATGAGCGAGAAGAACTTTTTCCCTCAAAGACCCGATTCCGTACCAACTATATATGCTTATGAGGATACGAATCCTCAATATAAAGGCTTATTGAAAATCGGCTATACTACTGTTGATGTAACTGCTCGCGTAGCTCATCAGTATCCTACTCTCAGGCCGGGGCCACTGCCATATCGAATTGTACTCGAAGAGCCGGCAATGCGTAATGACGGCACAACCTTTCTCGACTATGAGGTTCACCGATATCTTAGACAGACAGGAATAAAAAACCCGGAAGGTGAATGGTTCAAGTGTTCGGTTAACGATGTCAAAGCAGCCGTTATCGCTGTTCGAACCGGTCAGATGAATGAGGAAAACCGCTGCCTTGATTTTAAGATGCGTCCGGAACAGATGGCGGCAGTTGAAAAAACGGCTGCCTATTTTAAAAGTTTCAGGAAAGAAAACCATGATAAGACACCCCATTTTCTTTGGAACGCCAAAATGCGGTTTGGCAAGACTTTTGCCACTTATCAGCTTGCAAAAAAAATGAAGTGGTCAAAAGTGCTTGTACTAACCTTTAAACCTGCGGTTCAAAGTGCATGGGAAGAAGATTTAAAATCCCATATTGATTTTGAGGGTTGGCAATTTATCTCCCGTAACGGCTTAAGTAGTGAAGATGTAAAAAAGGACAAACCGTTTGTCTGCTTTGGGTCTTTTCAGGATTATCTTGGAAAAAATTCCGCAGGCGGGATTAAGGCACAAAACGAATGGGTTCATACTACCAACTGGGACTGCGTTGTATTGGATGAATATCATTATGGGGCTTGGCGGGAAAACGCGAAAGAACTATTTGAAGCTGAAGATGCTAAAGAAGTTGAGTTTGCAGAAGGGGAAGGTATAGAGTATTTTGATGAAGAAATAATGCCAATAACAACGAATGCTTATTTATATCTTTCCGGTACTCCTTTTCGGGCAATTACTTCAGGTGAGTTCATAGAGGAGCAGATATTTAACTGGACATATTCTGATGAACAGCGGTCAAAAGAGCAATGGCAAGGCAATGATAATCCATACACCCCGCTGCCAAGAATGGTGCTGCTTACCTATCAACTGCCGGATTCGATCCGTGAAATCGCTATGCAGGGCGAGTTTGACGAGTTTGATTTGAATGTATTTTTTTCTGCCGAAGGAATAGGCAATAAAGCAAAATTCAAGTACCAGAATGAAGTACAAAAATGGATTGATTTAATTCGCGGGGCTTTTTCAGAGACGACAATTGATAATCTTAAATTGGGAGCAAAAAAACCTCCCATGCCGTTTTCTGATACTCGTCTGTTGACTGTGCTGTCTCATACATTTTGGTTCCTACCCAGTGTTGCCTCGTGTCATGCCATGCGCAACCTGCTGGCGCAGAAGCAGAACCGGTTTTATCATGATTACCGGGTGCTTGTGGCCGCCGGAAGCAGCGCAGGGATCGGTGTAGCGGCGTTGCCACCCGTGCACGAGGCGATGGATAATCCCCTGAAAACTAAGACGATCACTCTTTCCTGCGGCAAATTAACCACTGGCGTTACGGTAAGGCCGTGGACGGGTATTCTCATGCTTCGCAATTCTTCAAGTCCCGAAACATATTTTCAAGCAGCGTTTAGAGTACAAAATCCTTGGACAATTAAGAATCCTGACAGCACTTCACCAAACAAAGAGGAAATTATCAAAAAAGAGTGTTATGTTTTTGACTTCGCTCCTGATAGAGCATTACGTCAAATTGCCGAGTATAGCTGTCGATTAAATGTAGATGAAACAAATCCGGAAAAAAAAGTTGCGGAATTTATCAGCTTTCTTCCTGTGCTTGCTTACGATGGAAGTTCAATGAAAATGATCGATGCCGCCGGAATTCTGGATATGGCAATGAGTGGTACGACCGCAACGCTTCTCGCAAGGCGCTGGGAAAGTGCATTACTGGTTAATGTGGATAATTATACTTTGCAGCGGTTGATGAATAACAAGGCGGCATTGGCTGCCTTAATGAGTATTGAAGGTTTTAGAAATCTTAATCAGGACATTGAAACTATCATTAATAAATCAGAAGCTATTAAAAAAGTCAAAAAAGAAGCCAATGACAGAGAATTAACGAAAAAAGAAAAAAGAGAACTCTCGGAAGAGGAAAAAAAATATAAAAGCCTTAGAAAGCAAATACAGGAGAAACTTATTAAATTCGCCACCCGTGTCCCGGTCTTTATGTATTTGACCGATTATAGAGAGCGAAGCCTGAAAGACGTGATTACGCAACTGGAGCCGGGGCTTTTCAAAAAAGTTACCGGGTTGTCTGTTAAGGATTTTGAGTTGCTTATAAGCCTTGGTGTGTTTAACAGCGCATTGATGAACGATGCTGTTTATAAATTCAAACGGTATGAGGACGCCAGTTTGGTATATACTGGTATAGACAAGCATGAAGATGAAAATATTGGTCTTTATGACACTGTATTGAGCTCGGAAGATTATCAAGCTACATTCGAGAATAGTTAAATGTCAAGCAGAAGAAAAAGGCTACCGCTAAAACGTAGCGGCAACTTGTTAAAGGGAAGCCAAATATCCACAATTTACGAAACCATCGACGCTCTCGGTGGTTGGCCCTTTTGATTTACTATACCCACCTTCGCTGGCACAAGCTTACGATTTACCCCGTGAGATGACGGCTTCGCCTATCTCATGGGGTGAACTATTGTCCCTGCTTTCGCAGGGATGACAATATTATTGCTCTGCGTCCTCTGCGATCTCTGTGGCCCTTGCCATTGACTATTTTCTACTGACTATTGACTATTTTATCTGCGTTCATCTGCGGTTAATTGACATGCAGCGAGTCACGGAGATTTTTCTGGAATTCCCCCGCCCATTTACGTTATTTTTCGTATAACTATTCGTATGTCGTATGTAGTATGTCGTATGTAGTATGTCGTGTCTTGTCCTGTGATAGGTTGTCAGCTAAATGATATGATAACTTATTGCAGGAGTTTAGAATGGATCAGAGAATCATTGTTCGTTACAGTATGAGTTTCAAGCAG
>Ga0265594_1002291_pt1 | contig 13882 bp, 7 predicted proteins | sample saktaG_11_FD_190147 | JGI IMG/M metagenome (GOLD analysis project Ga0265594, IMG submission 190147) | Saline water microbial communities from Sakinaw Lake, British Columbia, Canada - sak_2011_5_24_80m | ecosystem: Environmental > Aquatic > Non-marine Saline and Alkaline > Saline ... | reverse complement strand
ATATGCAACTTCAACGCCACCGACTCGGCCTCCTGGCGTATTTTCGCCTGCTCGCCGGACAGCCTCGCCATCTTCTCCGGGGCCGGCGGAGGTGTCGGACCGTGCAACCCCTGCTCCGTTCCGCCGGAGAGCTTCCCGCCTCCGGTTGCTCCGCCATTGTCATTCTTCGCCGCATCCTTGACGCTGCCGGACTCGAACGGGCCGGGCGAGACCCGCGTCGGCGTATGCCGTCCTTCCTTGCCGACCGCCGTGTCCTGCACCAGTTGCCCGTTGCTCTTGCCGGAACGTCCCTCGCCCGACCGTCCGCCTATCTCACTGTCGTTAGGCAGCATATTGCCGGTGACCCCCTTTGCGCTCATGTCGGAGATCGGACCGTCCGTCGCATCCCACCCCGCACCCTTGTCGATCGAATCCATCCAGGAACTCGACACGTCCTCCACATCCTTCGTCATGTCCTCTTCCTTGTCGATCAGATCACCGATCAGGTCTTCCAGTTCCGCCGGCAATTCCGCCATGGGTATATCGGCCGACTGATCCGGCTCCTCCATGCTCCATTTGATGAAGTCGGGCTTGTTCGAGAGCCATTTCTCGATGTTGTTCTCCAGTTCCTTCGCCTTCTCCAATCCCGACTGCTCCTGCGGAACGGCGATCTCCACTTTCTTGTCGTATAGCGCCGCCGCCGCCTTGTCCACGTCCTGGTAGACTTCATTCAACTGCTTCGCCAGCGTGCCATCGGCAAAATCCTGTTGCGGCAGTTTCGAGAAGTCAGTCAGTTTCTCGTCCAGGAACTTGGCCCATTGCGCTTCCGCCCGCGCCAGTTCACCCAGCACCTCGTCCCGGTCCGTCGTTAGGTCCTGCGGCCCCTTGTCCATGATGCTTTCGGTCTTCTGCAAGATCTGCTGCTGTGCCCGGATGAACGCCGCCAGGTCAGCCGCCAGGCCCTTGGCCTGGTCCGTCGCCACGGGCCCCGGCAGTTGATCCTGCGTCTGCTTCGCGGCTTGCGCAGTCTTCGCCGCATCTTTGCGGTCCTGGAACACCGACCCCAGCAGATCGATGAGCTCTTTCAGTATGTAGTCCTGCCGCTCGGCTATCTTCCCGAGCGGAGCCTGCAGCTCCCGGGACGTGCAGTCGAGCTTCCCGACCGCTGCGAGCACCAGCTCCATCTCACGCGCCACGAGTACATTCAACCGGTCTTTCATCAACCTGCCTTCCGGCGGGTGCTTGTCCAGTTCTGCCAGAACCTCCTGGCCAAATCCCTGCGCCACACCCTGCTGCCGGCGGATGCCATCCTGATGCGTCGCCACCGATTTCTTCGCCAGCGCCTCATCCAGATGTGTCTTCACGTTCTCCGTGCATTCGTTCGCCCGGCGCTGTTCCGTGATCGTCCGCTTCAGCAGTTCAAACGCCATCGCCAGCGGATCATCGACCGCCAGCTTCATTTCGTCGATCGACTTCACCCGCAGAATGATCGGCCTTGCCCTCGAGGGTGTCGCACCCGGCCGGAAATCCCAGCACAACGCCTCCAGCATGTATACGTGCCCTGGCAGGAACGCATGCGCATCAACCTCCGCCTGACATGTCTCAACAACGGGCCCCTGCTTGCCCGGCGGTCCCAGGTAATCCCACTGCTTTATACCGCGCAGCGTTCCGCCACCCTGATCCACCTCGCCGGTGTCCCGGCTCACAATGCTCATGCGCCGCACCCCGTAGTCGTCCGACGCCTTCACCTCCAGCGGCAACTTCGTGCCCGGCGCAACAAAGCAGTTCCGGTTATCCGTCACGAAGTCAATCTCCGGTGCGCGATCACTGTCAATCGTGACCACGCCGGAAGCAATGACCACCGAAGGCGCATGCGCCCGTTCGCGGGCGACAATCTCGTAAGTCCCGGCATTCGTCACCACCATCTGCATCATCCACCCGCGCGCCTCACGCTGGAACCGTCGCTTCACGCCGCCGTCACGCCACACCAGGGACACCACCGTCTGATCAAGCGCCAGCCTTACGTCGACGGTCGAATCCGCAAGACAGGCCAACGCTTCGGGCGGCCCGTCCGCCTCCCGTTTCTGCGCCCCCGTATACGCCGGAGGCTGCACCAAATATGCCGCAGACTGAATCCTCGGCCGCGGCAGCACCGTCACCCGCACCGCCCGCGTATAGGTGTCGCCCGCCAGCGCTCTGAACGAAAATGATCGCTGCAGCGCCCGGAAAACGTAGCGGTACGTGCCGGGCGCCTTTGAATCCTGCTGCAGGGCCAGGGTCTCTGTGCCTGTTCGCGTCGGTTGCACAGGCTGGCGGCCTTCCTTCCATGCGAGCACCGGCGCAGCCGCCGCGCGCGTCGTCGTTCCGCCCACGGCTTTCACCACGACCGTAACGGGTAGATCCTCCCCTTCCCGCAGCGACAGGTCATGCAACGGCGAAAGTCCGATCGCCACGCTTCCCGCAGGCGGAACATCTCCCAGCGGCATCGCATATCTCGCGAACGCGTTGCCGGTCTGTCGCGGAAACACCGAGGCATAGAGCACCCAGACAACCATCATCCCGACCGCCGCCACACCCCATGGGATCAGCAGGCTCGGGCGCCAGAGCTCCGCGAGCCGCATCCCTTCCGTTGCCACCCGCGCATCCGCCAGCGTCCGGTCGGCAAATTCACGCTCTGCGGCACGGAACTCGTGCTGCTCCAACTGGCAGGCCGTGATCAGGAGATTATTTCCGATCTTCCTGGCTCGTTCGAGCGACACCGCTGTCCGTTCGATGCTGTCGCGTTTGAGCAGCGGCCGTGCCACCTTGCGCACAAACCCGACCACGACAAACGCGCCACCGGCCAGCGCCAGCGGCAACCGCATTCCCGCAGGAAGATGCAGCACGTTATCCAGCACGAACAGCACCAGCCAGCAGGCCATCCCGCTCACAGCCCACCCAAATGCGCCGAGCATCGCTGATGAAATCCGCGATATCCGTCCAGCCCTCGCGAGCCAAAGTCTCACTGACAGCGATCCGCTCATGGCAACTTCATTGCTATCCTGACCGGATAGACCACGTCCTGGAACGTCTGGCCTTCCGTCCCCTTGTCCTTCGCCTTGATCACCACCTTGGTCGTCGCGTTCGACTGCGCCACATACAGAACCGTCGTGTACAGGTGTCCCGTGAAAACACATCCGCCGCTGAGAATTATCTGCGTCTGCAATTCCCGCACCGGATAGGGAGCACCCCATTTCTTTTTCTCGTTCCGACCAGCCTCGACGAAGCGCCACTTCTGCTCCATTGTTTCCTGTTCGGGCACGAAACGCAGTTCCTGCACCGCCTCCAGCGGCACGTCCTTCAAGTCATTGCCGACCTGAAGCCGCAAAGGCGCGCCCGGGGTGGTCGAGATCAGTCCCTCAAGAACCCCTCCGTTCGACAGCTCCACCCTGCCGGCCCGGCCGGTCCCGTCCTGGCCGTGCGCCAAGCTCCAGTTCAGCATGGCAGCAATCAAAATGAGGCATAAACATCGCACAAGATCGCGCCTCCTAAAACGCATTCCTCTTCCTGCGGACAATCCATTCGCACGCAAGCACGCCCACAAAAAGGAGCGCAAACCACGGGGAATCGGACAGCATCGAAACGTCTGACGTCATCTTCGTCGTCAGGTGGCGTGCCGCAAGATCTTTCGCGAGCCGGTCGATCTCACGTTCCCCGTAGTACGCCCCGCCGCTCAGATGCGCGAGGCGCTTCAACGCCGCATCATCAAGTTCCAGCCGGCTGCCTTCCCCGGCACATGATCCGACTGGCAGTTCCTTCTCATACGTCTCCAACACCGTGTCGCCCTGCCGCACGGCAAGCGCAAAGGTGTAGGTCCCGCGCTTCTCAAATGTATAGTTCACCGCGACCATTCCAGGCTGTCCCTGCAGCGGCTCGACCGGAACCGACTTCATGGCGCCGCCCTTACGGAAGCTCGCTGTAAACTGCAACGAGTGCTCAGATGCCGGAACAACCGGCCGTATCTCCGCGACCGCCTTCTCGCCCGGCCGGTAGGACTCCGCGCTCCACTTCACCGCAAGCACCTGCCCGCCATCAAGACTCGCCGCCAGGTTACGCACCGCCTGCCGCCACAGCAGCCCGTACGCCTGCGCCATCCCCGGCGATTGTCTCGCCCACTTCCACAGGGTGTTGCTCGCAATCGCCAGCACATTCCCTTTTCCGAATCTCTGAATCGCCACCAGCGGGAACGTCTTCCGATCTACCGCAGCCGTCAGTAGCACCGTCGCACCCGCCCGCGCGGGACCCACTCTGCTCAGCGACGCAACCGTCGCGCCGCCCGACTGCGCCATCAGCGCTGACAGTCCCGCCACCACGGGGTGGCTCGACGCCGTGGCCGGAACGCTGACCGTGAACTTCCCATGCAGCCTATCGCCGCCGCGCTCCGACGTATCCCACGGCATCAGCGGCCCGAGGATGCTCGCGCCCAAACCGCTCCTGGCCGTTGCCTCATCCCCAAGGAAGATCACTGCGCCGCCATTATCGAGATACGTCCGAAGTGCCTGCATTTGTCCGTCCTGCCAGTCGGAACCGGAGACAGAGCCGACAATGATACAGTCAAAATGCCTCAGGATTTCCTGATCCGTCGGGAACCCGGCATCCAGTTTATCGTCGCCGGGAAACTTTCCACCCTGCACCGTGAAGTGCTCGCCTGACGTCCGATACAAGGCCGTGAACGTCACGCCGGCGTCACGGATCAGCTCGGCGCGCAGAACTTTCAGTTCCGCGCCCAGTTCCCGCGCAAAGAATAGCACGTGCAACGTCTTCTTTCGGACGTCCACACTGACGAGGCGGTTGTTATTCTCATGCGACACTTCTCCCGGCAGCTTCTGAACCGTCGCCCGGAATCGCTGCAGCCCGGGTTCCGGACACGACACCCTGAATACCGACCGTGCCCAGCCGTTCTCCAGATTGACCGTTTGTTCGCCTTCCGGCGTCCACTTCCCGTCCCGTTCGCGTTCGAGCACGACCGCCGTGCTCGACAGATCACGCGCCGCCAGCGCGCCTTTCCTTCGCGCCGACACATCCACTGAAATCTCAAACGCGGCCAGCTTCTCAACCGTCAACGGACATGAAAGATCCGCGACCGACAGATCGCCGGCTTCCGCCAAGTCGTTGCCGACCCCCACGACATACAACGGCACGGACGGCAGCTCCGCCTGATCCGCCGGCTCGTCACCTCCGTCCGTGAGCAAGATAATCCCGGCATACGAGGAAAGATCCTCGCGTCTCGCCAACGCCAGCAGCGTGCCGCCCAGGTCGGTCTGGCGGATCTCCTGCCTGTTCACAGCCGCGCCGGGTCGGCCTTGCACATCACGCAAAGCCGTATCAAATTCCATCGCGGCCAGGCCCAGCCCTGACGGAAGCTGTTTCCTGATGCCCTCGAGCGCCGCCGACGCGCGCTCCAACCGGCTGCGGTCGCCATCGTCCTTGACATCCATCGATGACGAAACATCCACCACGGCCAGCAGTCTGCTCGCGGACGACATAGTGACCGTGCTCGTCCAGAGCGGGTCAAGCATCGCAATCACCAGCATCAGCGCAATGATACACTTGGGCGCCAGCAGGATCACCGCCTGGCGCTGCGTCATCCGCGCCCGCAGGCTGCGATACAGGATGCTAAACCAGCCGGCCAGCAACACGATGAGCAGGCCGGAGACGACCGCCGGAACATGCGGCCGCCAGGTCACCAGTCCGATCGCACGCATGCCGACACTAAGCATCGACAACCCCCATATCCTTGCGCCGGAAAGGGATCTTCACCGCAAGCCTGTCCGCCAGCTTCCTGCCATGCGCATGCACGGCGCCGCTGTTTATCAGCCATCCCTCGAGCAGCGCCGCGAGCAGCGCCAGCAGCAGGAACGGCAGATACAGGTCGAAGCCGGTACGCGAACGTCGGAGGGTGCGGAGGAGCGATTCGGCATCCTGATAGTCATCCACCGTGTAGGTCAATCCGGCCAAAACGGGAACGGTCGCCGACCCGATGAACGCCTCGCGTCCCTCGAGGTCCGCCGAACGCACCGCCAGCAGGAAAGCCTCGGTTCCTGCTTCCATCTCGTACACACCGCTCCGTGGCAGACCGGGCATCTCGCCGGCTTTTCCTTTCCACTCAACCACCGCGCCGGCCACGGTGCGGATGCTCGCAGCCGCATCCGGGTCCTCACGCGCCGGCAGTCGCCCGCCGGCCATGATGCCGCGGCCCTTCGCGCCGGCATCGACGCCGGCCAGGGCCATGCCATGCACCAGCGCCAGGAACGATCCTTTCACCGGCAGCGTGGTCGATATGACATCAAAGCCAATCCCGCTCAGGAACACGCGGCCGGCGCCCATCGTTGCCACGGAAAGCACCGGCGATCCATTTTCCAGCGACAGCAATGCGACCGCATTCGTCGACGCCGACAGCGTCTGCGCCTGGAACGCGCGAAGCTGGCGCAGCACCACATCCCCCGAACTGCCTCGCAGATCATCCCACACGGATTCCTTGCGCCCGGTCACAACCAGCGGCAGCCCCGCCGCGCTGGTCACCGTCTGCCGCAGGCTCACCGGAATCCAGGCCGGCACCCGTGGCGTGCCGCTATCGGCCGGCACAACCAGAAGATTTCCGCCTTTCTCAACATACGAGCGGAGGGCATCCTCAGCGTCCTTGTCGCCGGGCCAGCCGCTCCAGCGCACCACCACCATCGCACAGTCATCTTGCAGATCGGCGGTGATTCCGGCGTCCGCCCCCTTGAAAACCGGCACCAGACCGGTCAGCAACCCGTCGCCGGTCGGCGATACCGCCAGCGGCAGATTTCCGAATTCCTTGGCGGTGCCGAGAAACAGAACCTTTTTCTTCGGCTGGCAGGCAAATGTAACGAAGGCCTGATTGTCCTGCCGGAATGCATCGCGCCCGATTTCGACGCCGATCCAGCCGGTCCCTGGATTCCGCGTCTCGAAGGGCACGGTCACCTCCCGCGTCCCGTGTGCCGGCACATTCACCGGCTGCGAAGACGTGAGTCCGTTCTGGTCGGTGGAATCGAGCCTGATCTTCGCCTCCTCCTTCGATGTATTGTTGAGCGTTACCGCCGCAAGATAGCGCCGCCCGGCAATCAAGCGTTTGTTCGGCATGGCGATGCCGGCGACAGCCACGTTGGGACCGTTCAACGGCTTTGACGCGATCCTGTGAATCAGCAATCGCGTATTCGCGGGCAGATGCGGCTGCTCGTGCGCTGCGCCGCCCCACTCAACTTCCTGCAAGTCTGTGAATAGATGAATCTCACGGCGTGGCGACGAAGTCCGGCTGAGCAGCGAGACCGCCTGTTCCAGAGTCCTTCCCGGCGCTCCCGACGCCTGCGTCTCCTTGACCCGGCCCGGCAGTGATCGCAACGCCTCGCGGTTCGAGACGAATCCCTCCGGAACGGCCGCCGATGGATCGTCCACCGTCAGCATGACGGCCATCGTATCCGATTCCTTCCTATCTCCGGCCATGGCCGAGACGGCGTCAAGCGCCACGGCCAGCTTCGTCCGGCCGTCCGCCGCGGCTCCCGACATCGAGCCGGAGTTGTCGACCAGAACGACCTGGGCCGCGGATCCCGACCCGCCGGTTGCCAGCCAGACCGGGCGCGAAAGCGCGAGCAGGAGGAAGGCGATCGCCAGGCTGCGGAGCAGGAGAACAAGCCACTCGCGGATCCTCTTCCTCGCGCTGAGTTTCGGATCAACCTGCAGGAAGAACATCAGCGACGGAAAAAGAACGACCCGCTTCCGCACCCGCATGAACAGATGAAACACCACGGGCAGCAACGCCAGGGGCAGCAACCAGATGAATGTCATGGCGTGCCTCCTTTCATCCCCTGGACAATCCGCCTAAAACCGTTTCGGCCGGATCCGCCGTATCCACCAGCCTGTATACGGCAAGGCACTCGTTGCAGCCGACCCGGATCTTCTCCAGGTGATGACGCACCGCGCGCTCATATGCGTCGCGTATTTCGTCGACTTCGATGACCAGTTTCGATTTCGTCTCCAGGTCGCGAAGTTCCGCAACACCGCCGAGCGACAACGTGCGCTCCGCCCGGTCCACGACATGCAGCACCACGATATTGTGCCCGTCGTGATACAGATGCCGGATTCCGCGCAGGATCCTGTCCGCATCCTGGAGCAGATCGGAAATCAGGACGACCAGGCTCTTCTTTCGCATGACGTCCGCCGCTTGGTGAATGGCGGCCTCAATGTCACCCTCGCCCTCCGGCTCAATGCCCTCCAGATGCAGCAGCAGCGGGCGCAGGCCCTCCGCCGATCCTGCCGGCTTGAAAACATCGCGCATCTTCGCATCGAACGTGATCAGCCCCGCGAGATCGCGCTGGCTGACCAGCGTATACAGCATGCCGGCCGCTAAATACGATGCGCAGTCCATCTTCGACATCGGGCCGTCACCACGAAACCCGAGGCTCCCCGAGACATCCAGCAGGACATAGCCGCGCATGTTCGTCTCTTCATAGAACTGCCGGATCATGTAACGGTCGGTCCGCGCATACACCGGCCAGTCAATCAGGCTGGTCGGGTCGCCCGGCGAATAGGCCCTGTACTCGGCGAACTCCACCGATGAACCGTGATGCGGCGAGCGATGGCGGCCGACCTGTGCGCCGTGGACCGGACGCCGGACCGTGAGTTCCGCGCCCTTCAGCGTCTCGGCAAGCCGGGCAGGAAGATATTTGTAGCTAGGCATCGCTCTCCAGCCAAGACCGGTCAGTACGAGGGTTCCTGAACCGCATCGAGCACACGCGTCACGATTTCGTCAGTTGTAATCCCGTCGCTCGCCGCGGAGAAGTTCCGGAATATCCGGTGCCGCAGCACCGGCAACGCGTGACGCCGGATGTCCGCGCACGACACGGTGTGCCGGCCATCGAGGACCACATAGGTTTTGGCCGCCAGCAGGAGATATTGTCCGGCACGCGTTCCGGCCCCCCAGCGGACCCACTTGCCAACGAAATCGGGAGCTTCCTTGCAGTCCGGTCGCGTGGCTCGCACGATCGAGGTCGCATACTGCGCCACATGCTCGCAGACCGGGATCTGCCGGACCACGGACTGCAGTTCCAACAACGCCGCTCCATCCAGACATTTCCGGACATCCGGCATCGCATCGCGGGTGGTCTCGATCAGGATACGTGACTCGTTGGCCGCATCCGGGTAACCGACCGAAATACAGAACATAAAGCGGTCCAACTGCGCTTCGGGCAGCGGATAGGTTCCTTCCAGTTCAATCGGGTTCTGCGTGGCCATGACCATGAACGGCTTCGGCAACGCGTACGACGTGCCGGACACCGTGATCTGATGCTCCTGCATCGCTTCCAGCAGCGCGGCCTGCGTTTTCGGCGGGGTCCGGTTGATTTCGTCAGCCAGCAGCATATTCGTAAAGATCGGCCCCGGACGGAACAGGAATTCCCGGCGGCCCGTGGCCTGGTCCTCTTCCAGAATATCCGAACCGGTGATGTCCGCCGGCATCAGGTCCGGCGTGAACTGGATGCGGTTCGCCTGGAGGTCCAGGGCCGAGGCCAGCGTCTTGACCAGCAGCGTCTTGCCGAGCCCGGGCACGCCGACCATCAGGCAGTGTCCCCGCGAGAAGAATGTGATCAGGAGCTGCTCCACGACATCGTCCTGCCCGATGATCACCTTGCCCACCTCGCGCATGATGTCCTGCCGCGCCTTCATCAGCCGCCCGGCCATTTCAGAACCTCTGCCAACACTGCCGTCCGGCATCGCCCTGTTTGTGTCTGCCATTTTTGTGCTCCTAAACGTGTGTATCACACCGTGTGCGCCGCCCGCAAGCTCCCGCTCCCCTTAATGCGTCATGGCATACATCGCGATGTTCATGCCAAGCTGCGTGCCGGACGACGAATCATACGCCTTCGCCAGCGGATAGTCCACCCCGAGCCATGCCGCCTCGAGATCGTACGGACTGTAGATCACGCGCAGGTCGCCGTCGATCTCGATCCCCTCCAGCACCGGCGTCTTGAGATCCGGCTTCTCCTTCTGCAGGGCCGGCGTGTAACCGGATTCACGGATCTTGTTCAGCGCGCTGTAGAGCGGGTGCGTAGGCGGGATCTTAACAAGTTGCGCCTCCGGCAGCAACTGGCGCAGTTCCCGCCGCGCCACGACGTCAAAGCTCTTCAGGCCGAGCCCATTGTTGATGAATAGCGTCCCCGAACTGCGCAGAAACGCTCTCAACGCCGCGCGGGCCTTCTCGTCGAACGTGAAATCGTCCAGCCCGGTCAGATACAGGAAGGCATAGCCCGAGAGATCGTCCTTGCCTGGCTGAACCGATATGCGTTTCAGGCTGACCTTCAGTGCGGAATGCTGCCTCAACTGTCCGAGCAGTGCCGCCGCGGCGCCTGGATGGACGTTCCACGCGCCCTCATGCTGGATCTGGGCGAATGTGAATTCATCGGTCGGCTGACTCTCGTCCAGCACGCCGAAAAACTCCGGCTTCGCCTCCTCGCGCCCGGCATTCCGGTAGCCGATCACGTACGCAATGAGGTTCACGCCGATCTTGTTGCCCGAATCCACATCGTAATAGATCGCATCCTTCAGAATCGGCACCTCGTGATCGTCCCAGGCGCAGCCCAGCCCGTACTTCGAAATAATGATCCCGGCGCGGCTCCCCACATAGCACGCCTCGAGAAACGGGTCTGTCGAATCGAGATTCCGCGGATACGTGACCCGATCCACATCCGCCACCATGTGATAGAGCGGATGGTCCGCCGGAATCGTCCGCAGTTTGCACTCCGGCAGTATCCGCGCCGCGATCTTCTTCGCGGCCTCATAGAAATACGGCGAGCCGGCGATCGAGTCGAACAGGATTGTTCCGCCGCGCACAACATACCCGCGCAGGGCTTCCACCTGCTTATCGTCGAGTTTCACCGTGCGGCTGCCATTGAAAAGGACCAGGGCCGTCTTGTCAGGATCGCCGCTGAATTCCGCGAGCGGAAGCATGTCGTAGGCATAACTCAGGTCAAGCCGCCGCTGGATCTTGCCGAGCAGTTGCTGGAGATCCGCCGGACACTGGTTGCCGTCGGAAACCTGCGTCTGGTTGCCGTCCTCGTAGGTGAACAGTGCGCTCTCGCCCCAGATGATCTTCGCCACCAGCGTCGGCGGCTTGGGATCGCGCTTGCGCTCCGTGCGCCGGAGTGGCGTGGCCGGCAGCGGCAGCGGCGGCACCCCTTCGCCGCCCGAGATCCTGCGCGGTGAAGCCTTCGGCGGTTGCCCGAGCGGCTTCAGCCACTCATTCTCATCGGCAAGCGCCTGCATCGAGAGCAGCGCCGCACAACCTGCGAGCAGAACAGTGCGTGTCTTCATCTCATTTCTCCGGTTTCTGCCTGGCTGGCGCGCCCCACTTTTCGCTGGCCCGCGCCGCCGCCTCACTGTATGGAAACTCCTTGTACAATCGGTGCAAGGCTTCGCCTGCCTCTTCTTTTTCCTTCATCCGGAACGCGGAATCGGCCAGCTTGCATAGCAGCGCGGGCAGATTCGGACCGGGCTCGCAATTCTGGTACAGCCTCCTGCTGAGGGTGTACGCTCGCGTGTAATCATGCCGTCCGAGGCATGCGTCCAGCAGGATCAGCCCGACCTCGCCGTCCATGCGCTGCATCGGATCATCCTGCCGCAGATTCGCCACCACGCGTTCGGCGTCGTTGAACTCGTTGCGCCTGATATAATCCCTCGCCGTTTCCAGTTTCGCCTGCCGCCCCAGCTCGGCCTGCACGGGGTCCTGCCGGTCCTGCAGCGCCCGTGTTCCGGCCTCCTTGTAGCGACCCGCCGCCAGCTCCGGTCTGCCCATCGCGAAGAAGAGATCGCCCTCGCAGATCCGTTTCAACCGCCGGTCATCACCCGAAAGGTCAGCCTCATCGATCGACGAAAGCAGATCCTGCACCTTCTGGAAGTCATTGCCGACCGGAAGAAGGCTGGTCGCCAGCGCCAGTTGAGCCCCGGCCTTCACCTGCCGGTTCGTTCCGCAGGTGCGGATCGCGTCCTCGCAGGCTCGGCGCGCCGACACGTAGTCACGCACTTCGATGACCTGGAAATAATTTCCGAGCTCCATCGCCACGCCTGCCTCGGCAGGCCCCCACTCGGCCAACCGGTTGAGGCTGATCGCCGCGATATCTTTTGTCAGCCAATGATCATCCATCTTCGACGTCATCCTCAGCATGTTCAACAGGTCCGCACACACCGCATTTGTGAAATCGCGGGCCAGGATCCACGGACGGCACTGGCCCCAGTAGTCCTGATCCGTCCCGTCCAGTTGCCGCCAGAGCGGATGAACATCGATCAATTGCCGGGTCTCCGTCTGCTCGCCGTCGCGCGACGCGGCCAACTGCACGGTGCGCATACCCGGCGACATAAAAAGGTTCGTCACCGTACGGCCTTTCAATACAGATCCGTCGTCCAGGGTCCAGGTGTAGTCGGCCGCGTCACAGAGCGCGCTGAGTTTGACGAACACCATGTAGTGCCCCCAGGACGATAGGTGCCGCTCGATCTCCCATGAAAATCGCGGCGCAATCTTCCGGGAGGCGGCATACTCCGTGTGCGCCACATGGAACGCCGCAGGCTGCGGGAAAGCAGATGGCGGCATCACGGAAAACGCTGCCTCCCCGGGCTGCTTCCATCCCAGCACGACGGTATAGGCGAGCCCTTTCTCGACGTTGTAATATTCGAGCCAGTGGCGGCCGCCTGTCAGGTCCGCTTCGGCCTGGAAACTGCCATACCGACCCGCCCCGCCCACCGGATGCTGACCCGGCCACGACACCACGTGTTTTCCGTCGATGAAAAGCGCGGACGCGCCGTCGCTTACCACGGTGAACGTGTATTTGCCAGGCTTGGGAATCGCGAGGTTTCCCCGAAAGATCGAGATGAAGTCCTCCGTCGGCGCGTGCGGATTAACCCCTTGAAAGACATGGGACACCAGGCTGCGGCCTTGCACCGGCGTGGCGTTGTCGCAGAGCTTCTTGATCTCCTTCCCGCTCTGAACCGGGCCATCGTGGTAGGCGCGGGTCTCGAGCTGGAAGCCGGCTTGCGCCGCCCAGACTGTGCGGGCCGCGTTCGATGACGCGCCTTCGACAACGTGGAAAGTCGTGTCGCCGGACGAACAGTCGAAGAGCACCTGGACCGCCTCGCCGTGCGCCGCCCAGAGCAACTGATGCCCCACCTCGGTGCCGTTCGGCCGCACTACGCGGAAGACAGGATTGGACCCCTTCGATTCCCACGGATGGAATGTGAAATAGCCGGTGCCGGACCGGTTCGTCACACCCTGAGCAGGCGCAAGCACATAGCGCACCTCGTCGGCATTCCGATTCGTCTCCGACTGCCCGCAGGCCAGTCCGACACCAACCACTCCCAAACCCCTCGCAAAAAGCCGCGCAAGGATCCGTTTGCCATTGAAAATTCGCCTCATGTGTTGCATATAACGACTGGCGTTTTATCCCACATTCAGCAAGTGTAAGGCGGTTTCGAATGAGGAGCAAGGGGTTTTTGCCGCATGTGAGAAAAAAGGGCGCATGGCAGTTCTGATGAGGGTTATAGCTTGTCTTAATCGTAATCGTAATCGTAATCTTAATCTTAATCGTAATCGTAATCTTAATCTTAATCTTAATCTTAATCGTAATCTTAATCTTAATCGTAATCGTAATCGTAATCTTAATCTTAATCGTAATCGTAATCTTAATCTTAATCCCCCAGCCCTCGCCGATCCGACTCGTAGACGGCTCCCGGCTCATGCCGGGGCAAACGCATCACATATTCGGGCACTTTTGCCTATTCTGGCTCTCGACGCCGTTGCGAGGGGTCTGCATTCGTGGCGAAGCCGGGAAAAGCGGTGTCGCGCGGAATACCGCTTGCCACC
>Ga0265594_1002288_pt1 | contig 13885 bp, 10 predicted proteins | sample saktaG_11_FD_190147 | JGI IMG/M metagenome (GOLD analysis project Ga0265594, IMG submission 190147) | Saline water microbial communities from Sakinaw Lake, British Columbia, Canada - sak_2011_5_24_80m | ecosystem: Environmental > Aquatic > Non-marine Saline and Alkaline > Saline ... | reverse complement strand
TCGAGACAGCTATCCGGGCCCAGGTCGAACTGGCAATCGTGGAAGCCGATTTAATTATGTTTATGGTGGATGTAAATGATCAGATAATGCCCATGGATAAACAAATTGCAGAGATGCTGCGAATGGCGGATAAACCAATTATTCTGGTTGCCAATAAATGTGATGACGAGGTCAGAGAAAATATCCGTTTCGAATTTTTCAAACTGGGTTTCGGCGATGTATTTCCTATATCGGCTCAGAATGGCCGACGAATCGGTGATTTGCTGGACCTCGTACTGGAAAAATTACCCATGGAAGCTCCGGAAGAGCAGGATGTCTCCGATCATTTACGTCTGGCAATTATTGGTATGCCAAATGCTGGAAAATCATCCATAGTTAATGCAATTTTGGGCGTGGATCAACTTATCGTTACGAATATACCCGGAACGACCCGAGATTCCATCGATTCTGAAATTAACTACTTTGAAAAATCGGTTACCTTAATTGATACCGCCGGGCTTCGGAAAAAGAAAAACATCAAAGATAATATTGAATTTTACAGCAATGTAAGGACTGAACGGGCGATTGACCGATGCAATGTTGCAATTCTGGTGATTGATGCCGTTAAAGGCTTTGACCGGCAGGATGCCAGTATTACCCGCTCGATCCTGGACCGGAAAAAAGGAGTGATCATTGCGATCAATAAATGGGATCTTATCCAGAAAGAATCGAACACGTTGAAGCACTACCAGGATGATATTACTTTTCGTTTTAAGGAACTTGCTTTTTATCCGATGATTTTCATTTCTGCTTTGACCAAGCAGCGGATCGGCCAGATTCTGGAAATCGCAACTGTTGTTTATGAATCAATGAAAAAAAGGATTTCTACCAATCAGTTAAACAAATATTTCCAGGAAGTCATTGACCGGACACCACCACCTGCCGTGGGCGGAAAACATATTCAGATTAAGTATGTCACGCAGGTGAAAATCGATCCCCCTGTATTTTTGTTTTTCTGTAACGATCCTAAAAGCGTAAAGGAAGAGTATCGACGCTTTCTGGAAAACAAACTTCGTCAGAAATTTGGTTTTATAGGAGTCCCGGTTACGTTGCTGTTTCGTCAAAAATAGGCCGATGAAATATACATTAGTTATAACATTAATTCTCACTTTACATTATGCTCATATACTGGCAGAGGATTCTTATACGGCAATTATGGAGTATCTACAGTCCACAAAACACAAAGAACTCTCATCCAATACAACGCAATCTAAAGATAAATTATCTGTTAAATCGCTGATGATTCATCCAAGTCAGCGGGAAGCGCTATTAGGCAAGGCATCATTCAGCCGGCCGACACTTACGAACGAACAGGTTTATATCAGCGATGACGGTCACTTTAAATTCCATTATACAACAGCAGGTTATGACGCTGTTGAGACTTTTTCGACAAATGGAGATGGAGTGCCAGACTTTATTTATGAAGCCGCTAAAGCCGCCGAGTATGCTTATCGGATTTTGATCGATACACTCGGATTTGATCCGCCACCGGTTGATGATTATACGAGTACGGAAACCGATATATATGTTTTGAATTTTGGCGGTAGTGTTTATGCATATACCTATCCGGAAAATAAGGTTTCTACAACCAGCCGTTCAGATGACTGGACCGCCTATATGGAAATTGATAATGACTATAAAGAATTGTCTTATACCACAAATGGAATTAATGGTTTACGGGTGACTATTGCCCATGAGTTTTTTCATGTTGTTCAATTGGGATACAATTGGTTTATAAATAATAATCTGCCTGGCAGCGTAGATGGAGATACCTACTTCCTGGAATGGTCATCAACCTGGTTTGAAGAGCGGGCGTACCCGGAGATAAATGACTATATTCAATATTTGGGAAGTTTTTTCAATAATCCGATAAAATCAATCTGGGATTACTACGATTATGCCTATGCGATGGGGCCGTTTATTTATTATCTTCAGGATGTTTTTGATCAAAAGCTCATTCAGAAGACCTGGGAGAAGATCAAGAATCAATACGCACTTCAGGCATTGATGGAGGTCGTTAGTGGATATGGTGGCAATTTGGCGACCCAGTATAATAATTATGTCAGTGCTTGCTATTATTCCGGCGCCAGATATGATGAAGCCTTTGCAGTTTCACCGGATGCCAGGTATTATCCGGAACTTTCTGTGTCAATTCAGGACTTCAGTAATAATTTGGGTATTGATGACGATCTCAAGCCACTGGCAACCCGTCCATATTCAATTTTCTTTTCAGCCAGCCAATATTTAAATCTGACTGTTGAATCACCATCCAGTGGTGAGTTTAAGGGCAGTTATATTATTGACAAAAGTACATCCGCTGATTTTCTCAGAAAATTTGACGATCAGGTTGAAGTCTTTATCGGCGAAGCCAGAAAAAATGATCAATTAATCATTTTTTTTACCAATACTTCGACAGAAATAACACATGACCTGAACCTGACCTTGACCACAACCGAAACATTTCCTACAAAAATCCTGAAACTGTACGCCAATCCCTATACATGGAAAAACCAATATCCGCTGAACATTGAGCTGCAATTGGGGAAGTTTATCAGTGCTCTGAATTTTCAAATTTATAATATTCGTGGTCAACGGGTTTATAAAAATTCCATCGATACGGAAAATCTTGATCCAGGCATTTTAACTTTAGAAATCAGTTCTGATGATCTGCGAAGTCGCAACCTGAGTTCGGGGATTTATCTGTTGCGATTACTAGCTGACGACATTGAGATGATTCACAAGTTTACAATTATAAATTAATTGCACCATCATTGAACTACCAAATCAAACAAGCATCTGAAATCACCCATAAAATCAAAGGCTCTAAGTTTATTGCCCGGGTGTATGCCGTTGAATCCCGGGAAGCGGCGCAAACAATTGTCAACGAGGTGGAGTCAGAGCATCGGAAAGCATCGCATGTCTGCTGGGCCTGTCGGATTGATCAAAACGGAGAATTCCTTGGCTACAGCTCCGATGCCGGTGAACCACACGGGTCCGCAGGACCGCCAATATTAGCCGCTATTGAAGGGCGTGAGATTACCAATGTCCTGTGTCTGGTTATTCGTTATTTCGGAGGCACTAAACTCGGTATCGGCGGGCTGATCCGAGCCTATGGTGGCGTTGCATCGGAGGCCCTTGATCTTGCAGGGAAAAAGAGGCATCAACAAGTCAAGATGGTGACTGTTCAGTGTGAGCCGGGTGATTATTCGGACATTATGCGGGTTTTCAGGAAATACAGGCTATCAGTCCAGCCAGTGTTTACACCGAACTCTGTTTCTGTGCATATTGAAATACGGTTAAAAGATTTGCACAATCTCAGCCAGGAAATCCGGATTATTCCGTCGGCAACGATTATCGGTAAATAGCGATTATTTTTCTTATATAAATATCCTGCAATGGCTGTATGTTTTTAGAACCGTGCTAGTCACGGTGGGCACCTCCCGAACGCTTCAAGTTTCCTCGACGAGGAGGCATGCTTTCCACGCCCGAAGTCCAGCTCCCATATTTAAAGTGTTGGTTCTAAAAATATAGGATATGCCATTGCAGGATAAATTTCAAAGACCTCACAATTCAATATATACCTTTGACAGATAAGCTTCAAGACCTTTTCAGAATTATTTTGGGGAAAAAATAAAAACGGGTTATTTCTTTGGATTCTTGTCTGCAGAACGGATTTCATTCCAGAGTTTGTCCATTTCCTCCAGCGATGTATCCTTCAGGCTTTGTTTTTTAGCGGTCAGCTTACTTTCGATATACTGAAACCGCTTGATAAATTTTTGGGAAGTTGCTGCTAAAGCTTTTTCCGGGTTGATGCTCAGAAAACGGGAGAGATTGACCAGTGAAAACAGTAAATCACCAAATTCCAGGCTTATAGCCCTTTCGTCGGAATTTTTCAGGGCCTCCTTCAACTCATCCAGTTCCTCATGGACTTTCTTCCAGACCAAATCGATTTTATCCCAATCGAAACCAACCTGTGATGCGCGTTCCTGGATTCGACGGGCAAGCAAAAGCGCCGGGAAGGTTTTCGGCAGTCCCTCCATCAGGGATTTACGGCCTTCTTTCAATTTAATTTCTTCCCAGTTCTGTTTGATATCGCTAACATTTTCAACGACCACATCGCCAAAGACATGGGGATGACGCCGTTCCAGTTTATCACATATATTTTTCAGTGAATCAGTCAGATTAAACTGCTTTTTTTCCTCGGCGATATCGGCCTGAAATACGATATGTAGAAGAAGATCACCCAATTCCTCCTTCAGTTTATCCCGGTTTCCTTCATGAATAGCTTCAATTGTTTCGTAGGCCTCTTCCAGGAAATAAGGTGAAAGTGACTCGGAGGTTTGAACGCGATCCCATTCACAGCCCGATGGACTGCGCAGGGTTTTTACAATAGAAATCAGTCTGCTTAACTGGTCATTGAGCGATGAGTTGTCTGGCATTGTTAATTCTTCAGGTTTCTATATAATCGTTTTAATGGTATTTGGCTCAGATACTGTTGTTGAATCCGGTCCATTTGTTGTTTATCTGTTGGCAAGGAATCTTCATAACCGATCAAGTGCAGAAAACTATGGATGATGACCAATGCCAATTCTCTCCGAAAACCGGTATTGAACTGTTCAGCATTCTCCCGGATCCGATCAATGCTGATGTATATTTCACCGTCGATGGATTGATCAATTTCGTTAAAATTAAAACTGATCGTATCGGTGAGAACATCATCGTCGAAATAGTGCTTCTTCAGACGGTTTAATGTGTTATCATCGCTGACAATAAGGGATACTTTTTCGAAGGTTCTGTCTTCACCGGCGGCAACCATTTGCAGGATGGCTCTAACCGTCGGGGAAAGCAGTTGAAAATTCGGATAGTTATTGCTTATCGTTACAATCGGCATATCAGGAAGCGGTCTTTGCGGGTTTGGCCTTTGATGGTTTGGTGGGGATTTCCTTGTCCTGACCGGGATATTCAACCCGTAGATGATGGATGCCTTTCAAAATTGGCAGAATTCCAGTATTGGTTTTAATGTCACCTTTAATCTTTTTCAGATCAGCGAACGTCAGAGGACATTCATCCAGCTGACCCAGTTGCAGGCGTTTATCGATAATCGAGTCGATTAATTTTTCAATGTTGCCAAGTGTCGGCTTTTCGAGTGAACGGGATGCGGCTTCAATGGTTTCACAGATCATCAGGATTCCGGTTTCCCTGGTTTGCGGTTTTGGTCCGGGATAGCGAAAGTCGTTTTCATTGATCGCCGAGTCACCACCGGATTTTTCCTTGGCCTTATTGTAAAAATATTCGACCCGGGTTGTACCGTGGTGCGTTGGGATGAAATCCATCAGTGCTTTTGGCAATTTATACTCTTTTGCGAGGCGCAGTCCCTCTTTGACATGATTGATAATAATTAATGCACTCAGATTTGGTGCCAGATTATCGTGCTTGTTACTGTCGTATGCTTGGTTTTCGATGAAGTATTCCGGTTTGGTTATTTTACCGATATCATGGTAATAAGCACCTACGCGGGCTAACAGGGCATTCGCGCCAATGGAATCGGCGGCCGCTTCAGCCAGGTTGCCAACGGTTACACAATGAGTAAAAGTTCCAGTTGCCTCCTTGGATAATGCTTTCAGTAACGGATGGTTAAAATCAGCAAGTTCAAGCAATGTCAGATCGGTTGTGATTCCGAAGATCATCTCAAGTAAACTGATCAGACCATAGGCAAAAAACGGTGATAAAAAAGCATTCAAACCGGCGTAGATCAAATTATCAGTCATTTCGGTTACTGAAGAATATTTTAGCAATTCGGTGACAACGATACTGATTGTATATCCCAACAATATATAAATGATCGATTGAAAAACCTGGCTGCGTTTCCGCAGTTTTCGCACAGAATATATGGCAAAGGAATTGACAAATATAGAAGCGATAATAAAATCCAGACTCCCCTGTAATTGCGCACCGACAATCAGGGTGATTGTTGCAGCACCAACAAAGGCGATCTTACTGTCAAAAAGAATGGTCATTGTCATCGCGGCGATTGTAATTGGAATGGCGAATTCGGAAATATTAAATTTTTGGACGAAGACAGTAGTAAACAAAGCCTCAATGATGAAAATGATTCCCAGTAAAATAACCATCTTTGGATCTTTCACGATAGATGGCCGATAGGAGAGTAGAAAGGTAACCAAAAAGAGTGATATAATCGCTACCAGAAGAACCTGTCCTAGAAAAATTACCGGGTCTCCGATTACCGGTAAACTCTTCCGAAGTCCACCGCGAATATTTGATCGCCGAATCCGTTCCTTGGACATGGATTCCAGTTTTCGGGATATCTCGGGAGTTATCTTGGTATTGGCATCGACAATTTTTTCATTTTCCAGAACAATACCTTTACTGATCGGGACTTTATTGATCGCTTCCTGTTGCCGGGATTTTGTGATTTCTTTTTGATAAATCAGATTAGGTTTCAGGAATTGGACTAAAATTTCATAACCAGTATTGATGACTTTCGAATCCTGTTCCGGGTATTTGGCCTGGAGGGTCAATTTGGCTTTTGTCCACGCCTCTTCCAATGTTAGAAGCTGGTCAATTTTTTCATGCAGTTCTTCATTTTCCAGTTGAATGGCGATTCCGTCACTGATGATGTCTTTTTTAGATATATCCAAAATGAGATGGGCGTATAAATCACTAAGAATTTGTCTGAGCAGAGGATAGAATTTTACCGGCGCAAAAATATTTTCCCTTTTATTATCAGTGCCAAGAATCAATTGGGTGTAAACGGGTGAATTTTTTCCGAAAGCATAATCCGTTTGAATTTGAGTCAACAGGTTTGTGTAGGAGATCGAGTCGGTCTGGGTCATTGACTGAATTTCTTCGAAGCGTTTGGAATAACGATACCGATCCAGAAGTTTCATGGAATCTTCGTACTTTTGCCTAGCTGCTTGAATTTTTTCCATATTCGCAAAGAAGGCCTGCAGATTTGTTAACTCTGTGTTCTGGATATCCTGACTCAGCTTAAAAACGAAGGGTATCTTTTTTAATGCTTCACTGCGATCTTTGGCCAGTTCCGTATCTGATTTGAGGATTGGAAAATCAAAAGGCGCAATTATCGCCGACCGGGTAATATCATTAATTTTGTAACTATAGGCGCTATAACGGTTTTTTGGAAACAATAATGCAATTATGATCACTGTGATAATTGCCCAAAAGATAGACCAATGTTTATACCGTTTCGACAGTTTCGGATCGAAACGTTCCGTTTCTTTTGTCGCCAGATAGCTTAGGTTAGCCACACAAATTTATCCTTTATTTACCAGATTACAGCGGCGGAAGCCCACGTAAATCCGGAGCCAAACGCTGCCAGAATTAATTTATCACCTTTTTCAAATTTGCCCTCTTTCAGGGCATCAAACATGGCGAGGGGAATCGAAGCAGCTGTCGTATTCCCGTAGCGATGTATATTACTATAAACTTTTTCAATAGGCAACTCCAGCCTTTTGGTAATAGCTTCGGTAATCCGCATATTGGCCTGATGAGGGATGACCAGTTTGATATCATCTTTAGTCCATTGATTTGCTTCCAGGGCAGTGATAACTACCTCGGGAAATCGGGTGATAGCATTTTTAAATACCTGTCGACCTTTCATTTTCGGAAATTGTCGACGATCATCCAGCATCTTTTTTGAAATTCGGGGAGATTCATAACCTAGCGGTGCTTCTACCCATAAATCTTCTGCGTGTGTGCCATCAGCAAAAAGGTGGGTAGATATAATTTCACTTACATTATCCGAACGACTGATAATAACCGCTCCAGCACCATCGCCGAATAGTACTGCTATATCCCGGCCTTCTGTAGTCAGATCAAGTCCCACCGATTGAACCTCGACGCCAACCAGAAGGATATTCTGATACATACCGGTTTTAATGAATTGATCCGCAATTGAAAGACCATAAATAAAACCGCAACACTGAACCCGGATATCCAGTGTTGGTACAGATCCGAGTTCGAGAAGTGCCTGTAAAAAACTGCTGGTTCCCGGAGCCTGATGTTCCGGTGTTATTGTAGCAACAATAATTAAGTCAATATTTTCTTTTTGAATACCAGCGTCCTTAATAGCATCTAAACATGCCGGCAGAGCCAATTCGGCGCACCCGCATGGTTGAGTTACAAATCTTCTTTCGTGAATACCGGTCCGTTCGATAATCCACTCATTACTGGTATCCATCAATTTTTCAAGATCGAAGTTCGTAACAACATTTTCGGGAACATATCCCCCTAATCCGGCAATTTTACTACGATACATTTTTGAATTCCTTCGATATATTAATAATTTGATCCGTTCGAATAATGTATATCTTTTACATTCAACTGAATTTCTTTAATTCCGTTCCATTCATTTTCTTCGATGACAAAGGCGATGTCCAGTGACCGATTACTGATCAGCATTTCGTACATCGTACCCAGTTTCCAACCGATTGCGCTGACGACCTTTTTATCTTTTGCAGCTTTAAACTTTAGGTGGTTTTCACCAACAATCCGGGGCATTCCGGCAATCGACAGATTACGGGCAATAAAGATAGGTCGCATATTCCCGGGCCCAAACGGCGCCATTTTTTTAAGGTGGTTTAAGATATCCTGGTTGATTTCATTAAAATCAATATCACAATCGATTAACAGTTTTGGATTCAACATCTCTTCGGTTATCTGTTTATTGGCGATGCGTTTTAATCGCTCCTGAAACTGGGAAATCATCTCTTTGTTGATGGTCAGACCGGCCGCCATCTTATGCCCGCCATAATTTTCGAGTAAATCTGCACACTTAGTAAAAGCCATATAAAGATCAAAATCAGCAATACTGCGGGCTGAACCTTTTCCAATACCGTTTCGTGTCGAAATCATTACTACCGGACGATTGTAAATTTCTTTTAATTTTGACGCCACAATTCCGATGACACCCTGATGCCAGTTTTCTCCGGAAATTACAAAGATTTTATCTTTGTAGATATCATGTGTGGCATTTAACTGTAAAATTGCCTGATCGATTGTCTCTTTTTCAATACTCTGACGGTTGCGGTTTTCCTGCTCCAGTAAAGACGACAGGTTCCGGGATTCATTGCGATCAAACGATGTCAGTAATTTAACGGCCCGGGTGGCTTCACCCAACCGGCCGGCAGCATTTATCCGGGGCGCCAAACCGAAAACAATATTGACTACATTCAGAATTTTATTTGTAAAACCCGAGACCTTCAGCAGGGCGTTGACCCCGATCTTGCTTGTCCGATTCAGATATTCCAGTCCTTTTGCAACCAACACCCGGTTTTCATCGAGAATCGGTACAATATCAGCTGCAGTTCCAATGGCCACAAGGTCCAGATGACGGTACAGCTTTTCCATAGGAATATTGTTTTTTATCGAAAATGCCTGAAGGAGTTTAAAGGCGACTCCCGCACCGCAAAGTTCCTTAAACGGATATGGATCATTTTCTCGTTTTGGATTTAGGATTGCCAGAGCATCGGGAAGAGTTTCTGCCGGTTCATGATGATCGGTCACGATCAAATCGATATTGTTTGCTTTGGCATAACTGATTTCTTCAAAAGCACTGATACCGCAGTCACAGGTAATAATCAAGGTCGCATTTTGTTTAATCGCTTCATCAATTCCTGTCCGGGAGAGACCGTAACCATCTTTTTCACGGTCAGGAATATAATAGACAGTATTCAGACCAATTTCGTGCAGATACAAATACAACAGGGAAGTCGCAGTGGTTCCGTCAACATCGTAATCACCATAGATGAGAACGCTTTCTCTTTTCATGAGTGCTGACTGGATACGATCCACCGCTTTTTCCATGTCCTGCATCAGGAACGGATCATGCAAATCCTGGATAACTGGATTAAAGAAATGGTTAACTTCAACGGAACTGGTAAATCCGCGATTGTACAGAACGGTGGTAATTGAGAAAGGCAGTTGTAATTCTGTAGCCAGATTGCGAACTTCTTGCTCGTTATATTCTTTAATAATCCAATCAAATTTCATAGCTAAAACAATAGCTGAAGTTGGTCGATAAGCCGAATTCTGTTTCCCGCCGAGACGGGACGACAGTCATTTATCTATCCGCGACCTTGCAGCCGGGATTAAGCGATCTACCCGAGAATTCAAGGGAACGGGCCATTCCAATTCTCTGCTTGATCTTGCTCCGGGTGGGGTTTACCCTGCTCCCAACCTCGCGGTTAGGACGGTGCGCTCTTACTTTAATCCCGCTTAATTGCGGGACGCACCATTTCACCCTTATCCCGACAAAAGCCGGGACGGTATCGTTTCTGTGGCACTTTCCTTCAACCGTATAAACGGAAGACTCCGTGTTACGGAGCACCCTGCCCTGCGGAGTTCGGACTTTCCTCCCCGATATACATCGGAGCGACTGTCTGACCAACTTCAGAATACTTCCTCCTCATTATTGAATCGAATTTCACTGGTTTTGTCATCCCAGTACAGCAATCGTCCACAAAATTCGCAACGGTTTAATATTGATCCAGTGCGAATTTCGACAATTTTTTGCGGAGGGACAATTTTATGACATCCGCCACAGGATACCTGGGCTGGATGGTATTCAATATTCCCCTTTTTATCGGTCTTCTCTTCAAATACCTGATGAATCGGTACAATCGCAACCCCGTCTTTCGCTTTGGCAATGCGTTCGTAATCGCGGATATAACGCTGTGAAATCATCTTTAGTATTTCTTTGCGTTCGCCCATTAGTTTTGAATGGGCATCGTTGGTTTTCTTATTGGTCTTATCCAGCTGTTCCCGGCGATTATCAATATCACTGCGTTTATCGATCAACGTCAGTTCTTTGCTTTTAATGGATTCTTTTAAGGTCTGGATTTCCTCGTTTAATTCAAGAATCTTATATTCTGCGGCGTCTATACTTTGTCGAACCGTATCAATTTCAGAAGTCAACGCGTCGTATTCTTTATTAGAAGTAACCAGATATAGCTGATCCTGATAGTGTTTCAAATGTTCTTTGCTATCCTCAATCTGTCCCTCAAGATTTTTAATTACCAAGATAATTTCCTTCTCTCTGGCCTGATTTGATACAAGGTCTTTTTCCAGAGTGGCAATAGATTTTTCAAGGTTTTCCACAATCTGTGGTAAATCTCCTTTCAATAGGTTGATCTCTATTAATTCGTTATCAATCTTCTGTAAAATGACCAGGTATTTTAACTCTTTGAGCATTATTCCTCCGTGCTAGTATTCAAAATGAAAATTGCACCGTAGTGGGTGCAATTTATATCTTTATATATGGTTTGTAAATAATTTGACGCTTTCAAGACCTTACCTTCTTTGTGGGCGATATCCGATTTGAACGGATGACCTTCCCGATGTGAACGGGACGCTCTGACCAACTGAGCTAATCGCCCCGTGATCTGTTACTACAAAAAGCATGAAAATTTATCTAAATTCAGGCACTAAATCAACATGATTAATTGTAATAATTAAAATTGATTTTACCGATTTCAGTTATGTCGTCGAAAAATACCTTGATATATGTTGATAAAAATAAATTAAAAATGAAAAAGAGAGACCAATAAAAAAAGGTTGAATGTTCAACGGGAAGGATGGTTCAGACAGCGAGGTTTGAATAATTCCTGATAATAACCATGTGAAAGATCCAAAAAATGCTGTAATCATGGCCAGAATCGTACCGTGTTGTGATATTTGAAATTTTTGATAAAAAACAGACACGAGCGGGAGTAAGAGGCTTGGAATAAAAAGAGAACCAAGCAGATACCAGATTTTGACAACGGATGGAACGATGGTAAGGAGAATGACAGAGAAAATTAATGTTAGTCCAAGACCAAACTGTGAAGCGACAGTTATGTTGATGTCCTTACGGATTCTCCAGACAATGTCACGGCCGAAGGTGACTGCCGCTAGAAATGAGTTGGAATCCAGTGTCGACATGATTGTTGCCATCAGTGAAATAAAAAAGACACCACATAGAATTGGTGGTAAAATCTGTTCACCCAGTAGCGGAAAGGCCATTAATCCCGGGATGTCCTGAAAAATCGCCCGGGCATATAATCCGGCTGTAGTTGTGAGAAAATCAAAGAATATCCAGAATACAATAGCCAGGAGGATACCATTTCTGGCTGTTCCGGGTGTTTTGACTGCATAACAGCGCTGATAGAAACCGGGATCTACAAATGTCCAGAGAGCGATAAAAAACCAGACAAAAATATATTGCAACCCCTGTCCTCCGTCAAATCGTAAATGTGAAGGGGGAAGATTGCTCTGGAGAAATCCGAGACCGCCGAATTTAACAAACAACGTAATGACCAGTATTGCAAACCCGCTGAACATTAAAACGAACTGAAACATATCGGTTTTTACTACGGAATTAAATCCTCCAAAAAAAACATAAAGTGCCGAGAAACAAATACTTATCATAACTGAGAGCCAAAATGGGATTCCGAATATTGCCCGAAACAGAATACTGAGCATGAGCAAATATGAGGCCGGAGAAACCAGTAGAAAAATAAAAATACTGCCAATCAGCCCGGCCGTTTTTCCGTAATGATTGTACAGTTGATCGGGAATTGTAAAGAGTTCGGTTTTTCGCACTTTTGGTGCAATAAAAAATGCAAAGAGAATAGCAAACAAATAATAGGGTAAAGCCTGGGTAACCCAATTTAATAAGCCATAATGATATGTAAATTCACCGACTCCCAGTATTCCTCCGTACCAGGTTGATACCAGGGTCGCAGTAAATGCTGGCAATGATAGCTTTCGTCCTGCCAATAGAAAATTTTCGTCAGTTCCACGCTGTTTTTTTGATGAAAGCAACCCAATCAGCAAAAGTACAACCAGATAGATAATGATCAGGAATTTATCGATAGAAGCAATGTGAATTGAATTCATCAGGATTGTATCGGAGATATCAACATGAGTTTCCCGGTGTCAAAAGAAATCCGGATTGAATTATCAATCACGATATTACTCACACCATGCGAGCCGGGGAAAAGATCTTCATGGTTAAGGTTCCATTTCAATCCGCTTGTAATGAGATTTTTTACGACAGGTAAAGCGAAGATAGAGACAGTATGATTTATTGGGAAAGTCAGCGAATGTTTGCCCGGCGGCAGGATCAAATATTCTGCGGTTTTGGAATAAATCCTGATACTTACAGGGTCACTGAGTCTTTCGGCAATTTGTAATGTGGCGTAACTATGATCGTCTCGTAAACCTAGAAATCCTAACAACACGATATGGTTGTACGTATGGTTTTCCATGATATAATTTATGGCTTTTTCGAGGTCGTTTTCCCTTTGGGATTCCATTAATAATATCGGCACATTTAATTTGGTGAAATGATTTTTCGCGACGTTGCTGATCGAATCCAGGTCGCCAATGATCATATGGGGAATTATCCCGGTCCTTTGGGCGAAATTGGCCCCGCCGTCAGAACAGATAGTGAGATCAGCATTCTCTATCATTCTATGACAATACGATTTGTCCGGATATTCACCGTTACCAAGGAGTACACAGTATGGAGTTTTCGGAAACTGGAAGTTCATTAAATTTTATTAAGAATAGTTTAGATTAATTGTTCGTAGATCGGTATTTTATTTTTCTGCATGATCTTTTGAAATTTACTAAGGTCAATGATAAATGTGTAATTCTTCATTTCCCGTTCTACGGCTTTTTGGTATTCTTTGGAATAGAAGTATTTCAACATGTACTTTTCAAGCGGTAAAATCAGATAATCGGAATCCCAGACCAGCGTTGAGCCGGTTTCATGGTTTATAATACAGTCGTAATGAGCGGCCCAGGCGACGGTATGAAATTTATA
>Ga0265594_1002286_pt1 | contig 13893 bp, 12 predicted proteins | sample saktaG_11_FD_190147 | JGI IMG/M metagenome (GOLD analysis project Ga0265594, IMG submission 190147) | Saline water microbial communities from Sakinaw Lake, British Columbia, Canada - sak_2011_5_24_80m | ecosystem: Environmental > Aquatic > Non-marine Saline and Alkaline > Saline ... | reverse complement strand
TTTCTACTGCAGTAAGATCCAATCTTTTTGAGCACACTTTACATGTATCTAGTTAAACTAGATCGACCATGTCTCAAGTTCATACGATGCGGTCAACAGCTTGTAAACAAGCCACTGAGTGCCTGCCATCGGACTTGAGATAATCTCCCTTATAAGGAGGTGATCCATCCGCACCTTCCGGTACGGATACCTTGTTCACGTGGTTCCCACTATTACTAATGGGCGCGGACTATATCTTCATCCTTTGAATAATGTCTTTCCACTTTCGCGGATGATCGGAGCCAATTTCTCGCATGAATTTCATATGAGATTGAGCTCGAACATAAAAGCGAAAGTAATCTTTATCAACTGCTATTGATGGATTATGAATTTTTCCACATTTGATGTTCAGATTCTGCATAACACTGTGTAATCGCTCAAGATTTTTTAAGTCTTTTTGCGAAAACTGTATATACAGTCTGACCTTCAAAGATTTAGGAAATCCTCCTTCAGCATCGAAGTAACCTCGAACATATGCTCGCTGTTCTTCAACTTTTTTAAGTCGAAGCGGATTAAAATCATAATCTAAAAATTTTGCAGTCGTTTCTAAAGCAAATACATTGCGTTTCCTGCCTTCTCGATAAATCCAAGATTTATGCCCTAGCTGTTTGAACATTTTCTGCAAACGCAGAAGCCATTCTTTATTAGCTTGAGAAAATCGAACTGATCGATGGCAAGTATTGTAGGTACTATCATGTAAAGCACCTTGCAAGTAAGCTTTCGTGACACTATTCACCGGCGCTGGCGTGTAGTCTCTACGGGGTTCCATTACATTCGGAACTTCCCTCGGTATTGTCCTCATATTTTCATTTTAGATAAAGGATTATGACAGAATCATTATCCTTTTCAACTTTGTTATAAGGAGGTTCACCGATATAGCCAGATTTTTCTAGAGAATTACTTCTCTAGGTCGCAACAAATTTACGACTTTACCCTGATTACCGAATTCGCCGTAGTCCCTAATGAATTATAGAGCCTTCGGGCGCCCCCGGCTTTCGTGGTATGACGGGCGGTGTGTGCAAGAGACGAGAACGTATTCACGGCCGTGTGGCTGACCGGCCATTACTAGTGATTCCAACTTCATGAGGTCGAGTTGCAGACCTCAATCCGGACTGAGAAGTGCTTTGATGAGATTAGCTCCCCCTTGCGGGTTGGCAACTCATTGTACACTCCATTGTAGCGCGTGTGTCGCCCTAGGCGTAAGGGCCACGCTGACTTGACGTCGTCCCCACCTTCCTCCCAGTTAACCTGGGCAGTCCCCTTAGGGTGATACAACTAAGGGTAAGGGTTGCGCTCGTTTGCCGACTTAACGGAACATCTCACGACACGAGCTGACGACAGCCGTGCAACACCTGTCATTGGGTTCCCGAAGGCACTCCAATATTTCTAAAGGATTCCCAAGATGTCAAGCCTAGGTAAGGTTCTTCGCGTAGCATCGAATTAAACCACACGCTCCACCACTTGTGCGTCTCCCCGCCAATTCCTTTGAGTTTTAAACTTGCGTTCGTACTCCCCAGGCGGCTCACTTAACGCGTTAGCTTTGGCACTAAAGAGGGTCGATACTTTCCAATGCCTAGTGAGCAGCGTTTACAGCGTAGACTACCGGGGTATCTAATCCCGATCGCTACCTACGCTTTCGTACCTCAGTGTCAGTTAAAGCCCAGTGTGCTGCTTTCGCCTTTGGTGTTCCACTCGATATCAACGGATGTCACCCCTTCACCGAGTGTTCCGCACACCTCTGCTTAACTCAAGTAAGACAGTTTCGCTCACATTCCCAGGGTTAAGCCCTGATCTTTAATAAACGACTTATCAAACCACCTACGTACTCTTTACGCCCAGTAATTCCGGACAACGTTTGCACCTCTCGTATTACCGCGGCTGCTGGCACGAGATTAGCCGGTGCTTATTCATAAGGTACCTTCAAAAAATTATTCCCAAATAAAAGTAGTTTACACACCGAAGTGCGTCTTCCTACACGCGATGTTGCTGCATCAGACTTTCGTCCATTGTGCAAAATTCCCAACTGCTGCCTCCCGTAGGAGTCCGGGCCGTGTCTCAGTCCCGGTCTGGCTGGTACATCCTCTCAGACCAGCTACCCGTCGTAGGCTTGGTGAGCCTTTACCTCACCAACAACCTGATAGGCCGCCCGCCACTCCCAAAGTGTATAAATACTTTAATGGCACCAAATTATGGTGACACCACATGGGGTATTACCCCGTCTTTCGACGAGCTATCCCCCGCTTTGGGGTATGTTACGGACGTGTTACTCAGCCGTCTGCCGCTGCCCCGAAGGGCCGCTCGACTTGCATGTGTTAGGCACATCGCCAACGTTAGTCCTGAGCCAGGATCAAACTCTTAAATATACAAAACGATTGCGTATATGGTGCAATCAGACCCTAAAGCTCAAAAAGAATTTACGGTTCTTACTGCAGAAGAAATGGTAATTTCTTCTACTTCTAATTTTTCAGTTTCAATTAAATACAAGCCAGCAGTAATCTGGCTGTGCTTTAATATATAACCATAATAATATACGGGAGTCAACACCTTAATTAATTTAAGATTCAACCTTGACAAACAGCAGTTTATTTGTTAAATTATACCCGTTCGAGAAAGGAGTGCGCAACATGAGCGAAGACTACCGAGCACTGCTGCAAAGCAATCTTAAACTCGTTACCAGAATACTGGTAGCGGGAACAATCATCATCGGGCTGGTGCTTGGCTTCGCTGTCAAACTCAGCCACGAGATGTACTGGACTGGCTACGCAAGTGGCTACCAGCAAGGAGTGATCGAAGCTCAGGAGTATCCCCATGAGCCGTAACTACGCGGAACAGCAGCGACGAAACAGCAGATTCACCAGCCTTGTTCTGGTCTTGGTGCTACTCATTGGTCTGCTGATGATGGTGGGCGCCCATTTGTACGGGAAACAGATGTACGCTATCGGTCACAGCGACGGGTATCAGCAAGGCAGTACCGACACCCAACGCATCTACGAAGAAACGCAACCTGAACAAGCAAAACAAGAAGTGACGCAATGAACCAAGTTCGATTTCGACGACCAAGAAGCCGCCCCTCGGGGCGGCTTATTCTTTAGCAATAACTTTGTCGATAATTCCGTACTCTTTAGCGGCGGCGGCGGTTAGAAATTTATCTCGGTCAGTATCTTTCTCAATTGCCTTTAAATCTTTGCCCGTCATTTTGGCAAGCAACTCGTTCATCTCTTTTTTAGTACGAATAATCTCTTGCGCATGAATGGCAATATCTGAAGCCTGACCTTCGGCCCCACCCATTACTTGATGGATTAAAATTTTAGAATGCGGCAACGCGTAGCGCTTACCCGGCTCCCCAGCAGCCAGCAAGAAAGCACCCATAGAAGCGGCCATTCCCATACAAATAGTGGAAACTTTTGGCTTAATATATTCCATAGTGTCGTAAATTGCCATACCAGCCGTTACTGAACCACCAGGGGAATTAATATATAGCTGGATATCGCGCTCAGCATCTTCACTCTCTAAAAATAAAAGCTGTGCCATAATTAAGTTGGCTACATCGTCAGAAATTGGACCACCCAAAAAGACAATACGATCTTTTAGTAATCGCGAGTAGATATCGTAAGCCCGCTCACCATATTGCGATTTCTCTAAAACAGTTGGTATTAAATAAGACATTACTACAAATTAGTTATTGTCTTTATTTTAGCTTGTTGTAGCCTGTTTGACGAGCCATTCAACTGCTTGAGCGGCAACCATCTTCTCGTCCTTGATTTCAATATTTTTTTCTTTGACTAGAGAGCCCAAGCCTAATCCTATCTTTACATTTTGCTCAGCTTGCAAAAGTAAGTCTTTCTTAATTTGGTCAACATCACGCTTAATGGATTGCAGATATTGATTCCACTTTAGGCCCTGCGATTCAACTCGCTGCTGTAATTCAGCGACCATTCGATCGACTTCTTGGCTGTTCATCTCGTCAGGAATTTCGGTAATAATTCTTTTTTCAAACTCTTTCATTACTGCACTTTGCGTTTGGGCTACGGCGTCTTGCTCTTTTTCAATTCCTAAATTTTCCTTAATAGCTTTTAGCATTTCGTCTGGCTTGTCGTAGCCAAAATCTTTTGTAAATATGGCGTCATACTCGGGCATGACTACTTCTTTTACTTCATGTAACTGCAGCTCAAACTGGGCCTGTTTACCAGCCACATCTTTGGCATGATAATCTTTTGGAAAATTTATTTTAAATTTTTTGCTATCACCTTTTTTTAATCCTATAATATTCTCTTCAAAACCAGGAATTAATGAGCCTTCACCTAATATGACCGGATGATTCTTATTCTTCATAGATTCTTGCTCTACCCCATTAATGCTGCCCTTGTAGCCAATATCTACCCAGTCGCCTTTTTGCGCTTCTCTCTTCACTTCTTTGTACATGGCTTTTTGGCGACGCAAATTGTCTACTACTTTCTGCACTTCCTCGTCTGTTGGTTTTTGAGCCTCAATTTTTTTAACCTTAATGTTGTCGATATTCTTCAGTTTCACTTCTGGCATGACTACTACTTCTGCCTTAAACTCTAATGCAATATCGTCTTTATTTTTTGAAGCCGCCTGATATTTTTTAATTTCAATAGCCGGATGCGCAATAGGGCTCAATTTATGCTCTTTCAAAGCCAAAAAGTAAGTATCGCTCATAGCCAAGTCTAGAGCTTCTTTTTCAATAGCCGCGCGGCCTACCTCTTTTATAACGACATCTCGCGGAGCGCGGCCTTTGCGAAATCCTTTTACAGATAGCTTATTAGTAACTTTTTTTAAAGCCTGCTCAAAAAACTCTTCTAACTCAGAGGCCGCAACCTTAATTAATAACTCAAATTTGGCTTTTGGTAATTTTTTAGCGCTTGATTTCATACTTAAATTTAGTGTTTACAGTGCTTTACTCTATCAGATTTAAGAGTACTTGCCAAGCTATGCAGTAGTCGTTGTATCCCAAGTTTTTAGTGCGTCGATTCCAGGCAATTTTTCACCGGCAATATAGGCGACCGCCGCCCCACCACCCGTAGAGACAAAGTCAAATTTATCTATAATGTTATTCTGTTCAATATAGGAAACTGTGTCGCCCCCCGCCACTGTAGTCGCCCCTTTGGCGTTGATTAGGGCATCGGATATTGCGCGGGTGCCGTTGGCAAAACGAGCTTCTTCAGCGATTCCCATAGTACCGTTCCAAAATATCTCCTTCGAGCCAGCAATATACTGTTTAAATAATTCAACGGTTTTATTACCAATATCAACATAGCGAAACTTCTCTCCCCGTCCTTCATTCATAAAGTCTACAGGCAGAATAATTTTTCCTTCAGATTTTTCAATCATCTCTTTGGCTATTTCCAACAACGAGTCATCTGTAAATGATTCGCCAATATTTCTACCCATACTCTTGGCTAGCAGATTAGCCATCGCCCCACCGGCTAGAATATAATCAACCTTGGGCAACAACGACTTCAGTAAAGACAGTTTTGTTTTTAACTTGGCCCCGCCAATAATGGCTGTAAAAGGTCTTGAAGGATTATTGCGTAATCTATCGAGTGCCGCCACCTCTTTTTGCATTAACATTCCTGGGTAAGACTCCATAATTTTTGGCAGCTGCGTAGTAGTGGCGTGTTTTCTGTGCGATGCACCAAAAGCGTCTGATACATAAATCTCCCCCATTTTAGAAATAGACATAGCAAATTCAAAATCGTTGTTCTCTTCTTGAGGAAAGAAACGGGTGTTGCCTAAAAAGAAAATACTTCCTGGCTTCATAGACCTTAAGGATTGCAAAATTTGATCGCCGAAAATTCCATCAGATATCTGTATTTGCGTTTTATCAAAAAAACTCATCAAATGTTGAGCAATTGGTCGCAAACTGTATTTCGGATCAAACCGCCCCATAGGTCGGCCAAAATGAGATAAAATTATTACTTTGGCTTTGTTCTTTAATAAATAATCAAGTGTTGGCAGCGTAGCGCGAATACGAAAATCACTCAAAACAACGCCATCCTTCACCGGTTCGTTATAATCGACTCGGTAAATGACAGGCTTAAGCGCAACATCAACATCAGATATAGAGAGATGCATTTCAGGAGCCTCGCGCAGCGTTTTTTACTAATGTAGTGAATTCTCTTAAATGAAGGGATGCGCCACCAACTAAAACTCCATCAATTTCTGGCTGCGCTATAAACTGTAATATATTCTCAGCACTAACACTGCCACCATATAAAACTCGGGTATTAGCTGGTACCACTTTCTTAAGCTGGACTGCTACATCGTTGACATACTCGGCCGAAGCTGCGCGTCGTGATTTTTTTGAGCCCCCAGATATTGCCCAAATTGGCTCATAAGCAATAATACACTTTGACCGCTTCTCCGCTGATACTCCTTTCAAATATGAATCTAGTTTACGAGCCAGCGAATGACGAGAGCTTGAGGATTGTGACTTTTCGCCCACACAAATAATAGGCGTAATTTTAGATGCCAAGGCCGAATGGATTTTTTCCGAAATTGTCTCTACATCGTAATTGTGGAGTTTAAGAGTTTCAGAATGACCAATAATTGCGTAATCGATTAAGCTTTCCACCAAGTCTGCTGCAATTTCTCCTGTAGTTGGCCCCGGTTGCTCAGCTGAGATATCTTGTAATCCTACTCCCATGTGATGAATTTGATCGTGCACAATGTTTCTCACTTCAGTCACCCAAACAGCTGGCGGACAAAGCACAACCTTAACACCATCGAGGTGCTCGATTTCATTCCTGACCCCCATAGCTAATACATGAGCATCTGAAAGAGTAGTATTATTTTTCCAATTAGCAACAACTAAAACATTCCGTTTCATACTTCTATATTAGAAGAGTTGGCGCCTAAAATGAAGAGCGTAAACTACGCCGATGCGTTTTTCTATAATATGAGATTGCAAATCGGTGAGCCTCTTCTCGCATAGTAAGAGCAATTTTTTTCAACTGTCGATTGGAATATTTTATCTTAATTTTATCTTGCGCTCGCATATGTAAATCTACTCGCTTGCGAGTTTGGCCTTTTGAAACAGCGATTATTGGCACTTTTATACCCATTCCTTTAGCCGTCGCCCTAACCCGCGACAGCTGTCCTTCGCCCCCATCTAAAATAATTAAGTCTGGTAATTCCCACTCACCCATTCCGCGCTCTGCCCCTAAAGCGGCGGCGCGACTGACTCGTGCCCGAGAGAAGCGCCGCCGCAAAACTTCATCTAACATAGCTACATCGTTGGTCCCTTTAACAGTTTTAATTTTGAATTTTTTATAATTCTCTTTAGTAAAGACCACATCGGCTGGCATAATTTTATCTTCCTGCGAAATAATAGATGCGCTGACCATTACTCCTACCGCGTAATCGCCCTGCATATTACTAATATCATAAGCTTCGACTTTAATGCCTTGTCGAATTTTTTCTTTATTCTCTTCAAATCCTCGCAAGATTCCTCGCCCGACAAATTCTTTCAAATGCTCGAGTGCAGAAACGCGATCGCGCAGCTTGGCCGCCTTTTCGTACCGTTCAAGCATTGCAGCCGCTTCCATATCGCGCTTCATAGCTTCAATTACTTTAACTTTTTTGCCAGATAGAAAATCTACAATCTGTTTTATCTGCTGGCGATATTCTTTAGCTGAAATATTCTCAATGCAAGGCGCATCGCAAAGACCAATTTGGGCAAACAGACAGCCGCGGCGGAGCTTTTTATAAGAATTAAATTTCGATTGGCCACAGTCGCGGTGAGGCCAAATTTTACGAATAATACGCAAAACATCACACATACCAATAGCTACATATGGGCCAAAGATTTTATCTTGTTTTTTGCTTTTCTCGTTTGTCTTCTTATCTTGTCCCGACTCTATTACTCTCCCCCGCAATAGCTGTACCCGAGGATACTCTTCGCTCCAAGTAATTTTTATATAATTGGCGCTTTTATCATCTTTTCCTAAAGTATTATACGGCGGCTTAAGTTTCCGAATAATATTGGCCTCTAAAATAATAGCTTCGATCTCTGAATCTGTCTCTTCCACCTTCACAGTACTGGCCTGTTGCATCATTCTCAAAATTTTTGGCCCTCGCTCTTTGGGGTCAGCGTAGCTTTTTACTCGCTCCTTTAATTTGACCGCTTTTCCCACATACAAAACTTTACCCGCTTTATTTCTAAAAATATAAACACCAGGATTCGAAGATAGGGGCTTGACAAATTTAGCTAAATCTTTCTTGAGCATTAAAAGCAACTTCTCACAGATTAGAGGATTTGTTAATAGAACAAATAAACTGCCAGGCAAACAGATTAATTTTCATTATTGCCTGGTCAGCTTACAAGATGGTTTCAACCACCTCTATACTGGGGAAAATAATCCTTTCGTCTTTTTTCCCCTTTGCGCATTTTCAGACCCTTGAGGTCATGAATCTTTTTGTCTTCGGGACCTTTTGGCTTGCTGGCAGCTTTTGCGCCCCGGAGTCTAGTCATCATTAAATACATTATGACAAAAATAAATTACAACCAGATGACATTGACCAACTAGTTTAGTAGGTAATACAGTTAGACCTGCAATCGGTATCCGACATCACGAATAGTACGAACCATTTTTTTTGAAAATCCTTTATCAACCTTACGACGCAAACGAGCGATATGCACATCTATCACATTGCTCATCATATCGAATTCAAAACCCCAAACATGCTCACCTATCATGCTACGGGTACAAACTCGCTCAGTATTTCGCATCAATAACTCCACTATGGCGTACTCTTTTTTGGTCAGCTCTAAAATTTTTCCTGCCCGCTTCACTTCTCGCGTCGCCGGATTAAGCTCTAACTCACCTACCTGTAAAATGTTTGGTTGTAGCTGATTGCCGCGACGAGTCAGAGCTCGAATGCGCGCCATTAATTCTTCAAAAGCAAAAGGCTTAGTTAGATAATCGTCGGCCCCTTGGTCTAGGGCATTAACTTTTGAATTAGTCTCTGTCTTGGCTGTTAGCACAATTATTGGAACATTAATACCTGCCTCTCTAACAGTGCTTAGCACCTTCTCTCCCTTAAGTTTAGGCAGCATTAAATCTAAAATTACTATGTCGTAATCGTTACTTTCAATTAAGTCCAACGCCTCTTCACCATCGAAAGCTAGCTGCGTAACAAATCCTTCTAACTTCAACCCCTTCTCAATAAATGTAGCGATATCTCTGTCGTCTTCAACAACTAAGGCTGTCATCGTGATATTTGCTTATTTTAGGTAACTAAAACGGATTATTGAGTAATTGTCAAGTTTTTAATGCTATTACAAATTATTGATAACATTACGAACTTTTTCTCTCATTTCAGCAGTATCACATTGAGACCAGTTTTTTTTGGGTATCTCTTCCATTTTTGCCCTTAAAAAAATATCATGCATAAGACAATTCTTCGACTGAAAAAATTTGTCAACAGTATTATCGAAAAATAATAATTCGTCAACATCTAATGCACCATACAATTTTCTAGACTGTAAGTAATAAAATTTTCTTAACCACCACTGATGTACCCCTTCCTTCATTGCTTCAAAACCGACTACATTAACATTGATATCCCTTTCATTTTCAATTGCTTTTCTTGCCCTAGATAATGACCCGTTATAATAACGATTGGCCAATATTTCAACATGATCTTCGACCGATAATTCTGTGCCAACCATTAACCCTCTACTAACAAGTACTGCTTCTCTATGATCCAACATTCTAAGCGTGTAAAAAGAAGCCTGAGCAGGAGAAGAAAGAAGCAGCTCATCTTCTTCATACAATTGATATCTCTCAGAAATATTATTTAGAGCAAAATCAATAAAATCCTTCATTCTTTGTGAAATAGCAAAAAAATATGGCTCAACACTTTCAGATTCAGCTAAGAGGTCTCCTGCTCTTTGAAGTTGATCTTCATCAAAGGCATTGTCAATGCACCCGCTTAACAATAAACTCATTTGTTGTTGATTTACTATTTTTCTTCGATAGACAGAATGCATTAATTCAACAAAAGAACTTGCGGGCATTAATCGTGGATCTAATACTGCTGCGACTGCATCAATTTGTTCTTTCAATACTAAAGGATTTTCCTTGTTTCTAATTCTTTCTTGTAATATCGGGAATACTATTTCTTCTTGTATCTGACCAAGTGTTAATTCTAGTTCTGGGTTTAAATAGTCATATCGAATATTAAGACCACTCATAACTTGTAATACATTTGATCCCAGATGCCCAAAATCAAAATCTAGCCCATGTGATTCGGTAATGGTCAGATTTTCGTTGTCCATTGAAGATACCTCTTCTTCACCAGTAAATACTTCGGCAACATTTGCCCTTAAGTATTCACTCATATTTCTTGATCTCCATAAAAATTGAAAGGTTTGCTTGAGACACTAAAGCCGAATTTTCCCAATGGAGCTTGAATATTTGCTTCTAAAATTTCCGTTTGTTGAGGCTGTATTCGATTTTCTAAGGGATCTGATACTAACATCGATTCACCATGATAACCGCCGACAAGTCTCATATGAGGAATATTTCCACCAACTGTGCCATTCATTAACATCATCTCGCCTCGATACAGTTGATCGCGAATATAATCAGCATTAAGATCTACAGAAGGAGAATACCGAACGAAAGATTGACCATCTGGTGATTCTAATAAAGCGACAAATGATCTTCTCAGAGATTCTGCCCTTTCATCATCCATTTCAATATCTAAATAATTATTATCAGAACACGCTCGAACGTATAAGCCTCTCGACGCAGCATCTCTCATTAGAGCAATCGTAGATACAAGACCTTCTTCATCGGCTAATTCATTATAAAGAGTTCTTTCTTGACGCTTTGATGGCACTAATTCTGATGTATGAACATTCGCAGCCATTAGATAACAAACTATACCACATGTGTAAGCTGAGTGTTGTCTAAAATGATAATAATGAGGACGATATCTAAATTTTCTATTCAAATGCAAATTTGCTAAATAGTCTTGGTCCATTCCCTCCGGTGAAAAATCATCTCTATATTCAAGCACTTTTGATAGTGCAAGAACAATCTCCCGATTGACCTCTGTACCAGGTCTATATAATAGATCCATCACTAATTCAATGTCAGCCACAGAAAGAGAATATCTTTTTGTGGTATTTGTAAGAAATGAAACTAATTGGTCAGAAAGAAAATCTGCTCTCAATAAATCAGCTGAAGAAGTTACCCTTGTAGCTTCAAACCTATTTTCTTCAGGCAAGTTTTCATTGGTCCTTTCATTTTCATTACTCATATAAACATTGATGATCTTTTGTAATAATATTTTTGTCAATAAAAGATGTAGCTGGACAACCACCCTGACACTGCGCAGATATTGGACATTTATTACAATTTTTCATTTGCTGATTTCTAATCTCACTAAAACTATCTATGTAATGTTCTAAAGTGAAATTGTTTATTGTAAAACCTGTAGTATAATTGGGTATTCGTGCACAGAGTTTTACTTCCCCATTAGGATATACAGCTAAGCCACCGCTTGGGATTACACATCCATTCCAAAATCCTTTTTCCGATTCTGATTTTGCTTTATTAAAAAAAGCAGAAACTAAAGGATCATCAACGATTAATACATTATTTGCAATTGATCGTATCTCCAATAATTTCTTTTTTAAATTTTTTACTGAAAGTCTCATTTTTTTGTTAGACTGATTGGTGGGACAAATTCTATCAATAGAAACTAATAAATCTGGATATTTTCTTAATAATTTGCGAAGAATATTAAGTTGTTTTATATAATAATGCTCATTATTTGATAGAAGAATTTTAATAACAAATCTAATTTTTTCTTTACTTAAAAATTGAATGTCCTTATCTCTATTATTTATCGCATCTATATTTAGCTGTACAAGTGATATGCTATTTTTATTGTCTTTGATAATTTTATAAGAATCTTCATGCCATAGACTATTGAGCAACAAACTAAAATCTTGAACAACTTTGTGTTTTTTTAGTAAAAAGAATATTTCGCTAATACCTTCATATAGCCATATGTCACCACCTGTCAAATTTATGTGTACTCTGAGACCAAAGTCCTGGTAGTAGTTGTTAAATTTGTTAAGAAAGGTATTAATTTGTTTTTTTGAAAGCATGCTTTTTCTATCATATCCCTTTAAATAACAGTACGAACAATTAAAAATACAATCTGCTAACAGATGTAATTGAACATAATAAGGATTGGCGATATTAATACATTCGCTCATATCACAATGTCCTTAATAAATAAGGTGCTATGTTGGAACACAGAGAGAACACCCTCTGTTCTTTTTTATTACTATCTTCATACAAACTCCAGCTATTATTTGACACTATAATAACACATAATCATTACAAAACAATTACCATAATAACTTTCTACCTCATTGACACAATTTAGCTTTTAATGATACTATAATCAACGGTTACCAAGCGGGATCACCTCCTCGGGCGACAGATAATGCTTGGTGCCAATCGTGCCGACGACCCAGGGTCCCGGTGGCGGCGCGCCGCTGGGACTCTTTTTTATTTAAGGCTTAATAGCTCTGCGCAAAAAGCCAATCGTGTTTTGCCTCTTTTTTGGTAATGAAACACTGTTTATTCTTAGGCTTGCTCTCTTTGTCTTTTGTTAGTAAAACTCGTGAAGTGATTGAATATTTCTCTTTCAACATCTTTTCAGACTCTTCTGATTCACACCAGCTAGCTTCAAAAAAACCTACTTGCTCTTTTATCTCTGAGACATCTTCAATGCGATGAATGTGGCTGCTGGCAAACTCTTGAGCTTGTTGATACAAATTGTCTTGCACATCAGCCAAGGTTTTTTTAACAGTACTCGAAATTTCTGATGTTGCTACATTTTGGCGCTCAGCTGTATCTCTTCTAAAGACTGACACTTCATTAGTCTTAACTTCTTTACTGCCAACCTCTAATCGAACAGGTACACCTTTTACTTCCCAATAGTTATATTTAAAACCGGGGTTCAAATCTGTACGCTCATCAATTTTTGTTCTGAAAGCTTTTAGCTGAACATCGAGTTTATGGCAGTAACTCAATATTTCTTCCGCGTTATTGTCCTTCACTATAGGCACAATTACTACCTGAATTGGGGCTACATTTGGTGGCAAGCGTAATCCATTATCATCACCGTGAGCCATAATTACCGCACCCACTGAGCGCCAAGACAAACCCCAACTGTTCTGATGAACGAACTGGCTTTTCCCGTCTTTGTCTGAATATTTAATACCAAAAGCTTTAGCAAAGTTGGTACCCAAATAATGACTAGTCGCCGCCTGAATAGCTTTTCCATCTCTGGCCATCACCTCTGCGCTAACAGTCATTTCAGCACCGGCAAATTTTTCGGCTTCAGACTTGGTGCCAATAAATGTAGGAATAGCTAAATATTTATACAGCTTTTCGTATTCACCTATCATCTGCCAGACTTCATCAATAGCTTCTTTTTTTGTAGCAAAAGCGGAATGCCCTTCTTGCCATAAAAATTCACTCCAGCGTAAAAATGCTCGTGGTCGTTTCTCCCATCGCATCACATTATTCCATTGATTTAGACGCAAAGGCAGGTCTGAATAACCTTGAATCCATTTAGCATACGATGTATACATAGCTGTCTCACTGGTTGGTCTAATGGCTAATTTATTGGTCAACTCTTCTCCACCACCATGAGTTACAACGGCCAATTCTGGGGAAAATCCTTCTATATGCTTCTTTTCAATCTCTAAATTAGCAATAGGAATTAACAGTGGGAAATAAACATCTTCTGCGCCCGTGGCTTCAATTTGACTCTCCAATTGTTTTTTTATTAATTTCC
>Ga0265594_1002281_pt1 | contig 13920 bp, 11 predicted proteins | sample saktaG_11_FD_190147 | JGI IMG/M metagenome (GOLD analysis project Ga0265594, IMG submission 190147) | Saline water microbial communities from Sakinaw Lake, British Columbia, Canada - sak_2011_5_24_80m | ecosystem: Environmental > Aquatic > Non-marine Saline and Alkaline > Saline ... | reverse complement strand
TAAATCATCTAGTTCTTTTTTTAATTTTTGAAAGCTCTCTACTTCTTCCTTGAACTGGCTTAATTCTTGATTAATCTTTATTGCTCTTTCTTTATCTTTCCAGAAATCTAATTCTTGGGTTTTTTTCTCTAATTTTTTTAAGGTTTTTTCTTTCTGAACTAAGTCAAAGACAGTCCTCAAGGATGAGGAGTCTATTTTGTAATTCTTTAATTGTTTCTGATAAATTATTCATAATGTCCTTGAGCCGAAGAGAGGATTTGAACCCCCAACCTACAGTTTACGATACTGTTGCTCTGCCATTGAGCTACTTCGGCAGAAACAGGTTTTTTACTTGATTTATTCTATCACAAAACCCATTTTTATCAACAAAATCATTAAAAAAAGATTGGAGACAAAGAAAAACCCTAAATTAACTAGTTTAGGGACTGTTGGTTCTTTAACTGTTTTGCGGGGGTAACCCCACTCTTGTTTCTGTATTATCTTTGATTTCTTTTACTCTACCAATTTTTATATTTATATAAAAAAATTAATAATTGAGCGGGCGATGAAATAAATTTCATCTTTAGCTCTGCGCTCGACTATGCCTCGCTTGAGCGAGAGACGGGATTCGAACCCGCGACGTCGTCCTTGGGAAGGACGCATTCTGCCACTGAATTACTCTCGCAAGATATTTTTGATTTTTTCTAATAACCTGTCAAAAAATCCCTGATTAGCATTTTCTTCCTGCTCAATCCCTGCTTCCTCTGAAGGCAAAACAACTACTGGATTTTCCCCTTCTTTGACAAATCCCTGCTCTCTAACACTTTCTTCCCAATAAGCCTCTTCGTCAGTCTCAGAAATTCCAGCTCGCAAATTAGAGTTTTTATCCTCTAGGGTTTGGATTTCTCTTTCCAGTTCCCTTATTTCTGAAATCATTTCTGATCTTCGCTGACTTATCCTGATATTAGAAACAATTAAAAAACCTAAAAAAATAAATGTTAAAAAAACAGGCAAAACTGAAAAAAAACTATTCCAACGAGATTTTCTAATTTTTCTTTTTTTTGCTATCATTAATAATAGATATGAAAAACTCTTCTAAAAAAGGATTTTTAAAAACACTTTGGATTATGTTAGTTTCTTTAGTCGCGATCAGCACAATCTTAATGCTTATTGCTCCTCTGTTCTAATCCATTTTAGCTTGATTTCCCAAGAATTTCAACTCTTAAACATTTCCAAAAATATCTTAGAAGGAATGTGAATTCTTCCTTTTTCTTTTAGTTCTTTTTTCCCTCTTTTTTGTCTTTCTAAAAGCTTTCTTTTTCTGGTAACATCTCCTCCATATAAAGAAGCAGTTACATCTTTTCTTTTAGCTCTAATAGTTTCTCGAGCAATAACCTTGCCTTGAACAATTGCTTGCAAGGGAACTGAAAACAATTGAGAAGGCAATACTTTTTTCAATTTGTTTACCATGCTTTTACCCTCTTCAAAGGCTTTTTCTTTAGGAACAATTGTAGAAAAAGCTTGTTCTTTTTCTCCAGCAATTAAAATTTCTAACTTTACTAAATCTCCTTTTTTATAACCAATCATTTCATAATTCATGGAAGCAAATCCCTGGCTTATACCTTTTAATTTATCGTAAAAATCAACAATAATTTCTCGCAAAGGAACCTGATAAATTAAAAGTGATCTGTCTGAAGGCAAATATTTTGTTTCAATTTGAATTCCTCTTGATTGTTTTAAAAGCTTTAATACAGGACCTAAGAATTGCTGAGGAGTTATTACCTCTAATTTTACCCACGGCTCTTGAGATTCTTTGATTTGTAATGAATCAGGCCAATCACCAGCTGAATAAATAAATACTTCTTCGTCTTTTTGATTTATAATTTTATAAGAAACCTGAGGGCGAGAAATGATTAAGTTCAATCCAAACTCCCGACGCAACCTTTCAGAAACAATTTCAATATGCAAAGAACCCAAAAAGCCACAACGGAAACCACGACCCAATACTTTTTTTGTTTCTGGCTCAAAATTCAAAGCAGCATCATTAAGTTTTAATTGGGCTAATCCTTTTTTTAATAACTCAAAATCATCAGAATTCTCAGGATAAAAACTGGCAAAAACAACTGATTTCGGCTCTTTATACCCTGGTAAAGCATTAATTTTGCTATGTAAATTAGTAATTGTATCACCAACCATAATCTTGCCCGGCTCCTTAATCCCAGTGGCAATATAGCCTATTTCTCCTGCTTTTAAACCTTCAATAGGCTTTAATTCAGGACTAAAAATACCAACCTCTTTTACTTCTCCTCTTGTTTCAGAAGCCATTAAATAAAAATTATCACCACTCTTAATTTCCCCATCAAACACTCTCACATAAGCTAATATCCCCTTAAAAGCATCATATTTAGAATCAAAAATTAAAGCTTTTAATGGTTTTTCAATACTACCTTTCGGTTCAGGAATTTGTTTAATAACTGCTTCTAATAATTCTTTAACATTAGTGCCTTGTTTTCCTGAAATTAAAAAAACCTCTTTTTCTGAAATATCCAATAGGTGAGCCAATTCTTTTCTTGATTCTTCAATCTGACCCTGAGACAAATCAATCTTATTTACAGCTGGAATAATTGTTAATTTTTGTCTTTGAGCCAATTCTAAATTATGAATAGTTTGAGCTTGAATTCCTTTGGTAGCATCTACCAATAAAATAGCTCCCTCAACTGCAGCCAAACTTCTTGATACCTCATAACTAAAATCAATATGACCAGGAGTATCAATCAAATTCAAAATATAGTCTCCATAATTCATTCGAACCGGTTGCATTTTTATAGTAATCCCCTTTTCTTGCTCCAAGTCCATCATATCTAAAAATCTATGCTTCATCTTGTTTTTAGGAACAGTATTGGTTAATTCTAAAAATCTATCTGCTAAGGTAGATTTTCCATGATCAATGTGACTGATAATAACGAAATTTTTATACTGTTTCACTTTTTTTCTTTAAAAAAATTATAGATAAAATAAATTGAAAAATGGCTGAAGCAGAAAAAGCCAAAACAAGTCCCAAAATCCGAATATCATAAATCGCTCCCAAATTAAATATTTTTACTAACCAAAACCATAATCTGCTGTTTGTTCCAAGTAAAGACACAAAACCAAAACTTAATCCAACATTTAGCAACACAGTTAAAACTGCAATCAAAGTTGGCGTTTTAGTGTCCTGAAGAGCAAAAAACCCCCTGAGTATTAAAGGAATTAAAGCGCTAGCCCATAAACCAAGACAAAAAATACCCAAGCTGGCCGAAGTAAGCTGGGCTGAAACCTGGGAAAACTGACCATGCTGAAGAACAATATTGACAATTTGATTTCTAAAAATAAAAATCAAGAAACTGGTTGGAATAATTAAATACAAAATCTTAAAAAAGATTGATTTAAGCCTGCTCATAAATTCTTTCCTCTCACCATTAGCTTGAAGTTGAGTAAACTTAGGAAAAGCAGCTGTGGCAAAAGATACTCCAATAATTCCAATAGGTAAATATTGAAGATTATTAGCAAAATTAAAAATAGCAATAGACCCTTTAGCTAAAGTAGAAGCAATGGCTGTAATAACAATCAAATTGATTTGCTGAGCAGCCATTCCAAAAACCCGAGGAAACATTAATTTAAATATTCTTTTAATGCCTGGAGCTTGAAAATTAAAAATAGGTTGATATTTAAATCCAGAATTTATAGCTGCAGGAACTTGAATTGCTAAATGAAGAAAGGCACCTAAAACCACACCTAAAGATATTCCCAAGACCCCCAGGTCAGGAGATAAAAATACAATTCCAAAAATAATCCCTAAATTATATAAAATAGGACACAAGCCATAGATTAAAAATCGATTAAAATGATGCAAAACACCAGAAAAAATACTAGAAAGACCTAAAAACATAGGGCTTAAAAGCATTAATCGAGCCAGCTCAACACTTTGAATTCTTGCTGCTTCAGAAAAACCTGGAACAATCCATTTAAGAATCTGAGGGGTAAAAATAAAAAACAATAAAGAAATTAAGACCAAAAGAAAAAAGAAAACATTTATTACGTTAGAAGTAAATTGCCATGCCTTATCCTCATCCTCAGAAAAATATTCAGAAAATAAGGGTAAAAATGTAACCACAATCCCTCCCACAATAAGAATATTGTAAATAAAATCTGGAATCCTAAAACCAGCAAGATAAATATCCAAAACTAACCCTGCCCCAAACCTATCAGCCAATAACCATTGTCTTATCAGTCCCAAAAAACGACTAATCAAAGTTGAAATAGCCAGAATTATTGCAGCCTGGGTTACGGTTTTAGTTTGAGAGTTAAAAAGGCGATGAAGTTTACCCCTTTCGGGTTTACCTTCATCTTCACCTTCGCTTGGTTTCACCTCGCTCAGTAAACGATTTATCATTGTTTAATTTTAGTATTTTATGCTTAACTTCACAAATCTTTTCTAAAAAAATATGCCGGGATTACTCCCAGCATATTATATTACTCAAGTAAGCAATAAGCCGAATTCTGTCTTGGGCAATCATCTATCTGGACCAAAAATTACTCTTTGGTTCTTGCGAACTACTTTTTCACTTCGGCAAATCCGGAGATTGTCGAAATGTTTGTTCTTGCACCCGATAAGGATTTAGCCGTTTCACCCCTACATTACTGTAGGAATATCCCATAAATGGGTTGTAAAACCTTTCGGTCTTACACGTCTCTGTTCGCACCTCTACCATTACTGGCGACGGCTGTTAGCCGCTATCTTTTTAAGTCACTAACATAAAGTTAATGAAGTGAGTGTTCGGACTTTCCTCCCTGTATTGCTACAAGGCGATTGCCTTGCTTACTTAAGCACATATATTATAGCAAAAGAAAAATAATAGTCAACTATCAAAAAAATTGGGATAAGCTTAGCTTGTCATAAAAATCTTATTGGCTCAAAAAAAAGAGGGTTAAGCGACATAAAAAAGATTGTCTTTACCCTCATATGTAACCTTGGCTGCATAGAAAGCGCTTTTAATTTCTATCCACAGCGACCATAGTTCACCAAAGCCGTCTGTGTCAATATCTTGTGGCAGAATACCATAATATGGTCCACATTGTATCAAAAACTGAGACAAGACATTGATTTTCTGTTCTGTACTAATGCCTTCCAACAGCAACTCGGTGTCAATAATGGCACAAACCAGAACCCTTTCTTCCCAATGGTTACTTTGCATTAAGCCACCCCAGATATCTACGTTTAAAATAAACATTTGGGGTAGCTTAATGTAAAAATTAAAAGAACTTAAATAAGTTTTTGAGATCTTTTTTCCCCATCTAAGGCTTGATTCACCAACATATCAGCTTGCTTGTTCTTTTCCCGATTAATTGCTTTGAATTTAACCTTTTTAAAATCTAATTTCAAGTTCCAGGTAGTTAAAAATAAAGCTTGAATTTTAGAATCTAAAATCTTATACTCCCCTTTTAATTGCTTAACCAATAACTCAGAATCTGATTTTAATTCAACTTCTGAATTTTTAGCTATTTTTTTTCCAAAAAGTTGTTTAAATTTCTTAAGAGCAAAAATAACTGCCTCATATTCAGCCTCATTATTGGTTTTCTTGCCTAAAAACTTAGAATAATCCTTAATCGTCTGTCCTTTTTCATTACAAAAAACCACTCCAATTGCAGCTGGCCCCGGATTACCACGAGAACCGCCATCTGTGTAAATAATAATTTTTTTCACCCTTTAAAATATTTGATTAAGCACTCTTTAAACTTTTCTATATTCTCATTTTTAACCCTGAAGCCAGCTGCCAAAGGATGACCCCCATAGGTTTTTAAAAGCTCTTTACAACTAATCATTGCTTTAACGGCATCTAATCCTTTAGGCATTCTGACTGCTCCAGGAGATTCTTTTTCTCCTCTTGTGAATAAAAATACTGGTTTTTCAAATCTTTGACAAGCTCTGGAAGCAGATGGACCCAATAAATACAAAGGCCAATTTTTACTTCCCTCAAAAATGATTTCTTGGTCATTATCAACCACCCTATCTTTCACCTCCCCCGTTATCGCATAAATATCTTCTCTTCTTTTATCTGCTTTTTGAATTAATTTTTTAGCCTTGGTTCTAGCTTTTTTAAAATCTTTCTCAATCAAAAGCAAATAAGCTTCATTAAAATGTTTTTTTGTTTGACCTGCGTTTAAGGGAGAAATAATTTTTTTACGAACTTCCTCAACGTCCCAGTTTTTAAAATCAGTAATATCCATTAAAGCTATTAATCCCTGTCTTTTGGTAAAGTTCAAAGCTAATAAACCCTCTCTCACAAATTTTTCATTATCTTGCTCAACAATCATCATATCTGCCAATGTTGAAATAGCAACTAATTCCAGATATTGTTCTGGCTTGTATTTTTGACCCACAGAAGCAAACAATAATTTAATTAACCAATAAATGATACCAGCTGTTGATAATTCCTTAAAAGGATATTTATCTCCTTCTTGTTTTGGGTCACAAAGAATGGAAGCTTTGGGTATTTCTGGTAGCATTTTATGATGATCAATAATAATTACCTCAAACCCCATTTTCTTAGCTATTTCCACCTCTTTCACATTACCAATACCGCAATCCAAAGTAATAAACAAAGCCGGTGCATACTTTTTCAAATAATTTAAAGCGGTTTCATTCATTCCATAACCCTCGCTCTCTCTGTCAGGAAAGTAGATTGCTTTTGCAGATAAACCTAACTCTTTTAACGCTTCTTCTAAAATAATTACTGCCGTAACTCCATCGGGATCAGAGTCGCCGTAAATAATAACTCTTTCTTTATCTTGAACCGCTTTTAAAATCCGATTAGCTACTTTTTTTAAATTTTTAATTTTAGCTGCCATATTTTAATGCTTGAAGCCCTGGCAGTTCTTCTCCAGACAAAAAGCTTAACATTGCTCCTCCTCCAGTAGATAAATGGTTAAATTTTGAAGATTCGCCTGATTGATTTATAAATTCTATTGTTTCTCCCCCTCCCATTATTGAAAAAACATTACTCTCAATAATTGCTTTAGCAATTTGCTCTGAACCATTTCTATATTCTTTATCTTCTATCTTGCCCAAAGGGCCTGACCAAAAAACAGTTTTAGCTTTTTTAATTTTTTCTTTAAATAACTCTATGGTTTTAGGTCCAATGTCAAAAGTATCAATATTGTCAATGGGCCTTATTATCTTTTGAGGGTTATTCAATATAATTCCTTTTTCCTCAATCTCTTTGTCTAGAATTTCATTAATTAAAACAAAATCAGCTATTTCTGAGATTTTATTAATAAATCTAGCCTTTGTTTCAGCTTTTTTTCCTCCAATAATACTAATCAAGGGTCTTTTTGGATTTTTAATTAAATCAGTTAAGATTTTTATTTCTTTTTCAAGCAATAGTCCCTGTCCTGAAACTAAATACTGAGGAATCCCGACGATTGAAGCATGTTTTCTGTGGCAAACAGCAAAAGCATCATTAATATAAATATCTCCCAAAGAAGCTAATTCTTTGGCAAAATCAGAATCATTTTCCTCTTCTTGTTTGTGGAACCTGAGATTTTCCAGAAGCACTATTTCTCCCAACTCCATTTTATCAATCTCTTTTTTCACCTCGTCCCCGATACAATCAGACAAAAACCTCACATTAAATCCTAACAATTCTTGAAGTCTGACTCCAACTACTCTTAAACTATACTTTAATTCTTTCCCTTCAGGCCTGTTTAAATGACTTATTAAAATTACTTTTACTCCCCTTTCTTTTAAATATTCAATGGTCGGAAGAGTTTGTTTTATTCTAAAATCATCTAAAATATTCCCCTGTTCAGAAAGGGGAATATTAAAATCACATCTTAATAAAATTTTTTTACCATGACAGTTAAAGTCTTTTAAGCTTTTCATTTTTTTAATTTTTTTAAAGACTCTTCTAAAACGGTTTTTAATTCTTCTAAATTCACCTTTTTTCTTTCTGTCTTCTTTTTTAAACTACTGCTTTTAGCTGTATCTTCTAAAGAAATAGTTGGGCCTTGCTTAACAACAGTTTCTGGCTTACTAACTGGAGAAACTATTTTATTTCCCTCTTTTATTTTCTTTAAACAGGATTTACAGTAAACAGGACGGGTACCATCCGGAGGAAATATTACTTTGGTCCATTTTCCACACAAAGAACATTGGGCATCATACAGAGTCGGAGAAGAGGCAGGTCTGGGCTTTTTTGTTATTTCCCTTAAATCCCCTACCCAGCGAATAATCTTTTCTTCAATAGCAGATCTTGGCATACCATATCTTTCTTGAGAAACATTGATAATTTTTTCTTTATTTGATTCTTCTGTCACCTCAAAAGGATAAAGCGTTTGAGCTGAAAAAGGCCGAGAAGCAATTCCTTCAATCATTAATTTTAAATAAATATTATATTTTCCCAAGTTAACAAGGTCTGTAGCAAGAATTTCAGGAGAAAACTCTTTTTCCAAATACTCTGCATCTTCGGCCCCTACCCGAAAAGCAATTAAGGTTCCCACATTCCCAAAAACAGCATCTCGTACCACATCTTCCATTTGAGCAATATATTGATGACCTAAAGTCAAAGACAACCTATATTTTCTTGCCTCAGACAAAATATTAACAAATGCCTCAGTAGCAAAGTTCTGAAACTCATCAACATAGAGGAAAAAGTCTTTTCTCTTTTTTTCTGGTATATTAACGCGGGACATAGCTGCTAACTGTAATCTGGTAATTAAAAGAGCGCCCAATAAAAGAGAGTTGTCTTCTCCAATCTTGCCTTTTGAAAGATTTAGAATTAAAATCTTTTTCTCATCCATCACCTTCTTTATATTAATGCTTGATTTTACCTGACCAATAATATTTCTCATCAAAGGATTTGAAATAAACTGACCAACCTTATTCTGAACCGCAGCTGTTGCTTCAGTCTCATATCTTTGAGTATATCGAGCAAACTCTTTAACCCAAAAGGATTTAACAATAGGATCTGTGACTTTATCAATTACTTTTCTCCGAAAATCAATGTCAGACAACATTCGATTAATACTTAAAAGTGTTGAGCCCGGATATTCAAGTAAAGCCAAAACAGCATTATTTAAAATATATTCCATTCTGGCTGACCAGACATCAGGCCAGATTTTTTTAAAAACACCCATTAAACCAGAGGCAACTAAATGCCTTTGGTCCATCCCAACACTTTCCATGATATTAAATCCAATTGGAAATTCTAAATCAGCTGGATTAAAATAAACAACATCATTAATTCTTTCTGAAGGTACAAAATCTAATAATCTTTCAGCTGCTTCTCCGTGAGGATCAATAAATCCAACACCATGACCTGATTGAATATCCTGGATAGCCATGTTCTCCAACATGGCTGTTTTTCCCATACCAGTTTTACCAACCACATAAATATGGCGGCGTCGATCGTCGGTCTTTACACCAAACTTCTTTTTCTCATTACGAAAAGTAGTTTCACCAAAAAAATTAATTTCTTTGTCTTCCATCTAACAAATTTTATTAAAACTCATTTTTTCTTTTCCTCAACAGGCAAACCAACTGGAGGTCCTGCCTTTTTGGCTTCAATAGGAGTAAGAGCTGGAGCCAAAACAGCTGAAATTTTGGCTGGAAAATGATACATGGTAGCCAATTCTTCACTATTAAAAATAGTGGTTCCTCTTAATCCTGGACTTCTTCCAACAATTCCCTTAGCAAACATTGGCTCTCCATCCATTGTTCTTGGATATAATGAAGGAAGACGATCTAGATAGTTTCTGAAATTTTTTCTTTTCCTTAAATACAATCTGCGACCAGTCATCCAATAATGAATTCTTGTCCTTGTAGAGCCCCAGAACACAAGAGCATTTAAGTTACCAGTCGCAAAATGATTAAAATAAGACCTGACAATTTTGTAATTACCCATAAAATAAGGCTTGTTTCTTTTGTAAAGATAAACTAATCTAATCCAGGCTTTAAATCCTTGTTTTGAGATTTTTCCTTCAACGCCTTTCAAAATCTCTCTTTCTCCTGCAGTCATCCTTAATTCAGGAGCTGATAACAAATCAGCTGGTTTTTCATCTCTTGGTTCTTCTTTCTGTCCGAACAACAAAGTCTCAATTGCTTCTTGAAATATTGATTTTGAAACATGTTTTTCTTTTGGATCTCTTTGAGCTATTTTATCAGCATAAGCTCTTCCCTCTTCTACCCAACCCAACCCTCCCCTAATTGGAGTGTCAGAACTCTGAACTGGAGCGACTACCATTTGAAACCATAATTGTTCGTCTGGATGAAGATTAGCCAAAGATTCCAACATAGAATCTAAGGGGTCAATCCTTATGTCTTCTATTTTGGCAGATGCTGGTTGTTCCTCAAAAAACATTGGGTAGGTTTTAATTGGCAGAGGTTGAGGATTCATTACAGTATAATCTTCTGAATAGAGATCCCATTCAGCGTTGGGTATGTCTTTAGGAACTTTTTGGGCATAATCCTCAGCTAAAGAAATTTCGATCTCAGGAAAATGAGAATAAAGAGTGCTTTCAATAAGGCTCCTGTGCACATCCAAACATCTTATATAAAAACCTATTTTCCCTCCAATACTGGCTATTTCAAAAGATATCCAATAAGGCCCTCTTCTTGATTCTCCTTCACACCATTGCTCTCTCCAATTAGCACCATCATAAATCCCCCAAAGAATATTATAAACATCCTCCATTGCTTTAAAAGTGTTTTCAATTTCTCTTGGAGGAACAATTCTAAGTAAAATCCACTTTTCTTTTGCATGAAAAACCTCCCATTGAATCCAGTATGCATAAAGATACTTAAAAGGAACAGCAAAAATAATAGGAGCAAAAACCCACCACCAGGTTCTTAAAACAAGCCCAACTGTTGGAATAATTTGAGAACTATTAATAAGATTAAAAAAACTATCTAAAATCATGATCAAAAAAAACGAAAATTAATAAAATTCAAAATATCTTCCCTGGTTTCCCATAAAACAGAAATAATTAGAATAATTAAAAAAGCTCTTAAAATAAACTTAAAAGTAAAATAAGAGCTGACTAAAAAACCAATAGTAAAGTTTCTTTCAGGATGAGCTTTGGCCCACATAGCGCACACATAAAGCAAAAGTAAAAAAAACACTATGGTTGACCAAAGCAAGATATTTATTCCTATGTTAAGAATTTCAAGCATCTCTCAAAAGATATTTTCCCTGAGGGTTTCTTAAAAAATGTTCTTTATCGCTTAAATTAAGTAAAACCGTATTTTCTTTAACAAAGCGCTTTTCTAAAACTCTTTCTAAAACCTCATCTTTAGAAAGAGGTGTTTCAGCTCCTTTTAAAACATGAGATATGACATCTTTAACTGTCCCAGACTCATATCCCCAATCAGCTAAAGCATATATTCCTCTTCCAATTAAAACAAACCTTGAATCACGAATTAGCTCATTATGAACTGTTTGGACTAAAGCGTTTTCTCCAATTAAAGTGGCAACCTGACTAAAATGAAGAGGCTTATTCTCTCTTTTTAATATAAGAAAAGCTTTGTCTTTTACCCCTCGTGGGTTTATTTCTGCCCAATCCCTTAAACCAAACTTACCTTCGGGCCCTTTGTCTATTAACCTGGAAATCTGAAGATAAGAAAGCAAAACATTAGGTTTTAGAGTAAAATGTGCATTACACTCTTTCAAGCTCAGGGGTTTTTTGATTCTTTTGAATTTTTTATATAAATCCTTAATAACCTTTTTAGCAGAATCTAAAGACTGGGAATCAGTTGTCCAAACACAATGAGTATCTTTTGTTTCTGGGATTCTTTTAAAATCATTTGACAGGTTTAATAAAAAGAAAACATGAGAACCATAGTTTTGATTCCCTAATTCAGAAAGAAGAATATCTTCTTTTTTTAACCCCCCGTAATTCTTAAGAAAACTTGCAAAATGTTGAAAAACCTTATGGTCTTTTTCTATTTTTCTGCTAATTTTTGAAAGACCGTCTGATTCAATTTGACGAACTCTTTCTCTGGTAATGTCATAGCTAGTACCAATAGATTCTAAGGTTTCCCTTTTACCTGTTTCTAAACCAAAACGTCTTAGAACAACATCTCTTGTCCTTTCAGACAAACTATTTAAAAGGTTTGAACAGATTTTTTGATAGTTAAATGTCATCTTTGTTTAAAATTCATTGTTTTATTGAAACATTTTTCATAAACATTGTCAACTTTTAAAGATTCCCACAACCAATCTATTTTTTTAAGCTTAGTATCTAACAAAGAGATTAAAATCTTTTTATTTATTGCAATAAGCAATAAAAAATTAATCAGGATTCCCAAAGACAAAACAAAAGCAAAATTCTTCATTATCTCTGTTCCAAAGAAAAACATAACACCTGACAATAATAGAATAATTAAATGAGCTTTTTTGAGAAAAGATTGGCTTTTATCAAAACCCTCCTCAAAAGCAATGCCATAACTTTTTCCTTTCTCAGTCTCTTTTCTTATTTTAGAAAAGATAAAAGTATTGCTGCCTAAAACAATGGCCGTTGACATAAGAGCTCCAAACAAAGAATCAAAACCAATAACAATAGGGATAAGTCTAAATAAAACTGAAAGCAAACAAATATAAACTAATAAAACTCCAAAAGATATTAATCCCATTAACCGATAAACAATAATCATTATCCAAAATATTGCCAAAAAACCAAAAGCTCCTGATTTTTTTAAGGTATTTAAAGAGCTTTCAGCATCTTGTTGGGTAATGGTCTTTTGAGAAATAAGTTTTAATGAAGGAGATAAAGAAGAGGTTTTAATCATTTGGGTTAATCTTTTGACTGACTCAATATCTGAATCCATTTTAATTTGAACATTACCGCCTGAAATTGCCTTATCAACCTGTAAAGGAAAAGCTGGAATAGAGTCAATATAGATTCCTAATCGCTTTCCTTCATTTTTTTTGGTTAAAGCTTCTAATATCTTGGCCCCATCTTCATTAAACTCAAGTAAAATTAAAGGTTTTCTGTCGTTCTGATCTACGGCCAAAAACACCTCTTCTAAATACTCGCCAGTTAAATCGGTTGGGTTAAATAAATCTTCTTCCTCACTCTCCTCTCTAAACTCTAAGGTTGGCACCAGCTTCATTATCTCAATTATCATTTCTAAATCTTCTTCAGCAGAAAATTGAACAATAAGATTATTATTAATTTTAATCTCTGCCTCTTTTTGATAAATATACATTCTTTGTTCAATAATATATTTGAAACCAGCTAAAATCTCTTCTTTATTTTGCTCACCCGAATCAACGTCATAAACCAATTGAGTACCTCCTTTAAAATCAAAACCAAGCTGAAAAGGTTTTTCCGACAGATAAGGAATACTGATCTTAGATATGGTTTTTTCTTTTAAAAGATTAACTGATTTTTTGAAATAGCTGGGCCAAATAAAGCTTTCAGCTAAAAGAATTAAAAGTAAAAAAATAATTGTAAGAAGATATTTTTTGTTTTTTGTTTTTTCCATACCGACATTTTATCTTTTTTGCTCCCAGAAATCAACTCTGATTTAAGACAAAAGAGCAGAAACAATTCCTACTAAAAATATTCCATCAAACACTCCCGCGCCCCCGATTGAAAGAAAACCAGGGCTTAGTCTTTGAGCTTTTTTTAAATTCAATAAATCAGCTCCGATCAAAGTTCCCAAACTACCAATAATGAAAGCAGCTGGTGAAGCAAAACCTGGAGCAAAAATCAAAGCAAGCAAAGCAGCTAAAACAGGAGGAGCAAATACTGGAATGGTAATTCCCTTACCTGGAACTATTTTAGCTAAAAACTTAGACACTAAAGCCATTAATGCAGTTGCTTTAAAAATCGGGTATAAATCAAAGCCTATCTGCCATCCTTTATACAAAAAATAAAAAGAAAGAAGAGCCGGAATAATTG
>Ga0265594_1002280_pt1 | contig 13935 bp, 9 predicted proteins | sample saktaG_11_FD_190147 | JGI IMG/M metagenome (GOLD analysis project Ga0265594, IMG submission 190147) | Saline water microbial communities from Sakinaw Lake, British Columbia, Canada - sak_2011_5_24_80m | ecosystem: Environmental > Aquatic > Non-marine Saline and Alkaline > Saline ... | reverse complement strand
AAGAAGGAGAAACAAAAAAACAAAAAGGAAATTATTTGGCGAACAGAGAAAGTGGGTGCGATGATTTTGATAAAATTTTAAAAGAACAAGATCCAAAATATGTTTGTGGAAAAAAGATGCGTGTTTTGAATTCAGATATTTGTGATCTAGGTGAAGAACTAAAATGTGAGAAAAAATTAGGAATTAATTGGGAAAGAGTGGATTGTTCTTTAAGTGATGAATGTTCTTTTGAAGATAAAAAGACAAAAATTCGTTATCCAAAAGAATGTAATTACAGGCACGCTCTTGATAGTTTAGATGATTTTATTAATCTTATGAAGGATAATTCTCTTGAAGTATGCATTGACTTACCTTTTAGAGGGGCAAATGGTGTTAATTCTATTTGTTGTAGAAACAAAGTAACAAAAGAATATAAGTGTGTTTCAAATTAATAATTTCCTCAAACCTAAACCACAAAACATTTTTAGTTTTTAGGATTTTATGAATTTAGATTTTTTTTCTCAACTTAATATAAAAAAAATTCTACTAATAATTTTATTTTTAGCAGTTTGTTTTGGTTTAGGATTTGGAATTTATTTTTTATTTTTTCGTACAACTAGCACAACTCCAGGACAAGAAATTTATAATTTACCAAGCGGAGAACTACCAAAAACTGGAGAAGGATTTGACGCTGAAGTTGTTTGTGTTGGTGACGATTGTGGAGATTTGCCAGTTAGTGAAGATCTTGAATTGTTAAGCGAAACAGATTTACAAAAAACTCCAGATCAAATTGCTCAAGGAAGAAAAACAATTTCGTTTCCTTTTTTTGAAAATAAAGTTCTTAGCCCAACACTTTCAGCAGATGGAAATGGAATTGCTTTTTATAATTCAGAAGATAACAAATTTTACACAATTTCAGAAGCAACAGGAGAACCAGTTTTATTAAGCGACCAAGAATTTTTTAATGTTGAAAATATTTTTTGGTCAAAAGATAAAACAAAAGCAATAATTAGTTATCCAGACGCAAGTAAAATTTTATATGATTTTGCAAAACAAAAACAAACAACTTTAAGCAAAGAAATTAATGAACCAGAATTTTCTAATCAAGATCAAGTGGCTTATAAATATTTGTCAGACGACAAAGAAAATAATTGGCTGGCTGTGACTGATCCTAAAGGCGGGCAAACTGAACTTATTGAATCTTTGGGAGCTAACGCGGATTTTGTGCAAATTTCTTGGTCTCCAAATAATGAAGTTGTCGCTCTTTATTCAAAACCAATTGGGCTTGATAAATCTGAAATATTTTTTATTGGTTTGCAAGGAGAAAACAATAAATCTTTAATAGTTGACGGAAGCAATTTTAAAGGCATTTGGTCTGTGACTGGAAATAAAATTCTTTATCAAATTGTAAATGCTAGAAATAATTATAATCCAGAATTGTGGATTGTTGACGCGCGTCAGGATATTTTAGGTCAACATAAATTTAATTTAAAATTATCAACCTGGGTTGACAAATGTGTTTTTCAATCTGAAACAAAAGTTTTTTGCGCTGTTCCAAAAGAATTGCAAGAAGGCACAGGACTTTATCCAGAATTAATTACACAGACAAATGATTTGATTTATGAAATTGATTTAACAACAGGATTTAATAAATTAATTGCTGATCCTGTTTTAAATGAGGAAAATAATTTTTCAATTTCACAAATTTATTTATCTAAAAATAATAAATATTTATTTTTTTATGATAATTTAACGCAGAAAATTTATAAAATACAACTTAAATAAAAAATTTGAATTCTGTTTTAATTTATGCTACTTTTAAATAAGTGGTTTTTTTATATAAGCAATTAAGAAATTAAGAAAGGATCCTCCTTTGCTAAAGCTACGGCGGACAGGGAAATTAAGGAATTATAAAATATGTCTTACATCACATTAGATAATTTTAAAGTTTATCAATTGGCTAAAGAATACAGTAAAGAAGCTCGGAAAGTTTATGAGACATTAGGTTGGCAAATAAAAAAAATAATTGGAGATCAGTTTGTTAGAAGTGTTGATTCTGTAGGAGCTAATATTGCAGAAGGCTACGGACGATATCATTATTTAGATAAAATAAAATTTTATTATATTTCAAGAGGTTCTTTGTTGGAATCTAAACATTGGTTAGATTTATTATTTGAAAGAAAAATAATAAATCAAGAAATATATAATCAAATAATAAAATTATACAACAACATTAAGCCGGCGCTTAATGCTTTAATTAGTTCAAATTATAAAAGTAAAAATTTTTAATTTTAATTTTTTTAAATAAATCCCTTAATTTCTCAATTTCTTAATTTCTAAATATGTATTCTCAAATTGAATCAAACAAACGCAAAACTTTAATTTTAATTGCAATATTTATTATTGTTGTTTTAGGCGTGGGTTATTTTTTATTTTATTATTATAGTGCAATTGAATTTTTAATTTTTGCAGTAGTGATTTCAGTTTTTATGAGTTTAGGAAGTTATTTTTCTGGAGATAAAGTTGTTTTAAAAAGCGCTGGCGCAAAAGGTCCTTTGCAAAAAAATGATAATCCTTATATTTATCGTTTAGTTGAAAATCTTTGCATTACTGCTGGTTTACAAATGCCAAAAATTTATATTATTCCAGAAAGTTTTCCAAATGCTTTTGCAACTGGCCGTGATCCAAAACACGCTTCAATTGCTTTAACACAAGGTTTAATTGATAAATTAGAAAATGAAGAATTAGAAGGCGTAATTGCTCACGAACTCTCACACATTAAAAATTATGATATTCGTTTAATGATGGTCGTGGTTGTTTTAGTTGGAATTTTAGTTTTGTTTTCGGATTTATTTTTAAGATTTAGATTATTTGGCGGAGGCAGACGAAATAGTAAAAGTGGGGGACAATCTCAAAGTATAATTATGATTATTGGTTTAGCGCTCTTGATTTTATCTCCAATAATTGCTAAAATAATTCAACTGGCGATTTCGAGAAAAAGAGAATTTTTAGCTGATGCTTCTGCTTCACTTTTGACTCGTTATCCAGAAGGATTAGCAAGAGCTTTAGAAAAAATTTCAGAACACCAAGCTCCAATGAAAAGAGCAAGCAACGCAACAGCTCATTTGTATTTTTCAAACCCTTTTGGCGCAAAATCTAAAAAAGGAATCGCAAAAATGTTTTCAACTCATCCGCCAATCGAAGAAAGGATTAAAGTTTTGAGAGGAATGTAAAAATATGCAAACAATTTTAAATAAATTCACTTCTCGTTTAATAAATGTTTTAGAAAATTCTAAAATACTTGCTTTGAGTTTAAATAAAAAACAAATTGATACAGAAGATTTGTTTTGGGCGTTAATTGAATCAAAAGGTTCAATTGCTAGAGAAATTTTAGATAAATCTGGTTTTAATTTAAATGAAAAAAAGAAAAATAAATTATTAAATAAAATATTTGTTAATAATTTTAATGATTCAAAGAAACAAATTATTTTTTCAGATTTAGCAAAACGCGTGATTGAAAAATCAGTTAGTTTGGCAGCAAGATTTGATCAATTTTATATTAGCACAGAGCATTTATTGTTTTCTTTAATAGATGTTAATAATTTTAAAATGAGAAAAATATTATTATCAAATGGAGTTGACGGACAAAAAGTTGTTCAACAATTAGAATTAGTTTTTGAATCTGCAATTGGTTTTGAAACAATGAGTCAAACAGTTGAAAAGTTGGGGAAAATGATGAGCGACATTGGTGTCCCTGAAGAAGATATTTTTAATCAAATGGATAAAATAATTGAGCAAAGCAATTTGTTGCCTGAAACAGAAACAAAAAATCAGCCAGTAAAAAAAGTTTTAGTTAAAGAAACTCCGCACAATAAAGACGCAGGGCAAAAAAAATATAAAATTAAAAAACAAAAGAAAATGTTGTTAAGTTATTTTGCGCGCGATTTAACAGATTCGCAAGTGCAAAAAAATATTGACCCTGTGGTTGGTCGGAGTGATGAAATAAAAAGAGTAATTCAAATTTTATCTCGTAGAACAAAAAATAATCCAGTGTTGCTTGGTGAACCAGGTGTTGGTAAAACGGCAATTATTGAAGGTTTAGGTAAAAAGATATTGCAAGCAGATGTGCCAGATATTTTATTAAATAAAAAAATTTATTCTCTTGATTTAAATACAATTGTTGCTGGAGCAATGGTTCGAGGAGAATTTGAAGCTCGAATTAAACAAATTATTGAGGAAGTTAAAAATAATCCTGATATTATTCTTTTTATTGATGAGTTGCATAATGTTGTTGGCGCAGGTTCAATGCCAGGTTCAATGGATGTAGCTAACATTTTAAAACCAGCTTTAGCAAGAGGAGAGCTTCGTTGTATTGGAGCAACAACTTTTATAGAATACAAAAAATATATTGAAGAGGACGCTGCTTTAGACAGACGATTTCAGACAGTGCAAGTTTTAGAACCAAGCACTGAAGAAGCAATTGAAATTTTGCAAGGTGTAAAAAATAATTATGAAAAACATCATTTAGTTAAAATTACAGATGAAGCAATTCAATCAGCTGTTGAATTTTCTTCTCAATATTTACCAGAAAAATTTTTACCAGACAAAGCAATTGATTTAATTGATGAAGCAGCAGCTAAAATTAAAGTTGATTCAAATATTATTGATGAAGATTTGCGGAAATTAAAATTACTTGAAAAAAAGATTGAAGAAATTGATGAACAAAAAATAAATAAAGTAAAAAATGAAGATTATCCAACTGCTTTAAAATTAAAACAAAAAGAAGTTGAATTGCAAAATGAATATTTTGCTACGCAGGAAAGAATTTCACAAAAACAAATTGTTGATAAATGGATTGGTAAAATTACTGTACAAGATGTTGCTGAAGTTGTTAGTCAAGCAACAGGAACGCCTTTGGAAAATTTAGTTAGCTTAAAAAAGCGATTAATTAATATTGAAAAAAGATTAGCAAAAAAAATTATTGGGCAAGATGATGTTTTAAAACAATTAGCTTTTTATTTAAAACGAGCTAAAGCTGGTTTGTCTGGAAAAAATAGACCTCTTGGATCTTTTATGTTTTTAGGAACCACTGGCACAGGAAAAACAGAAACCGCAAAAGTTTTAGCTCAAGAAATTTTTAAAAGAAAAAATAAACAAGCGTCTTTGGCGCGTTTTGATATGTCAGAGTTTGCTGATAAGTTTAATTTATCACGATTAATTGGCGCACCAGCAGGTTACATTGGATATAAAGAAGGTGGGCGTTTAACTGAAACTGTTCGTAGAAATCCTTATTGTGTTGTGTTGTTTGATGAAATTGAAAAAGCTCATCCAGAAGTTTTTAATATTTTATTGCAAATTTTAGATCAAGGTGAACTAACTGACGCTTCTGGTAAAAAAGTTAATTTTAAAAATACAATTATAATTTTAACTTCAAATTTAGGAAGTGATGAATTAAATAAAAAAAGTATTGGGTTTGGAAGTGATTGGAAAAATAATGAAATTACTCAAGAAAAATTAATGCAAACTTTTCGCCCAGAATTTTTAAATCGTTTAGATAAAATTTTACTGTTTAAACCATTAAGCATAAAATCAATGGAGAAGATTGTTGTTTTAGAATTAAATAAATTAAATAAAAATTTAGAAAGTAAAAATATTAAATTAATTTTTGACAAAAAAATTATTCAAATGTTGGTTCAAGAAGCTTATTCTTTTCAAACTGGCGCGCGAAATGTTCGACGAGTTGTTGAAAATAGAATAGAAAATAATTTAGCAGACAAAATTTTGTCTAGTGAAATTAAAAATGGAGAAATTATAAATATTGGATGGGATAAAGAAGTTGTTTTTAAAAAATAAAAATTAAAAAAACAATAAAATGCAAATTAAAAAATTTATTTTAGATATTTTATTTCCTGTTAAATGTTTGAATTGCGGTAAGCAAGATGTAGTTTTGTGTGAAAAATGTTTTGAAAAATTATTAATTAATGAAAGTATTTTTGAATCAATTGATTTGTCACCGTCTTATTTAGATGGTTTTTTTATTGCTTCAGATTGGGAAAATAAAATTTTACAAAACGCAATTCATAAATTTAAATACAGTTTTGTTCAAGAATTAACAAAACCATTAGCAAAATTATTAATTAAAAAAATTAATTTATTAAAACAAAATTCAGTTGATTTAAAAGATTTTATTATTGTTCCAGTGCCTTTGCACAAACGACGGTTTGCTTGGCGTGGGTTTAATCAAGCAGAATTATTAGCAAAATTATTGTCAAAAGAATTTAAAATGAAATTTAATAATAATTTAATTAAAAGAAAAAAATATACTTTACCGCAAGTAAAGTTAAAAAGTAAAGATAGAAATAAAAACATTCAAGGAGCGTTTGAGTTGGTTGGCTCCATCGCTTTGCGTGGAGCCATCGTGTTCAAACCACTAAATAAAGTTTTTACTGAAATAACAAACAGGCTCCACCCAAGAGGGGTGGAGCCAACTCCTGAAAATATTTTATTAATTGATGATGTGATTACAACTGGCGCAACAATGAATGAAATGGCGAAAGTTTTAAAAAATAATGGAGTAAAAAAAGTTTTAGGATTAGCAATTGCTAGAGGATAAAATTATGGTTCCCCCCCTTTTTGAAGGGGGAGTTAGAGGGGGTTAATATTTTTATTAAATCAAATATCTAATTTTCTCAACAATATTTTCAAATTTTAAATTAATTGTTTCTAAAATTTTTTTTTCGTGCAGTTTTATTTCCTGCGACGCAACAGAAGACAAGGAAGCGATTGTTAAAATATTATCTTTAAAATACATTGCTTTAATTTTGTTAATTATTTTATCGCCCCATTTTTCTTTAATTATTTTATCAAATTCTTCACAAACTAAAGTTGCCTGAATTTGTTTAGCTAAACCAGATTTTTTTTGCAAATTTTTATTTAAAATATTGCTTATTGTTGAAAACGGCATATTGAATTAAAGTCACAAAATTTACATTTAAATTGGCTAGGAGTTGCTGTAAAATTTTTAGCTTTAATTTTATTAATTAAATCTAAAATTTTTATTTTTTGTTTTTCAATTTCTTGATCAGTTCCTAAAAAAGAAACAGCAGAATTATTATTTAAATAATAAAAAGTTAATTTTTCAATTTTCCAATTAAAAATTGTTTGTGCAGCGATTTGGTAAATTAATAATTGATCTTTTTCTATTTTTTTTAAAATTTTAGGAGAACCAGTTTTGTAATCTATTATTTCTACTAATTGCGAATTATGCAAATGTCCTTTGGACTGCGAATTTTGCGAATTTTTTAAAATATCTACTCGATCAATTACACCTTTAATTGTATAATCTTTAATCTTAAAATTAAATCCTTTTTCTAATTCTAAAACTTGTGGTGGGTTGTTTTTAATTTGCTCGTATAAATTTTTTAAAGATTTTTCACCTTGTTTTTTATATTTTTCTTTTTGATCTTTTGATTCGTACCAATCATCAATCCAAGAATTTTTATAAATATCTAAAAGAATTTCTAATGAAGGAATTTTTTTGTTGGAATTTTTGTCTTGTGATTTTGTAGAATTAAATAAATTTATTTGATTTGAATTTTCTTTTTCTTTAATTAACAAGAAAAATTTTTGTAGAGTAGAGTGCATTGTTTTTCCAAAACTAAATACAGCTTTTCCAGTGATTGGAATTTTTAAAATAAATGATAAATAATATTGATACGGACAAGTTTCATAAGCTTTAAGTTGAGAATAGGAAAATGTAATTGGTAATAAATAATCAGTAACGAGTAAATTATTTTTTTGTAATCCGTAATCCGTAATCCGTAATCCGTAATTATTTTTATTTGATTTTTTTGTTGATTGTTGATTGTTGATTGTTGATTGTAAATTAGTTTCATACAAAAATCTAGATAGTTTTTTCTTTCTTGATCCGCCGTAATCATCTGCTGAAGTAAAAAACAATCCTTGTTTTGCGCGGGTTACCGCAACATAAAATAATCTGCGTTCTTCTTGCAAATGAATATCGCCAGTTGGAATAATTTCTTTTACTAATTCATCTGGCAACTGAATTGGGTCTTCGCGGTTGGTTGAAGGAAATCTTTTGTCAACTAAATTAACAATAAAAACATATTTGAATTCTAAACCTTTTGCAGAATGAATTGTCATTATTTTAACAGATTCAGGACCTTCTTGTAATTCTTTTGACAAATCTCCTTGTTCACCTGATTCTAATTCAAGCTCTGTTAAACGCATAAAATTTTTAATTGATTTGTCATCAAAGCTTTTTTCAAACTCGTCTATTTTTTTAATTAACTGATTTATATAAATAAAATCTTTTTCATTGTTTTGATTTAATAAAAATTGTTGAAAATTAAAATCTTGTAAAAATTTTAACACAATTGCTTTTGTGTTTTTTTCTTTTGCTAATTTTGTGTGCGCTGAAATAAAATTTAAAATTTTATTTATTTTTCGTTCAGTTTCTTGTTCTAAATTTTTTATTGTATTAATTTTTTGACAAGCTTCAAACAAAGACAAAGTTTTTCTTTTGCTGAATCGCGCAATTTCCATTAAATCTTCTATTTTAATAGTTATCATTGGGAAATTAAGCACACGCCACATTGCTAAAGATTCGTGGTAATTATCCAAAAGTTTTAGATAAGCCAAAATATCCATTATTATTTCTTTAGAATAAAGTCCTTTTGATGCTACAAAATTAAAAGGAATTTCTGCATTTTTCAAGCCGTTGAGAAAACTTTCAGCTTGATTATTTGCGCGAACCAAAATTGCAAAATCGTTCCAAGAAGGCTTATCCTCCTTCGCTTCAACACTAGAGGTCACAGCTTCGGCGGACAAGCTTTCTTGTTTTTTTGTTTTATTTAATATTGTGTTTTTATTGTTTTGTTTATTATGTAAATCTAAAATTTTATTTACAACACCTTCTACTTCTTCAGATTCGGAATTAAAATGTAAGTGTTCAATTATTCCCTTTTCTTTTGTTTGCGATGTTAATTTTTTAGAAAGTGTCTTTGTGTTTTTATATTTTTGTATTTTTGTGAGTTTTACTTCTAATCTTTCAGGATTATTTAATTGAATAAAATTATAAGCCAAATCTAAAATATTTTGTGAAGATCTGTAATTTTGATTTAAGCAAATTTCTTTTGATTTTAGAAAGTCGTCTTTAAATTGTAAAATATTTGAAACACTTGCTCCCCGAAATTTATAAATTGATTGGTCGTCGTCTCCCACAACTGTTAAATTTTGATTTTTATTAACTAATAATTTAATTAATTTATACTGCGCCCAATTTGTATCTTGAAATTCATCTACTAAAACATATTTAAATTGTTTTTGATATTTTTGCAAAATATTTGGTCGTTCTTGAAAAAGTTTTAAAGTATAATTTATTAAATCTCCAAAATCCAAACTTTGATTATCTAAAAGTAGTTGTTGGTAAATGTGAAAAGCGTTTGCGATTTCTTCTAAGCGATCTGTTTCATCCGCGCTTTCTGGTGATTCTTGTTTTTTCCCTTTTCCTCCTGTGCTTTCCATTGAGTCTAAATTTATTTTTAATTTTTCAGCATATTTTAAATAATCTTGTGGCCAAATTTCTTCATCTTTGCATCTTGAAAAATGATTTATTAAAGCGTGAATAAATTTTGTTGGATTTCCTAAAGGACGATAATAATTTAAATTAAATTTATCTAAATTTTGTCGCGCTAACATCCACTGTTCTGTTTGGTTTAATAATTTAAAATCATTTGAAATTCCAATATCTAAACCGTGTTGTTTTAAAATTCGTTCGCAAAAAGCGTGAAAAGTCATTATCCACAAATCAACAAAACCGTAAGGCAAAAGTTTGTCTACGCGTTCTTCCATTTCTCCTGCAGCTTTGTCAGTAAAAGTTAAAGCTAAAATTTCGTCAGCTTTAATTTTTTTTTCATTAATTAAATACGAAATTTTTTCTGTGATTACTGTGGTTTTTCCTGTGCCTGCTCCAGCAACAATTAAAAGCGGACCGTTAGTATTTTCCACGGCTTGTTTTTGTTGTGGGTTAAGTTTTGTTTTTTTTTGTTTCACGCTTTTACTTTATCACGATTTTTTAAATTTAAAAACCCTTAGCAAAATTTTTGTTAAGGGTTGTTTTTTTTATTTTATATTTTATTCATTCAAATTGGGTTTATCAATCAAAACTGGCTCAATTTTTTTCTCACCTTGTGTAATTTTTACAACATCTTTATCAATTTTATTTAATTCTTTGTAAGCTGAATTATACATATTTACAGTTGTTCCCAAATTATTTCCCAATCTTTTCATATAATCTTCAAAATTTAAAATGTGACTGCTTAATTTCTCAACATTTTTTTTAATATCTTTAGCAGATTCTTCAATTTGCAAAGCTTTTAAACCTTGCAAAACTGTTTGCAAATAAGCTGCAAAAGTTGTTGGTGAAACAATAATTACTTTTTTTTCATTAAAAGCGTAGTCAATTAAACTGCGAGTGTTGACTTTAACTGCGCCAATTTCGTTCACTAATAAATCATAATAAATTCCTTCAGCTGGAATAAACATAAAAGCAAATTCAAGTGTGTCTTCATTTGGGCGAATATATTTTGCTGTTTCGTCAATTCGTTTTTTTAAATCGTTTTTAAAACTTTTTTCAAGCTCAATTTTTTTAGTTGCGTCTTTTTCAGCAATAATTCTTTTGTAATTTTCCAATGAAAACTTTGCGTCAACTGGCAAAATTTTATCTTTAATATGAACTACAGCATCAACTGCTTCATTATTTTTAAAATGATATTGCATTGTGTAACTTCCAGGAGGCAAAATATTACTTAAAATCATTTCTAAACCAGCTTCGCCTAAACTACCTCTGTTTTTTGAATTTGTTAAAACTTGTTCTAAATTTTTAAGCTGGCCAGTAAAATCTACAACTTGTTTGTTTGTTGATTCTAATTTTTCCAATTTTGAAGTTACATTTTGAATTATTTTTGAAGTTTCAGATGATTGTTTTTGCAAAATATTTGCAGTATCAGATGATTGTTTTTGAATAAAATCTAAATTTTTTTCTAAACTATTTTTTAACTCTCCTTTAATATTTTGCATTTCTTCCTGCATTTTTTTTAATTTGTCATCTTGTTCAGGATCTTTTTTTTGTTTTTTAAGAATTAAAAAAATTATTAAGCCAAAGCCTAAAATTATTGTGATTAAAAAAAATATTTGGATTAGTGTTGACATAAAATTAAATCTGCCGAGAAATTTTTTCTTCTTTAATTACTTCAATAATATCATTTTCTTGAACTTGATTAAAACCAGAAATTTTAATTCCAGCTTCTTGATTTTCAAAAACTTCATTAACTTCTTGTTTTGCAGATTGCAGTTCTGTTAAATCTGCTTGTTTAAGAAATTCATCATTACGATAAATTTTTAATTTTATTTGCGTTTGATTACCCTGTGAAATAATTTTTCTTTTAGAAAAATTGCTTTGCATTTCACTGGGTGAATTTTTTAAGTCAGATGGAGCTTTTTCTATTTTTCCACTAATAATTTTACAACCAATAATTTGCGCATTTTTTTCTGTTCTAAAAATTTTAAGCACTTTAACTTTACCAATAATTTCTGTTTTAATTTCTGGTTCAATTATTTCATTTATTTTTTCTTTTAAAAAATCTAAAAGTTCATAAATAATTTTTGAAATTTTAATCTCAACTTTTTTATCACGCGCCAAAAGTTCTGCTTGTTGTGTTGGCTTAATATTAAAACCAATTAATAAAGCATTTTGTTTAATTGCGCGATCAATATCAACTTCAGTAATATTTCCTAAACCGCACTGAACAACATTTAAAATTATATCTGGTTGTTGCAAAGTTTCTAGAGATTCTAAAATTGCTTCTTGCGAACCTAAGACATCTGTTTTTAAAATAATATTTATTTTTTGAATTTCAGGCGTGTTAGTTTCTTCATTTGAATTTGAATTGTTTTTAGTTTCTGGTAAAGTTTTGGCTGTGCTAACTGTTTTATAATTTTTCTTTTTTTTAAGTTCTTTTTTAAAATGTTTAATGCTAGTTACAACTTGTAAAATTTCTCCAACTTCTGGAACAGATTGTAAACCAACAATTTTAACTGGCATTGAAGGCAAAGCTTTTTCAACTAAATGTTCTTGCCAATCTTTCATAATTTTAATTTTACCTAACACGCTTCCGATTTTAACTGTGTCAGATTTTTTTAAAGTCCCGGTTTGAATTAAAACAGTTGCAACAGGTCCTTCGCCTTTGTCTAAATGAGATTCAATAATTGTTCCAACTGCTTCACGATTTGGATTTGCCTTAATTTTTTCTTTTTCCATTTCATAAATTAAAAGTAGTGTTTCTAAAAGTTTATCAATATTAATTTTTTCTTTTGCAGATATTTCAGAGCAAATTGTTTGCCCGCCCCAATCTTCTGGCGTTAAATTTAATTCTGCTAATTCAGATTTTATTTTATCAACATTTGCTTCTTCACGATCAATTTTATTTATTGCCACAATAAATGGTAAATTCGCTGAACGAATGTGTGAAATTGATTCAATTGTTTGCGGTTGAATTCCGTCGTCAGCGGCGATTAATAAAATTATAATATCTGCGATTTGAGCTCCGCGAGATCTCATTGCTGAAAATGCTTCGTGTCCAGGAGTATCAATAAAAGTAATTAATTGATTATTTTTTTCAATTTGATAAGCTCCAATATGCTGAGTAATTCCGCCAGCTTCTTTGTCAGCAACATTTGTTTCACGAATTGCGTCTAAAAGTTTTGTTTTTCCGTGGTCAACATGCCCCATTATTGTTACAACTGGTGGTCTGTAAATTAAATTTTTTTCATCATCTTGCAAAAATTCATCGCGTTTTTTCTTTTCTTGAGTTAAATCTATTTGTTCTTCTTTAATTTTTTCAACTTGAAATCCTAAATCTTCAGCAATAATTGTGGCAGTTTCAAAATCAATGTTTTGATTTAATGAAGCCATTATTCCGTTTTTCATTAATTCTAAAATTAATTTAGTTACAGGTATTTTCATTTGTTGCGCCAAATCTTTAACTATAATTTTTTCTGCAATTTTTAAAACTCCCGCCTGCTCTCTCTGATTGTCCTTTGACGCTCCCTCCTCCGCCAAGGCTACGGCGGGTAGGCTCTTGTTTGTTTCCACAGGATCTTTTTTTTCATTTAAAAATTTGTCTCTAATATTTTGTTCATTTAATTTATTAATAATTTTTCGCGCAATTTTATCATCAACTTGAATTGCTTTTTTCCCAATATCAAAACCAAGCTCAGGTAAAATTTCCCTGAGTTTTGGTGTTAGAATTTTAGTTTGTCGAGCTAGTTCTGTTAGGTTCATAAAAAAAGAAATTAAGAAATTAGAAATTAAGGGAATAAAATTTAAATTTCCTTTTTATTTTAGCTTATTTTTTTATTCTTGACAAGTTTTTGGAAGTATGCTAAGTTGGAGAAGTCAAAAATAATTGGCTTAAATTACATTAAATACATTAAACAATTCATTAAATTAAGGAGGTAGTAAAATGTCAATGACACACACTTTTATTAATCACGCTCGCAAAGGAAGAGGAAGACATAAAAGAAATGATTTAAATGAAACAAATAACAATAAACACACTAATACTTCTATATCTAAAATTCTTCAAATTCCAGATGATGAGCTTAAAAGTCTTCAAAGCCAACGCAGAGGATTTACCTATCTTTTTATTGGTGGAGCTGGCGTTTTGTCTTATTATTTTTATAATGTAGGATTATTGACAGCAATAGTTATAATTATTTTATCAATAATTATAAAAGAAGGACTAAGATTAACATCTGGTTATCCAAGTTTATGGCGTGGCGTAATAATTTCTTTAATTATAATGGGGATTAATTATTTAATTCTTTTAGTGTCACGCAATAATAATTGGGGACCAGATCCTTTAATATTTAATC
>Ga0265594_1002279_pt1 | contig 13936 bp, 14 predicted proteins | sample saktaG_11_FD_190147 | JGI IMG/M metagenome (GOLD analysis project Ga0265594, IMG submission 190147) | Saline water microbial communities from Sakinaw Lake, British Columbia, Canada - sak_2011_5_24_80m | ecosystem: Environmental > Aquatic > Non-marine Saline and Alkaline > Saline ... | reverse complement strand
CACTTAACGTTGTAAAAATAATCAAAATTTTAAACCTAAAAATAATGTATAATAAAAAGAGCATTAATTTTGTCCACTTGAAAGAATATACTCTAAAAAAGCATTAAAAATGTCCTTTATACCTATTTTTTTTATTTTATTTTTTTTTATTGCCTGTAACCTTTATATACTCATAGTAATCAGGTTTACGAATTTTTTTAGTAATTTATCAAAAAAAAATGATAACTGCTGACTGTGGACTTGTGTTTCGGCTACGCTCAACAACTAAAATTTTCGTATTTCTGTTTGCAATTAGTATAGTATTAGTATATAAATTATCTCAAATTGTTACCTAGCAGAGTATAATATATGCAATTCCAAATCAAACAAAATATCATTTGCTTTTTTTACTAATGACATATCTATATCATAAGCAGTTAAAACGTTATTAATTTGTTTGATTTTTTTTATAATAGATTGTATTTTAAATGTATTAATAGGCCCTTTGATAATCAAAAAATAATCTAATTGTCTTTGTTCAGGAATCAATATTTTATTTAATCTGTGATTTGAGATAAGATAATAAGTGATAAAATCCTCTTCTTCTTTATGATAATATAAAGAGAATAAAACATTTTTAATTTTTTCGTCAAATTCAAATTTGATACCCTTTATTTTTTTTAACTGGAAGTCCAGTTTTTTATTAAGATTCCAACAGATTCTATAATCCTTTAAAGGACTACAAATACCAATAGTTTTATATTCGTCTTTATAATCGTATTTATCTTCAATATGTAGCTTTAATTTTTTAGCCATTATATTTATTCACAAGCCCTTAACAATTATTTTATATTTTTATTATTACAAGCATTTTCTGCTGCATTTTGTTCTGCTTTTTTTATTGAAAAATCTTGTCCTTTACCTGATATAATATTATCGGTTAATACTTCCACAATGTATTTCTTACTATAGCCATTTCCTGTTGTATTAGTAACATTAAAAGAGATTGTTTTTTTATTCTTTTGGCACCATTCAATAATTTTACTTTTAAAATTATACTCTGTTTTTTCCAATTCCTCAATATCAAGATTATATTTTATAATATGATTTATTATTATTTTTTTAGCAATGTTATAATCTTTATCAATATATAATGCACCTATAAAAGCTTCAAAAGCATTTCCCTTTATTGAGTTAGAATGATTATTTAATCCTTTGTCTGACTTGATAAATTTATCAAGTCCTGTTTTTTTAGATATATTATTTAATTGGTTTCTACTAACGATTTTAGACCTCATTTGTGTCAAAAATCCTTCATTTTTATAAGGAAATTTTCTGAAAAGAAAATCAGCTACAACAGAATTTAAAATAGCATCTCCGAGATATTCAAGTCGCTCATTACTATCATCTACACCTTTTTTAAATTCCTGTGCAACAGATTTATGACGAAGTGCTTGTTTATAGAGTAAAATATTTTCAGGATAGAAGCCAAAGATATTTTTAATTGACAGAAATAAATTTTTATCACTAAAATATGCTTTGGCTATTTTAAATAGTTTCAAAATTAATTTATTATCTATTTAAATTTTTTAAAAATAATAGAAGCATTATGCCCACCAAATCCAAAATTATTACTAATAGCTACATTAACAGTTCTTTCTTGTGCTTTATTAAAAGTAAAATTAAGTTTATTATCTATTTCAGGGTCATCAGTAAAATGATTTATTGTTGGTGGTATGATACTATATTTTATAGAAAGTATTGTTGAAATTGATTCAACTGCACCTGCTGCGCCCAACAAGTGTCCTATCATAGATTTTATAGAATTAATATTCATTTTGTATGCATGTTCACCAAAAAGACCTGTTATAGCTTTTATTTCCGGAACATCTCCTGCAGGAGTGGATGTTCCATGAGTATTAATATAATCAACTTGCTCAATGTTTAAATTAGCATCTTCCAAAGCATACTTCATTGCTTTTTTGGCACCTAATCCTTCCGGATGTGGAGATGTCATATGATAAGCATCAGCAGACAGTCCTATTCCTGCTACTTCTGCATAAATTTTTGCTCTTCTATTAATAGCATGTTCTAATTCTTCAAAAATCAAAGCGCCACTACCTTCTCCTAAAATAAAGCCATCTCTGTCTTTATCAAAAGGACGGGAAGCTGTTTTAGGATCATCATTTCTTGTTGAAATAGCATGCATAGCGTTAAATCCACCAATACCTGCCTCATTAACAGCACCTTCCGAACCACCTGTAACAATTATATTAGCTTTTCCTAAACGGATATAGTCAAAAGCATTTACCAAAGCATGGGCTGAAGAAGCACATGCAGATGTAGTTGTAAAATTTAGCCCCTTAAGTCCAAATTTTATAGATACATGACTTGAAGCAATATTTGCAATCATTTTAGGTATAAAAAACGGACTAAAACGAGGAGTTCCATCTCCTTTTGCAAAATTATATATCTCTTCAACAAAAGTAGAAAGTCCTCCTATTCCAGACCCCCAAATTACACCTGCTTTATCAATATCAATTTTGTCTAAGTCAATACTAGAATCTTTTATAGCTTCTGTTGAAGCAATTAAGGCATATTGCGAAAAAGAATCTAATTTCCTTGCTTCTTTACTATTAAAATAATCTAGCGGGTTATAATTCTTTACTTCACAAGCAAATTTTGTCTTAAACTTTGATGCGTCAAAATGTGTAATATTATCAGCGCTGCTAACTCCATTAGTTAAACCATTCCAAGTGTCCTTAACAGTATTACCTAATGGAGTAATTGCACCAATACCTGTTACAACTACTCGTTTTAATTCCATTTAATTAAAATAAATTACTTATTTCTTAACATTATTTTCAACATAAGAAACAGCTTCGCCAACAGTGCTAATCTTTTCAGCTTGATCGTCAGGAATTGTAATATTAAATTCTTTTTCAAATTCCATGATTATCTCAACAGTATCAAGTGAATCAGCACCTAAGTCATTGGTAAAACTTGCTTCAGGAGTAACTTCTTTTTCATCTACTCCAAGTTTTTCTATTATTATAGATTTTACTTTATTTTCAATATCTGACATATTTTTTCTCCTAATTTAGATTAATGAATTAATAAAAAAAAAGCAAAGGAAAATATTTATTTAATCAAAAACAATATTTTTTTTATGTTTTTTATATCTTTTCTTATATTATATTGATTTATAAGTAATTAGCAATCTATTTTTTTATGGTTATTATTTATAAAATTAGTTATAAAAGTATATCTATGTTTAACTATTTTTGATTATTAGACCAAATAATAATAAAATAAACTACCTTTGCAAAAATATTTTTAATTAAATCATAAAGCTAAAAATACAGGAGGATAATTAATGTTTAAGTTTGCTCTGGTTGGATGTGGACGAATAGCTAAAAGACATTCGGAACTATTAGGTAATAATCAAATAAATAATGCAAAGCTCTTGGCAGTATGTGATATACAAAAAGAGAAAGCAAAAATAATTGGAGAAAAATTTAATGTTCCATACTATACTGATATGGATAAAATGATGCAAAATGAAGATATAGATGTTGTATCAGTTCTAACTCCTAGTGGTCTTCATGCAGAACACGTAATCAATTTAGCCAAATATAAAAAACATATTATTGTAGAAAAACCAATGGCTCTTACCATTGATAGTGCAGATGATATGATCAATGCCTGTGATAAAAATGATATTAAACTGTTTGTTGTAAAACAAAATAGATTTAACCTTCCTGTGATAAAACTTAGACAGGCAATAAAAAACAAAAAATTTGGCAAATTAGTTCTTGGCACTGTACGTGTTAGATGGTGCAGAACACAAGAATATTATGACCAGGACAAATGGAGAGGAACATGGGCTTATGATGGAGGCGTATTAACAAATCAGGCAAATCATCATATTGATTTACTTAGATGGATGATGGGAGAAGTAGAAAGTGTATTTGCAAAAAGCACTACTGCTCTTGTAAATATAGAAGCGGAAGATACTGCTGTAGTAATATTAAAATTTAGAAATAAAGCTCTCGGTATTATAGAAGCCACTACTGCTACCAGGCCAAAGGACTTAGAAGGTTCTATATCAATACTTGGAGAGAAAGGTTCTGTTGAAATTGGCGGATTTGCCGTTAATGAAATAAAAACATGGAACTTTACCGATAAAACACCGGAAGATGATAAGGTTATCAAAGAATATTCTGTTAACCCTCCTAATGTTTATGGATTTGGACATAAAGCATATTATGAACATGTTATAGATTGTATATCAAATCGCAAACATCAATTAATAGATGGATTAGAAGGAAGGAAGAGTCTTGAACTGATTTTAGCTATTTATCAGTCAATTGAAACACAAAAAGAAGTGTTCTTACAATTTCACCATACAGAATGTAAACTCGGTCAGAGAAATAATAAATAAGGAAAAAAGAAAAGAATATTTTTTAAGATATACTAATTTGTATTTGCAAATATGAATTATTAGACAGTTCTCTAATTTTTTAAAATTTTTAATATAGGTTTTTTAAACATCTACAAAAATTATCAGTCATGTCTTTTATCAAAAAGAAAATAGGAATTAAGAATGTAAGTTTCGGTAAAAATGTGGTAGTCGTAGAGCCAGTAAACTTATATGAATGCAAAATAGGAGATAATACTTTTGTAGGTCCTTTTGTAGAAATACAAAAAAATGTAACTATTGGCTCTGATTGTAAAATTCAATCACATAGTTTTATTTGTGAACTTGTTGAAATAGGAAATGACTGTTTTATCTCTCATGGAACAATGTTTATAAATGATTTATTTGAAAAAGGAGCCCCGGCTCAGGGAAACAAAAATCTCTGGAAACAAACAAAAATTGGAAATAATGTTTCAATAGGCACTAACGCAACTATTCTGCCTGTAACAATATGTGATAATGTTGTAATTGGTGCAGGGTCAGTGGTAACAAAAGACATATCAGAGTCGGGAATATATGCCGGTAATCCTGCCAAAAAAATAAGAAATATCTAAAAGTATGCAGATTCCATTTGTAGATTTAAAAACACAATATCTTTCTATTAAGAATGAAATTGATAATGCAATTCAAAATGTGTTATCAGATACAGCTTTTATCAAAGGTAAATATGTTGAAGAATTTGAAAAAAACTTTGCAAAAGAACTTAATGCAAAATATTGTATTAGTGTTGCCAACGGAACAGATGCTATATTTATAGCTATAAAAGTTTTGGAAATAGGACGAGGAGACCAAGTTATAACAGCGGCAAATACTTTTATAGCTACATCCGAAGCAATATCAAGAACAGGAGCTGATGTCGTTTTTGTAGATTGCAACCCTGAGACATATAACATTGATATAAATAAAATTGAGGAAAAAATTACAGATAAGACAAAAGCTATAATTCCTGTTCATCTTTACGGACAACCTGCTGATATGAACCTTGTTATTAAATTAGCAAAAAAATATCATCTGTTTATAGTAGAAGATTGTGCTCAGGCACATTTTGCTGAATATCTGTATCTTGACCCAAACGATAACAAATCAAAATGGAGAAGAGTAGGAACTCTCGGAAATATTGGAGCTTTTAGTTTTTATCCCGGCAAAAATCTCGGTGCTTATGGCGATGCAGGTGCTATCATAACAAATGATGACTCTTTGGCAAAAAAAATAAAAATGTATGCCAATCATGGCAGAATATCAAAATATAATCACGAAATACAAGGCATAAATAGTAGAATGGACGGTATTCAAGGTGCAATTCTTAATGTCAAATTGAAATATTTAGAAAAGTGGATAGAAAAAAGAAGAAAAGTTGCTGATATCTACAACGAACTGCTTAAAGATGTCCAGCAAGTAATTTGTCCTAAAGTGAACGACAATACAAAACATGTTTATCATCTTTATGTTGTCAGAGCCAAACAAAGAGAAGATTTACGAGAATTTTTAAAGTCCAAAGGAATAGCAACAGGCATTCATTATCCAATAGCTTTGCCTAATTTGATTGCTTACAAATATTTAGGACATAAGCAAAAAGATTTTCCTTTGGCAACAAAATATGAAAAACAATTGTTAAGCTTGCCAATATATCCTGAAATTAAAAAAGAACAGATACAATATGTTGTTGAAAATATAAAACAGTTTTATAACAAAACTAAATGATATACTTTGAGAGGTTATATTTTGCACTTCGGCAAGCTCAGTAGAGCCGTAATATAATTTGTCATTAATAGTCACTTGGCTTTGCCGTCATTTGTTCGCTTCGCTCACTGTCATTTGGCTTCGTTGTCATTCAATTGTTTAATGACAATTAATGACAACTAATGACAATTAATGACTATATGTTAAAATTATAATTGTTTTCAGGCAACTGCCTGATAAATTATCTCAAATTATTACGAAACAGAATATACTTACAAAAAATTGAAAAAATTACTTATCTTATCATTATTTTTTTTAAACATACAATTTGCTTTTACGCAAAAAGTATATCAGCATATAAGTAACGCTAATATCTATGAGTTCCTTGATGAGATGGCAAATATGCAGATTATAACCATTAACTCTGCTATAAAACCATATTCAAGAAAACTTATTGCATCAAAATTAAAGGAAATTCAAAAAAAAGAAGATGTATTAAATAATCGTCAAAAAAAAGAACTGAATTTTTATTTAAAAGATTTTATAAAAGAAATTGATGATAAAAAAGTAACAGATTATTATTTTAAAAATGTATTTGATAAAACCAGTAAAAACAAATCTGATAAGCGATTAGATTTATTTTATTATAAGGATTCATTATTTACATTTTCTGTTAACCCAATTTTGGGTATTAATTATTTTATAAATGATAAAGAAACCATTTATCATCGTTGGAATGGAGCAGAGGCATTTGCTTATATAGGAAAACACTGGGGCTTTTATGCTAATATCAGAGATAATCACGAGCAGGAAATTCTTGAAACAACTGACTTTTTTACACAAAAAACAGGTGCAGTATATAAAGAAGATGGAAAAGGTGGTGGTGATTATAGCGAAATGAGAGGCGGAATAACATATTCATGGAAATGGGGTTCTATTGGTTTGGTAAAAGACCATTTTGTATGGGGAGATAATTATAATGGCTCAAATATTTTTTCAGGCAGAACACCTTCTTTTGCTCATATAAAATTAAATATCAGACCTGTTAAATGGTTTGACTTTAACTATGTTCATGGTTGGCTCGTCTCTGAAGTCGTTGATAGTAACAGAACTTATAATTATGGCAATGGCACAAGAACTGTATTCCATAATAAATATATTGCCGCTAATATGTTTACCTTTATACCTTTTAAAAAACTTAATATCTCTGTTGGAAATTCAATTGTTTATAGCGATATTGGAGTTCATCCTGCTTATCTTATACCTTTTTTATTTTATAAGTCCGTTGACCATACTTTAAACTCAACTGATAACAGAACAGGTCAAAATGCACAAATGTTTTTTAATATTAGCTCAAGACAGATAAAACATCTTCATTTATATACTTCTTTCTTTGTTGATGAAATAAGTTTTAGCAGAATGTGGGATTCTGACAAACAATCTAATTTTGTTAGTGGTAAATTTGGCTTTTGCTTAAGCAATATTATTCAAAATATATCTTTTATATATGAATATACAAGAACAAATCCTCTTACTTATCAACATCTTATTTCTACAACAACTTTTGAAACTAATAATTTTAACCTTGGACATTATTTAAGAGACAATTCACAGGAAATATATTTTTGTATAAAACTGAAACCTGCTAAAGCATTACATATAGATTTGTCATATATTCATGCTCAACATGGCAATGATTATGATTATGAAACTATGACTAATACATTAGGACTGCCATTTATGGAGAATACAATATGGAATAATGAGACCTATTCTGTTAAAATGAATTATGAAGTAATTAATGATGGATTTATATTTTTAGAATATATCTCTAATAATATTAAAGATGAAGGCATTATTAAACATAGTCCTAGATTTTTCACAGGATATCATAACATTATATCCTGTGGCGCAAATTTTGGATTTTAAAAGATGATATTTACCGATTAAAACAGTGATAGAATCTGTTCCTAATTCCTAATTCCTAATTCCTAATTCTATTCAAATACTATTTGTTCAATAATATCTTCTTTAACTTCCTTATTTATCAGTTTAATAATTTTTTGTTTTGAAAAAGACAATTCATTTCTAAGAGCAGCAGAATCTAATTTAACATACAGAATTTTTTTATGTAAAGACAAGCTATTTGTATGCTTTGCTATCATTTTACCGACAATTTTTTCCCAACAGTCAGTAAGATTGGTCTCTTTTAACTTGTCATCAAGATTATATGCCTTAATTAATTCCTCAATAACTTGTTTAAGCGTATGTTCATTAGTTTTATTCATCTGTTTGTATTTATTTAATTAGCTAGTTCATTTCCAAATATCAATTTTTAAGTTCAATAATTTCCCCATGTTTTATTTCAAACATTTTACATTCTGTTTTAATATTACTAAATATTCTTTTAATTCGTTGTTTATCAACATCAGTAATAAAAATTTGTCCAAAATTGTTATTGCTAACAAGTTTTATTAACTGTGTTAGCCGGTTATCATCAAGTTTATCAAAAATATCATCAAACAGCAAAATAGGATTAAATCCTTTAATATTTTTAGTATAATCAAATTGTGCTAATTTTAGAGCAATAATAAATGACTTTTGTTGTCCTTGTGAGCCAAACTTTTTTATAGAAAAATCTTGCATTTTAAAAACCAAATCATCTTTATGAATACCTGTTGTTGAATATTGCAATATTCTATCTTTTTCCAAAGAGTTTGCAAGCAATTCTTCAAAATTACCATTTGTTAATTGCGATTGATACTCTATGCTAACAAGTTCTTTATCTTGTGCTATAAATTTATAATATTTTTGAAATACAGGAGAAAATTTTTTTAAAAAATCTTTTCGTTTTGCATAAATTTTATTTCCAAGCATAATCATTTGCTTATCCCATATTTCAATAGAAAGTTTATCAAAAAAATGTTTTTCAGCAAAATGTTTTAGTAATGTATTTCTTTGAACAAGAGCTTTATTATAATTTATGACATCTTCTAAATAAAATTTGTCAAATTGTGAGATGACTCTGTCAATATATTTTCTGCGGTCTTCGCTCCAACTATATATTAAATTATTGTCAGCAGGAGAAATCATTACTAATGGAAAAAGTCCGATATGTTCAGATAAACGGGTATATTTATTGCCATTAAGTTCAAAATTTTTTTTATGATTCCTTTTTTGTATGCAACTTATTATATCTGTATTATTATCTTTTTTATATTTTCCATGTATAGAAAAAAAATCAGCTTCATGTAAAATGTTTTGAGAATCAATAGAATTAAAATAACTTTTACAAAAAGACAGATAATAAATAGCAGTTAAAAGATTGGTCTTTCCAACGCCATTATCACCAACAAGACAATTAATTTTTTTTGAAAAATTTGTCTTGCTTTGAATATAGTTCTTAAAATTATTTAAAGATATTTCTTTTAGATACATAATGATTATATCTTGTATATATAAATTTATATACAACAAAGATAAATAAATTATCAAAAAAAAAAATAAATTTTTCTTAATAATTAGTAATTTAGCAAGTTGTTTTTATAAAAGACACTGGTTGCAAGTTTTGAAATCAATGATTATCTTTGTAAAAATTAGTTTTGCTAATTTAAGATACAAAACAATATTAATATGGATACTATTTTAATATATTTTCCTGATACTAAAAACTATAATTCTGTTTTATCTTATGAACTGGTTTATCAGGAAGCTGCAATCAGACATAAAAACAGAAATATTATTTTAATAGATGGACGTTATGAAAAAAATATTGAAAAAATAGTATTGGAAAACAAAATCAAACTATTTATTGTTAGTACATTAATAAAATTTACATCTATTGCTGTTAATTTTCAAATTGAAGATGGTCTTCAAAAAACAAAACAGATAAAAAATATATCTGACATTCCTGTATTATGGACAGGATTAATTCCTACTGTAATACCAAATGATTTGTTAAATAATAATGACATTGATTATATACTAACAGGACAAAGCGACCATGTATTAAATAAATTTGCTGATGGAATAATAAATAATAATCTTGACAATTCAATTAAAGGATTAGGATACAAAGACCCTAATAATGAATTATATATTAACAAAAACGATAGTATTCCCGATGAAATAAATGTTACAAATTTGGACTATAATAAGATAAATTTTTCTAAATATATTCATAATAATACAATAGATTATCTTGCTTCTACCGGTTGTCCTAATAATTGCAGCTTTTGTTCTGTTCCAATTGTTTATAACAGAAAATGGAGACACAAATCAGTGGAACGTATAATTAATGATATTAAAAATTTTATCAGATATGCTCCTAATATTAAAAATATTCATTTTAGAGATGATAATTTTATGGGTAACAAAAAATTTGTTATTGAGATTGCAAACGAATTTATTAAAAACAACCTTAATATACGATGGAGTGCCCAAACAAGTGTTAATTTACTAAAAGTATTTAGTACTGATGAATTAAAATTATTAAAAAAGTCAGGATGTTCAAATATTTCTTTTGGAATTGAATCAGGAGATTTATATATATTAGATAAAATAACTAAACAAAAAACCAGTATTACCGAAAGTTTAGAAGTATTGAAAGCACTATCAATTGCAGGTATTTCCCCATCGGTTACATCAATAATTAGTTTTCCTTTTAATAATAACAGAGATGTAAAAAAAACATTAAAACTATTAATGAAAATAAAACTAATTTATCCAAATTTATCAATGTATTCAACCTTTTGGGTTCCAATTCCAAAAACAGAATTATTTAATAATATAAAGGAGAAATTAGATTATAACAATGGCATAGAATACTTAATCAGACATAAAGCAACACCTTGGACATCAGAATATACAATAAAAAAAATTAAACTTTTTGAAGAATACTATTTTTCATTTTCTGACCCTTTATTTTATAAAAAAGTACCAAAAAAATTAAGTAAAAAAATTCATATTATTAATATTTTTATATATCCATTGATAAGATTACGTTTCAAAATAAGATGCACATCTTTTCTGTTTGATGGATTAATAATACTAAAATATATTAAATATATTAAAAAAAAATATTGCATTCAGGAAGATGAACTGATTGCAAATGCAGGTGTAAGACATCTTACAAGTAATCAAAATTTTGGATATAAACTAAAAAAATAAATTTATATAACTTTAAATCTTTATATTATGTTAATAGTTGGTGCAGGAGCTGCGGGAAAAGAAACACTAGGGATTCTTCTTATAGACAAAAAAAATGAAAAAATTTGTTTTTTTGATGAAAATAAGAATTATCCTGATTTATTATATGATAAATATAAAATTATAAAATCTATAGAACAAGCTAAGGAATACATTGACAATAAGGATAATAGGTTCATTACTGCTATAGGACATCCAAGATTAAGGGAAAAAATGACAAATAAGTTTGAAAATATTGGTGGAAAATTAACTTCTTTAATTTTTTCAAGAACGAACTTATTATTTGATAGATTTAGTAAATTGAACAATGGAATTATTATACAGCCCGGCGTTACAATATCCTATAATGTCCAAATTGGTAAGTGTTGTATGTTGCATGCAAACTCTGTAATCGGACATAGTGTCCAAATTGGCAAATATGTATCTGTTGCTACAAATGTTTCAATTATAGGACCAACAGTTATAGGTGATTATTGCGTTATTGGAGCAAATTCTGTTGTGCTTCCTAATTTAAAAATCGGAAATAATGTTATTGTTGGTGCCGGCTCTGTTGTAAATAGAAACTTACAGGATTATGAAAGTTTTTTGAGCCCAAGAAATGCATGATATTTAATTTTTTGTAACCGTTCACAGTATATTTTTTATAATTAGTTTTTATTAATTTATACAACTTTTTTTATGAATTTCTAATTGATCTAATTGACCTAATTAACCTAATCAATATCCAAGTCCCAATTTTCTAATGTGTTAAATTTTAGCTTACTTTTTTATAACTGGTGTTAAAAATTAAATTCAATTCTTTTGCTTCTTGCCACAATGGTTTTGCTTCATCTTTTAATTCTGGAACAGCAACTGTAATCATTCTAATAAAATGCTTTGATTTACGAGATTCTTTTTTAACTATTCCTATTTTATGTTTAAAATCTTTTTTACTTTCCGCATCATCATCCTCTCCGTAATTTGCTCCAACACTAGTTCCCGCCTTAACAAGTTGTGTTATTAGAGGAATTGTAATTGAATTTCTTGGGACTTTTTTGCAAAATATAATTATATTCTCTCCAAATTTACTTGTTCTTTCTTCTAAATCCCTTTTTTTGTTATTAGTTTTATTGGTCATTTTTTAGGTCAATTAGGTCAATTAGAAATTAGAGCAATTTAATTTATACTATAATATATAGAGTTATTAAATTTTAAACTGTGAACGGTTACAATTTCTATTTTATATCATTATCACTTGGTGGTATATATATTTTACTTACTTGTGCCATTCTCACATAGTTTTTAAAACTTTTTTCTGTCTCTTTTTCTGCAATTTTTATTTCTTTTTCAGATAGTTGATCAAGAAAACAATTTGGATCTTGTGCAAAAACATTGCCTGTCATATAATAAGCCATAACCCTGCATCCTCCGCAGGTAAAATGATATTTACATTTACCGCATTTTCCCTCTAATTTATCCCTTTGAACAATTTTTTTAAACAGGTCTGATTCATATAATATGTCTTTTAAGTTCTGTTTTAGCACATTCCCTCCTGACACATGATCCAGAAACATAGGACAAGGAGCAACTTCTCCTTCCGGATTAATAGCATAATATGACCCTACCCAACAGCCAACTGATGGATTTGTTGGAACACCATTTTTTTCTTCTGTCTGTCCTGATATTTTTTTATATATCTCATAAGGCAAAAAATATGGATGATAGCTGGTGCCACCCCCAAAATAGTTCCTTAATGTTGGATGAAAATATTTACGTAAAATATTTTTATCAAGCATAAGATCATAAGCTTCAGGATTATTCCTTGGCACAAAAGGAATTCTATTATAAGGTAATCCTAAATTTTGAATGGTTTTTATTGTATCAGGAAATGTATGTATATTAAATTTACCAATTGTAACGCTAATATTAACTCTTATATGATGACTTTGTAATAGTTCTATTTGTTTTAATGTAAAATCTACAGGCAAATCTCTTGTTGTTATATTATCCTTATCAAAAGAATTTATTCCCAGTGATACAATAAGGTTATCACCCAGAATAGATTTTATTTTCTTAAGCACTTTGTCATTCAAAAGAGTACCATTAGTAACTATTCCAATACGAAGACCTATTTTGTTAGCTTCATATAGCAAATCATATATATCCTTTCTCATAAGAGGTTCACCACCGGAAAATCCAACAAATTTTGTGCCTAAATTATAAGCAGGTATTAAGATTCTATTCACAATATCGTCAAAAGACATATCAACAGCATCATCATATTTTCCATTAGAACCTGTTGAACAGTATTTACAGGAAAGATTACATTTTCTTGTTGTTTCAAGATATAATGTGTGAAAATGTGGTAACATAATGTTATTACTATAGTTGTAATTTTAGCAAAGATATAAAAAACAAATTTAGAGTTTGGATAAATTCGCTAAATATATATATCTTTGTAAAATATAATATAATTATGTCTATTAATTAGTGTCTGTTCGTAAAGTTATAAACAATTGATTGTTAATAACTTGTATAGTTTTTTTTGGATTTATGTTGATTTATATTTTATTTTTACAAAATAAATCAAAAATACAAAATAATTATGAA
>Ga0265594_1002273_pt1 | contig 13963 bp, 11 predicted proteins | sample saktaG_11_FD_190147 | JGI IMG/M metagenome (GOLD analysis project Ga0265594, IMG submission 190147) | Saline water microbial communities from Sakinaw Lake, British Columbia, Canada - sak_2011_5_24_80m | ecosystem: Environmental > Aquatic > Non-marine Saline and Alkaline > Saline ... | reverse complement strand
ATTTTTTCCCGTCGACACTGTCAAAATGAACTCCTTTTTTGGAAAACGCAATGGCGAGATGAAAATCAACCAGTCCGGCAACTTTCGCATGAGGAATCGCAACCCCCTCTTCAAAACCGGTCGATCCCATACGCTCCCGCTCCACAAGCGCTTCATATATTTTTTCAGAAGAGATATCGCTTGTGTCTTCCGCAAGCAAATCCGACAGCTTTCGTAAGCAGTCATCTTTGTTTTTTGCACTGAAATGGATCGAGCAGGATTTTTCATGAAGAATTCTAAAAATATCCATTTATCACTTCCCTTTTAATCGAGTTCAGCCCCTTTGATCACACCGTACTTTGTGATAGCGGGACCGATCAGTTCATTTATAAAAACACTAAACAGCACAATATTGACGATTAGAACCATCATCTCTTTGACCGCTGCCGGAGCTCCGGCAATGACCGGTGATGTTTGCAAAAACAAAACCAGACCAATGGCAACTCCAGCCTGTGGGAAAAGACAAAATCCGAGATAGTTTCTTATTTTCACAGTTGACTTCGTAATTATAGCTGAAACGTACGTTCCCGAATATTTACCGGCAAAGCGTGCCAGGATATAGATAATCCCAAACCCAATTACAGCGCCTTTTGTAAATATATGCAGATCCAGCTCCGTTCCTGCCAGCACAAAAAACAGGGCAAATATCGGTGGTGTAAGTGGTTCGATCACCCTGAAAACACGCTTGTTACGATGAGACAAATTTATCAGAGTAGCGCCCATCATTATATTGGCAATCAGTAATGATAAATGCAGAACAATCGCCGTGGAAATTGTCAGAAAAATCACCGCAGTCGAGATAATCAGCACTTCATTCAATCTGTATTTATTCCGGATAAATATATGCAGCAAAACACCAGTAATCAAGCCCAGTAAGCCCGACAATAATAACTCCCGCAAGACATGCATGATTCCACTTACTGCGCCGGTATTACCGACGATATTCTGCATAGCCAGACCCGGCGCTACCAGGGCAAAGATAATGCTAAAAATAATTACGCAGACTGCATCATCCAGCGCCACCACACCGTAGAGATAATCTACAAATTCTCCCCTCGCGCGCATTTCTTTCACGATAACAACCGTCGCTGCAGGAGCCGTCGCCGTGGCGATCGCTCCAAGAATCAGGCTGTACCCCAAATCCATCTTCATCACGACCAATCCGATCACAACAAACACAAATGCAAACACTGATTGGAAAAACGTGATAATTAAAATCGTCCGGCCTGTCCGTTTAAGACGGGAAAGTTCAAACTCCGCCCCAATCGTAATGGCAATTAAACCGAGAGCGATTTCGGTAATACTGGTAAGTTTGTAGGGCGCTGTTTCCGGGATAATTCCGATAAGCGACTCCCCCAACAGAAGCCCGGCGAAGATATAACCGGTAATTGACGGCAATTTCATTTTTTCCGCCAGTTTGCCGAGTAAAAAGCCGGTGAAAAGTAATATTCCGGTTCCGAACACTACATGATTACCGAACAGATCTTTCAGACTATCGAAAATATCAAGAAATACATTCATAAAACTACCTTCGTAAACAGATCAACGGGATTCAATACTATTATTTCGCATGGGTTAATTTTACATCATGAGTCAGTGAAAATCAAAGACTTTCATCAGTATTATTGTTAACTTTTGAAAAAAGTGAGGATTAGTAATGGTTTTTGGCAATAAAATTACACTTCAGACAAAAGGATTTTCCGATATCAAAGATATCACCGGAAAAGTGCAGGCGATTGTCGATCGATCCGGTTTAAAGAGCGGTATTGCTACGATCACAGCTATTGGCTCGACCGCCAGCGTTACAACAATCGAGTTCGAACCAGCATTGGTTCAGGATATGCAGGATCAGTTAGAGAAATTCGCTTCGCAACACATGCATTCCCGCCATTCCCAGACATGGGGCGACGACAATGGATTCTCCCACATCCGTGCCAGTTTCATGGGACCGGGAATTACTATTCCCTTTACCAATAATAAATTGGTTTTGGGAACCTGGCAGCAGATTGTCGTCATCGACCATGACAATACACCTCGTCAGCGACAGATATTTGTCCAGATAATTGGGGAATGATTTTTTTGAATATTTAAACGCAAAATTCCAAAATCTTGAACTAATACAAAAGAACCCTTTAATAAATTGATTAATTGTAGGGACGCGGCACGCTGTGTTTCTACTATGATCTATTGAAAATCCAATAAAACTACTTTCCCATCCATAGACGTGGCGACGACCTTATGATTGTCAATCGGAACCACTGTATTTATTAGAGCCACTCCGATACGGTGAATGCCTTTGGTTGCTCCGGTCTCAGCATCCAGAGCGTAAACGAAACCATCTTTGGTTCCGAAAAATAGAGATCCGTCTTTTTCGACCGGCATCGATGGGTCAATATCATATCCGTAGCCAACCGAATCAACCCATATCGTTTCAAGTGAGTCAGCCTTCGGATTGACAGCGAAAACCGTATCCCACATAGTGCGTGCGAAAACGACTGATTTATCCTCGGAAATTCCGATGGTCTCGCGGACTTTAAAACGGTTTGAACGCCATAACGTTTTGCCGGTATTGGCGTTAATACATGACATATACCGGTCAGGCGCCGCAATAAAGACTTTTCCCATTGTCGCAACCGGCCAGACGGCTGCCGGGGAATAGAGCAATCCTTTTGTCCCATCACTCCACTTCCAGAGCAACGAACCTGTCTCAGCATTAAGCGCATACAGATTGTTATCCCATGCTCCGAAAATTACTTTATTATCATAAATATATGGTTTCGATTCGACAAAACCTTCTACACCATTGAATTTCCATTTTAATTTACCGGTTCGCAAATTAATAGCTCGAAAAATTCCATCACTGCTGCCGATATATACCACATTTTTATAAATAGACGGCACTCCTAAAACAGGCGCGCCGGTTTTAACTTCCCAGAGAAATTTACCGTTCCTGATATTCAGACAATAAACCATCGAATCGGTTGCTCCGAATACAACACGGTTTCTGCTAACGGCCGGAGACGAATAGACGGCATTCCCTGTTTTGAATTTCCAGACTTCCCGCCCATCTGAGATACAAAATGCCTGAACGAAACCGCCGCTATTGACAGTTACAATTACCTTTTTTGAAACCGCCGGCGATGCAGCAATCGCCCAATCCAGCTGCTTTACCCAAATCTCTTTTACATTGTAAAATTGTCTGTTTATAGTAAAATCCGGTCTGGGATATCGCGTCGTATCGCATGTATAATCTTTTTCTGTTATTGCTATGCAAGCCCATGCTTCCAGCGTCTTAATTCCTGTTTGTCGTTCACGAAACACAATAGAATCGGGGTAAACAGCCGCCAGAGTATAGCCGCCTGTTTCAGCATTTCCTTTTAATGTGGACCGGCTCATCAAACCGGGAATATCTTCATATTCCGTCAGACGGTTCCGGTGTCCGTGACCATGCAGAATCGCCTGAATGTTATAGGGTTTCACGACAGATAAATATTCATACCAGTTACTCACGGAATTATCGATCGGGTAGTGAGTCACTAAGAAAATCGGTTGATGAGGATCTTTCATCTCTTGCAGCGATTTTTCCAACCAGCGCAAATCCTCCGGTGCAATATAGCCGTCTCCCATACGCAGCAACGGTCCCTGGTGAACGCCGATAAATCGGATTCCCTTATATTCGAAATTGAACCGGGAATCGCCAAATAACTTCGGGAATTTTTGAGTGCCGGATGAGGACCATTTGGTATCGTGATTTCCCGGTATGATATGATAGGGAACATCCAGCATTTCAAGAATCGTTTTGGCAGTATCCAGATAGCCATTTATATCCAGTTCTGTTATGTCACCGGACACAATTACAAAATCGATATTGCCAATCCGGTTCACATCCAATACCGCCGCTCTCAAATCCACCGCTCCTGATCTGCCGCTTATATGAGTATCTGTTAACCAGGCAAAATTAAACAGAGGTTCTGGTCTTGCGCTCGTTAAACAAATTAAAATGAAAATCAGAATGAAGATTTTTATATACTTTTTAATCATGATTTTACGAACTCCTTTTAATAAATATGCAATCAATAATAACCAAATCTCTTAATAAGTACAAGGTTGAATCCAAATTCCTTCAGTATGGTTCTTGCATATTGTTTCAACAGAGTTTATTTTTCCAGAACAATGAAAAATATCCGAGACAAGTTAGAAGCGCTATATTCCAAATCAGAACCCTCGCCGGAGTCTGCGAAATCGAATAAACCGATCCGTAGTGAATTGGACCGTTTATTTCAACATAAACAAGGTGTTAAATATTTCCCGAAATCCCAGGTGGAAAAGGAAAATCAGTCCATCGCCGATATAGTTCATGGATCCTGGATCAATACCCACTTCGGTGACATTTTCAGAGCTGAGTATTGTTATGATTTTAATGAACCCTATGGAAATTTAAACCTGAACCAAATATTCTTTCTTGATAAGCAACTCTATCCGGAAATTTTCCAAATCAGCATTCCGGTTGACCCACAGCGTCTTCTGTTTATCGATACCGAAACCACAGGACTAAGCGGCGGAACCGGCACAGTAGCATTTATGGTCGGTCTGGGTTTTATTGAAAACCACTATTTTATTGTTCACCAATATTTCATTACCCGGCTCAGCCATGAAGAAGGCATGCTGGAATTACTGCAGAGAGTGATCCCGAATTTTGAATGTCTGGTTTCATATAACGGCAAAAGTTTCGATATCCCGTTGCTGAATTCACGGTTCATCATGAACCGGATGCCGCCGATTCTGGAAGAAATCGACCATATTGATCTCCTGCACCCCACTAGGACATTCTGGAAATATTCAATGGAAAACTGCAAACTGAAAACCGTTGAAACCGATCTCTTAGGGCTTTTTCGGGAAGATGATATTCCCGGAGATATGATCCCCGAGGCCTATTTCGATTACCTTCGCAGCCGGCAGATTGATAAGATCGAGCGTATTTTCTATCACAATCGTTTTGACGTCATCACCATGCTTGCCAATCTGATTCTCATTGTAAACGCCTATAAATCCCGCACTCCCGATGACAATCCCCTGACGGATTACGCCAAAGCGCGGATGTTTACTCGCAAGAAAGATATTGACCGCAGTATCAGTCACTATAAGCATGTTCTGAATTCGGACATATCACTAAGCCGCCGACAAAAGACATTCCTGGAACTTGCTGCACTTCATAAACGGCAAGAAAATTTTAAAGAAGCAATAGAATTATGGAAATCGGCGATCGACCCGCAATTTCCCTTTATACTGGAACCTTTTGTGGAGTTAGCCAAATATTATGAACACCACGAAAAAAACCTGAATGAGGCTGTCAATATTACAGAACAAGCGCTGCGGGAATTACCGGTCCATCGCCAACAAGATGGAACCGATCTCGAACACCGTTTAAACCGGCTGAAAATAAAATTATTTCGAAAAAAGATCTAAAAAGGAGCCAATATGTCCAATCAGCTGAAACAGTTGTTATCGAGTAAAAAAATCAAAGAAAACATTAAATTTATACATACGATCGAGGGATCGGAAGGCGAATTTCAACCATTCCCCGGGGATATATTACCCGAGATAAAAGCGGTATTGCAGGGGAGAAAAATATATAATCTCTATTCTCATCAGGCTGAAAGTTGGAAATACGCAGCTAACCATCAGGATTTTGTCGTTGTTACTCCCACAGCTTCGGGAAAAACATTGACGTACAACCTGCCGGTACTCCAGGAGATGATTCTCAATCCCACATCAAAAGCGCTGTATCTCTTTCCAACTAAGGCGCTGAGTCAGGATCAGATGAATGAGGCTCACGATTTCATCACGCTTCTCGACAAAGACATCAAGGTTTTCACTTTCGACGGCGATACTCCCTCAAACGCCCGCATGGCAATTCGTAAACAGGGCAATATCGTCGTCACCAATCCCGACATGCTGCACCAGGGCATAATGCCGCATCACACAAAATGGATGCAGTTTTTCCAGAACCTGAAATTCGTCGTTATCGACGAAATGCATATCTATCGTGGGGTGTTTGGATCGCATATGACCAATGTCATCCGGCGACTGAAGCGGCTATGCGATTTTTATCGCTCCGAGCCGCTGTTTATCCTCTGTTCCGCGACAATCGCCAATCCGAAAGAGCACGCCGAAAAACTGATCGAGAAACCGGTTCAATTGATCGAAAAGTCCGGCGCACCCGTCATTCCTAAAAAAATATACTTCTACAATCCACCGGTGATAAACAAAGAATTGGGTATCCGCGCCAGTTATATCAAACAGACTCGTTATCTCGCCAATCGCTTTATAAAGGAAAATATCCAGACGATTATCTTTGCGCTGTCGCGCCTGAATGTCGAAGTGTTGACCAAATATCTCAAAGACGATTTTGAGAGCGACCGCGAATCCATGAGCCGGCCGGAGAAGATCGCCGGTTATCGCGGCGGTTATCTGCCCAAACGCCGCCGTGAAATTGAAAAAAGTATTCGGGAAGGAACTATTAAGGGCGTTATCTCCACCAATGCCCTGGAACTGGGCATCGATATCGGCAGCCTCGATGCCACGATTTTAGCCGGTTATCCGGGCAGCATCTCAAGCACCTGGCAGCAGATTGGACGCGCCGGTCGCCGTGGTAAGGAAGCCTTTGGTGTGTTTGTCGCCCGTTCCAGTCCTGTCGATCAGTTTCTCATGCAATATCCGGAATACTTTTTTTCAAAATCACCGGAACATGCCCGCATTAATCCGGACAATCTCATGATCCTGGTCGATCACATCAAATGCGCTTCCTTTGAACTGCCCTTTGAAGTGGATGAGACATTTGGTAGTGTTATTTGGGAGGATTTGAAGGAAATCCTAAAATTTCTTACGGAAGGCGGAATTCTGCATCGCAGTGGCGATCGCTGGTACTGGTCGGAAGATGTCTATCCGGCGGCCGATGTAAACCTGCGGCGCATCCCGGAAGGTAACTTTGTCGTTGTGGATACCGATAACCGGAATAAAATCATTGCCGAAGTGGACTACAGCGCCGCGGCCATGACCATCTACCCCGATGCTATTTATATGGCCTCGGGTGAGGAATATATCGTTGATGAGCTGGATTGGGATGGACGGAAAGCTTTTGTCCGCAAATCCGATTCCGACTATTACACGGATTCGATTGATTACACCAATGTCAAAGTCCTTTCCGATGATGAACAACGCAGCACTCCGACGGTAGATGTATTCAAAGGCGAAGTACAGGTCGTCACGAGAGTGATCGGGTACAAGAAAATCAAGTTTTACACCATGGAAAATGTCGGATACGGCAAGATCAATCTTCCCGATTTGGAAATGGCTACCACGGCGTACTGGTTTACCATTCCCGAGCGTATTTTAAAAATACTGCCCAGTTCCCGGGCTGATATTATTGACGGTATTATGGGAATCAGTAAAGCCCTGCATTCTGTGGCAACGCTGAAAATCATGAGCGAACCCCGCGATATTCACCGGGCGGTCGGCGATAAAAGTTCGGAATGGTTTGCCATGAATACGATCACCGAAAGAGGAATTTATTCACCAGCGACGGAAGAAAGTCCGTCACAAAAACTGAATCCCGATGAACTATCCAAATTCCAACCCACAATTTTCATTTATGATAATTATCCCGGCGGAATCGGCTTCACACCGCTGCTCTTCGACTCCCATGAGGAATTGCTTCAGAACTCTCTGAAACTGATCGGCTCCTGTGCGTGTACCGATGGCTGTCCATCCTGCGTCGGACCGTCAAAAGAGGTCGGAAAAAACAGCAAACAGGTGGCGGTGGATATATTATCGCTTCTGATAAAATAACAAGATATTGAGTCACGGTACACTATATCCCAGCGGTTATTGCAATATAAATATGTCCATTGAAAAAAATGACTCAAATATTTTCTATACTTGCCTTTTAGTGTTTCCTTTCCTACACTTGTTGGCATGAAATGAACGTCATGAAATAATCACGAGAGGAACTCATGGAAAAACGAAGCTCCTTCCCCCCGGTTTTTTGGGTTGCAAACGGCATTGAAGTATTGGAACGCTTTGCCTATTACGGCATCTATATGGGATTCGGCATCTATATGGAATACCTCGGATATAGCAAAGGTCAATTAGGAATCGTCCAGAGCCTGTTCCTGCTTTTCTCCTATACGATTCCGATTATCTCCGGGACTTTTGCGGACCGATTCGGTTTTAAAAAAGTCCTGATAATTTCATACCTGGCCTATCTGCCATCCATTTTATTACTGATATTGACAAAATCCTTTTCCGGAATTGCCCTTACCATGCTGAGCATCGCCCTGGCTGCCGGAATTTTCAAGCCGCTTATATCCGGGACAGTCCGTGTTGTTACCGATAAAACTAACAAAACATTAGGTTTTGGAATTTTCTATGCCATGGTTAACGTCGGCGCTTCCTTTGGACCGGTGATTGCCGGAAAACTCAGAGCAATTTCCTGGAATTATGCCTTCCTTGCTGCGGCTGTCAGCATCGCTTTCATGCTTTTAATCACTATCTTTTTCTACAAAGAACCAAAACGGGAAATTGAAGGTACTACCCTTAAGCAGAAATTCGCTGATATTGGTATTGTCTTTTCCGATTTGAAATTCACGTCCTTTATTATCATCCTGGGTATCTTTTTCTGGCTGCCCTTCTGGGCATTTTTCAATCTCGTGCCCGTATATATTGACCGGAACATCGATACTGCACAGTTATATCTGAATCTGAAAAGCATTTTCGGAGCCGGATTCACCGGCATTTTTTCCCATACCGATGAAAAGGGCGTTTGGCGGATATTGGGTGAAACCGTTGCCCATACGGGATATATCATCATGTTCTGTCAGATATTTGTCTCTCGCTGGGCTGAAAAGTTCAGAGCGATGCCGACGTTTCTATTCGGACTGTTCATGTCGGCAGCCGGATTTGTTGTTTTAGGACTGGCCAAAATCAGCGCGCCGGCGCTGGTCTTTCTGGGAATTTTTCTCTTTGCTATCGGAGAGATGATCTCTTCACCGCGTATTCAAGAGTACATTACCTGGATCGCACCTAAAGAAAAAGCCGGACTTTACATGGGAACAAATTTTCTGGCAACCGGTTTGGGCGGCGCTCTAAGCGGCGTGACTTATACGTCGCTCTATGGATACTTCCAAAATATCGCCCACCCCGAATACATCTGGTATAGTCTGGCGGCGCATTTTGTGATTGGGATTATTGTGATCTTTATATTTACGAAAATGTTGGGTGAGTTTAAAGAACTCGACGAATAATAAAATATATTATGATAAACCTTCAGAAAGTTCTCGACAACATCTTTTCCGGATTATATCAGAACAGTTTTAATAGCTTCACCGCCATCAGCGCAATCGCAAATGCAAGCACATAACGAATTAATTTTTCGCCTCCTTTAACGGACGCCTTTGCCCCCCACCATCCACCTAAAGCATTACCAAAAGCAAGACTTAGACCAAATCCCCAGTGCACATTGCCGGTAAGAGAAAAAACCAATAAAGATGGAATAGTATATATCATGATGATGAAGACTTTATGCATGTTGACATACACAAGGCTGATTTTCAGGATATGATAAAGGGCAGCCATCAATAAAAATCCAACGCCTACCTGAATGAAACCGCCGTAGAACCCAATAAAGAAAAGTACAATATAAATCAGCCATCGATTCTTTACGATCGAGGTCACATCCTGATAGTTCTTTTTCACCTGTGGCAAGAACATGGAAATCACAATTCCGAGCATGACAATCGCTAATATCCTCTGGAACCATTCATCATTGATACGAACAGACGCCAACGCTCCGATGACGGCTCCGGGTAAGGTAATGAAAGAAAATTTTAAACTCTCTTTGAACTGATGGATATCCTGTTTTCGAAAAGAGGTAACCGCAAACAGATTTTGGAGTAAAATACCAATCCGGTTAGTACCATTGGCAATAGCGCTATCCAATCCTAAAAATATCAGTGTCGGAAGAGTTAAAGTCGAACCCCCTCCGGCATTCACATTGATAAATCCGGCTATCAAACCTACAACAAACAGTAAAAAAAACTTCAACAGCTCTTCCATAAAAATCACTGACTATCTCTTAATAATTAAAATGTACAATAATACCCCCATTTGGATGTAAATATAAAAGATAATTTACCAAACCTCAAAATAAAACTTGAGAAGTGATCCTACACGCGATTATATTTAAACCGGAGAATTAGTTAACCTAAAGATCAGGGGTGCTTCCAAAGAGGAACTTAGATAAAAATTAGTTTAAATTCGGATTTATTTGAGAAATCGGGTAAAAGTCTTGATAGTTACGAATATTTTTCAGAAATTATAATGCTTATTACAGATGATCGCGGGGTGGAGCAGCTGGTAGCTCGTTGGGCTCATAACCCAAAGGTCGTTGGTTCGAATCCAGCCCCCGCTACAAATATAAAGAAAAAGGGGCTTAGCTCCTTTTTGCGTATTAAAATGTACCTAGTCTACGTCATAAAGAGTTTTGAAGGATTAGCCTATATTGGTCAAACGAATGATATAAATCGTCGTTTGAAAGAGCATCATAAAGGACTTTCAGGCTGGACTAAAAGAGCTGCTGATTGGGAATTAGTTTATTTAGAGGAATGCGATAATCCCCAGGATAGACAACTTTATTCTATCACACTCCCTAAAGACTTCCGGTTTCTTACAGAACTCTTTTTGTCAGGACCGGACAGGAAGCGTGCCGTATGATTTTTTCCGCCACCGACCCAAAAATCATATGCCCCAAGCCGGTTCTGCCATGAGTAGCAACAACTATAAGGTTAACATTATTTTCATCGGCAATTTTAATTATCTCGGTAGAAGGATCTCCCAAGGCAACTATCCGATTGACTTTAATGTCGGAGCTTACTTTGTTTTTGGCAATATCGTCAAGACTCTTTTTGGAGTTAATTTCTAAAGAATCCTGGTATTTTGGAATATCAAAAACAAATGGGTGGGGTGGAGTAGGGACGGAAGGTATTGGAGGAATTATATTAACAATGAAAAGTTCGGAATGAAATGTTTTAGCCATCTCATCAGCTATTTTTAGCGCAGTGAGAGAATGTTCGCTAAAATCAATGGGACAAAGAATTTTCTTTAATGGAAACATAACCACCTCCTCTTTTGATTGTTTTTCAAGAAACAAAGGAGCAATTTAATTTTCCAAGGCAATCAAATTTGCATGAGCATCAAAATCGGTCTTACCTAATATTTCAGAATCTCCATTTCAGAAAGCTGCTCCTGTAATTAAAATATTTAACATTTTTATTAAAAGCAAGACGTAACATATTTTCATCCCTATTAGCAATGAATAAAACGTGCCCGTTATTTTACGAAATCAATTTAGCCGGGATTATTCTCCGATAACTTTTATCAGATACCGTTTCGGTCGTTTGCCATCGAACTCCCCGTAGAATATCTGTTCCCAGGGACCAAAATCCAGTTTGCCGTTACTGATCGCTACAACAACTTCCCGCCCCATTACCTGACGCTTCATGTGAGCGTCGGCATTATCTTCAAATCCATTGTGATGATACTGGGAATGTGGTTTTTCAGGCGCTAATTTTTCCAGCCATACTTCATAATCATGATGCAATCCCGGTTCGTCATCGTTAATAAATACACTGGCGGTAATATGCATGGCATTCACCAGGCACAACCCTTCTTTTATGCCGCTCTCACGAACAATGTCTTCCACTTCCGGTGTAATGTTGATGAATGCCCTTCTGCGTGGAACGTTCAATGTAATATGTTTTGTAACAGATTTCATATCTCGAAACTCCTCTTTTAATCATTTGAATTTTAACAATTCGGCATACATTTCACAAGCATTAGAATTTAAAAACCATTGAACGTCTGAAAAAGATCGGCGTTTCCTCGGACTAAACCAATACTGAAGACCAATTTCCGGACGGCAAAGCCGGACTAAATTGGTTTTGAATCTTTAAAGCATGAAACCCATTTGATCCGGCGGCTGCCGGATTGAAAATGGGTTTCTTTTTTCCCGGGATATTTATGCCACTTCTTTTATCGCCCACTCCAGAGCATCCTGGAGCATCTGCTGCGGTGGCTCATTAATAAAGCCCTCGTCTATCAGTGACTTAGTCATACTGCGTGAATATTCTATATCCTTTTTTGCCCATTCAAAGGCTTCTTCCCGTGAAATAATATTCCGTGCGACGCCATCTTTAATAGCTTGCATTGCCACATCGGCGGCTTCCGTCGGAAATACAGCGGCTTCACTCATTTTCGGGACAATATTATCAGGATCGATACCGCGTTTTTCGGCATAATTTGCCAGTGAATAAGCCGCCGCAATTGCCATTTCATCGGTTACTTTACGAGCTCTCACCATTAATGCGCCTTTTAAAATGCCTGGAAACCCCAGAGAGTTATTGACCTGGTTCGGGAAGTCACCGCGACCGGTAGCTGTAATATAGGCGCCGGCTTCTTTTGCGGCATAGGGATAAATTTCCGGCACCGGGTTAGCGCAGGTAAACACTATTGATTTTTCTGCCATTGAGCTGATCCACTCGGGTTTAACAGTATCCGGCCCCGGTTTTGATAAGGCTATCAAAACATCGGCACCTTTCATTGCCTCGGCAATATCGGTAATTCCTTTTGGATTTGTTTTCTGACAAAGTTCCCATTGGTGATAATATCTTTCATCCTGTTCAAAATCTTTTCGGTCTCTTGTTAAAGCGCCATCAATATCAAACATGATCATATTTTCAGGATTAACTCCGGCAGCAATATTTACCCGGGCAATAGTGGAATTTGCCGCACCTGCTCCTAAATGAACAATTTTTACATCCCCTATATTTTTGTTTGCAAGTTTCAAAGCATTGATAAGCCCGGCAAGTGTCACACATGCGGTTCCCTGGGCGTCATCATGCCAGACGGGAATGTCGCACTCCTCGCGCAGGACATCGAGCACTTTATAGCAATTCGGCTGTGAAATATCTTCCAGATTGATCGCGCCGAAGCTATGTTGACACATTTTAACGAACTCGATAATTTTATCCGGGTCTTTTTCACCTTTTTCATTTCCACTATCTACACAAAGCGCAACAGCATCGACGCCGCCTAAATATTTCATCAGAAAAGCTTTGCCTTCCATCACACCCAAACCACCGGGCGGAGTGCAATCTCCATCACCTAAAACACGCGTTGAGTCACTCACAACGCCAACGAGATTTCCCCGGTTTGACAATTCAAAGGATGTATCGTTGTTATCCCGGATCGTGGTGGAAATTTTTGAGACACCGGGAGTGTACCAGACATTAAACCAGTTGAATCCGAAGACACCTGCTTTGGGCGCTGTCTGGATTTTACCGCCGTAAAAACGGTGAGCAACTTCCGCCAGACGCTTCAGGAAAAAAGTTTTTCCTCTGGCAATTTGCTCCTGACTAAAATTTTCAGGAAATACTTCATTGAGATTGCTCAAATCAAGTTTGATTTTTTCCATTGATCTCTCTCCCCTATTTTTTTAATACATTCTTGAATTATCTTCAACACACTTTCTATTGTAAATTAAGACAGAGTCCCGAAATATTCAGTTGTCTTCTGCTTGACCTTAACATGATCGGGAATATAATCAGGCAAAATGATTGGCGCTATCTTTTTTCTCGAAATATTCAGCGCGCTCACCTCTTTTTCATAATCATAAACATGCTGCATAGTCAGCTTTCCGACTGTGACGCCACCTCTTGCCCGCTCCGAAGCCCAGTATCCGCTGCGTCTGCCGAAAACAATCAAATCCAGTTGGGAATTGCCCATTAAGCGGTTTCTGCCGTGAATTCCGCCGGCTGCTTCACCCGCAACATATAAGCCGGGAATCCTGGATTCTCCCTTTTCATCAATT
>Ga0265594_1002271_pt1 | contig 13976 bp, 11 predicted proteins | sample saktaG_11_FD_190147 | JGI IMG/M metagenome (GOLD analysis project Ga0265594, IMG submission 190147) | Saline water microbial communities from Sakinaw Lake, British Columbia, Canada - sak_2011_5_24_80m | ecosystem: Environmental > Aquatic > Non-marine Saline and Alkaline > Saline ... | reverse complement strand
AATCTGTTAACAAATGATAAATAATTCTACCTTTGTCGTCCCTTAATGCATACAATAATCAGATCGTTGAAAATCATCAGATATTATGGAAAATATATTAATAGAACCCATTGAAAACTATGGACTTAGTAAGGAATCAAGGCCGAAAGTGCTCTTTTCTACTATTGGCATTGTCGGATGTGGCACTGTGGGTCAGGATTTAACTATTACAGCCTCCAAACACGGCATTGAAGTTGTTTTTCTGGAACTCAGCCAGGAGCTTATCGATAAAGCCTTCCTTGAGATTGAGAAGGATCTGGATCGGCAAATTAACCATTGGGGACTGACTCCAAGTGAAAAAGCAGCGATTCTTTCCCGTATAAAAGGAACCCTGTTGTACGAGGATTTTAAGGATTGCGAACTGGTCATCGATGCCATCCGGTCGAAGCAACGGGAGTCCAGCCTTATCATGAGAAAACAGATATTCAGGAATATTGAACAATATGTAAGTCCAGCGTGTATCATCGCAACGAATTCCTCTACACTTGTTATCACAGAAATGTCGTCGGAGCTTGAGCACAAAGAACGGTGCGTGAGTATGCACATTTCTACCACGGCCCCCGGGGCCAGTGTGGCAGAGGTTGCACGAGGGCTGCATACTTCGGATGAATCTTACGACAAGGTCATGAAATTTGTGGAATTGCTGGATAAGATCTCCATTCCGGTCATCGAATCTCCAGGGCTTATCAGTGTCAGGCTTTTTGTTGTGTTGCTCAACGAGGCGTGTGAGGTGTTGATGGAGGGAGTGGGGACGATGGAAAACATTGATTTAACTGCACGCACCAGCTTTAACATGCCCTTGGGCCCTTTTGAACTGGCCGATAAAATTGGTCTTGAAAAGGTGTTGCGTTGGATGGAAAACCTGTATGGCGAATTTGGGAATCCCCGCTATATTGCTTCCCCGATTTTAAAAAAACTGGTCAGGGGTAACAAGTTAGGCAGGAGTACCTGTTCAGGATTCTATGAATATAATTGCGACGGTGAAAATATCTCTAAAAAAACAGCAGAAGAATGAATATCCTTGTTTTAAATTGCGGAAGCTCCTCGATTAAATACCAGCTTTGCAACGTTGAAAAGAAAGAATTTCTTGCTAAAGGAATTATTGAAAAGATCGGGTTAAAAGGGTCGTTTATGAAATTTGAAAAACCCGATGGAGATAAAGTCCGTTTAGAAGGTGAGGTGATTGACCATCGGGTTGGAATTGAATACATCCTGGGTGTTTTAATCAGTGAAAAACATGGCTGTATCAGCTCACTTTCTGATATTCATGCGATTGGCCATCGGGTGGTTCATGGCGGGGAACGGTTCAGAGATAGTGTTTTGATTACTGAAGAGACCATCCGGGATATCAAAGCATGTATTCCACTTGCACCCATTCATAATCCGGCAAATCTCAGTGGTATTCAGGCCATGCAACTTCTGTTGCCCATCGTTCCACAGGTTGCTGTCTTTGATACAGCATTTCATCAGACCATGCCTGAACATGCTTACATGTATGCCATTCCATATTCATTGTATACCAAATACGGGATCCGTCGTTATGGATTTCATGGGACAAGCCATTATTATGTGGCCCGTCGTGCCTGTGAGATCCTAAACGTTGATATGAACACAAAGAAGATCATCACTTGTCATCTTGGAAATGGCTCCTCGATGGCTGCCATACTGAATGGCCACTCCATCGACACTTCCATGGGGGTCACTCCGGTTGAAGGATTGATCATGGGAACACGGGCCGGGGATACCGACCTGGGAATTATGACATTTGTCGTGGAAAAAGAGGAATTGAGTATCCAGGTGGCCAACACACTATTCAACAAACATAGTGGAATGCTCGGAATTACAGGTATTTCATCTGACATGCGTGAAATTGAGAAAGCAGCGGAAGAGGGTCACGAACGGGCGATTCTTGGACTGACCATGTACCGCTACCGGATTAAAAAGTACATCGGATCCTATATAGCTGCTCTTGGAGGATTGGACATGTTGATTTTCACAGGTGGCATAGGTGAAAATGATTGGAAAACACGTGAAGCATGCTGTTCAAACCTGCAATGCATGGGCATTGAGTTTGATCATGAAATAAACAAGGGAGTGCGCGGACAAGAGTTGGTATTAAGCAAGCCTTCTTCAAAAGTCACAGTGATGACAATTCCAACCAACGAGGAGTTAATCATTGCCGAACACACAGAGCGGATCGTCTCTGAACTGAACGAGTAGGTTTGTGCCTCGCAATGACAATTTGGAATAAGTTTATTTTTTTAGATTTTCTTCAGGTTAAATCGGAGCAAGGTAGTCAAAGGCCCTGGCTCTTTCAGCCAAAGTCCGATGGTCTTTCCAACCGGGGATCATTTATGGCACAGAGTTTGCTGTTGATTAATTGGTTGGCGCCAATAATTGTTAGAAACAGAAAAATCAACCACAATTAAAAACTTAAAGCCATGAAAAAGATATTGTTTGTTCTGGGATTCCTGATGGCTACATCAATTTGTGTTGAAGGGCAAAATCAATATAACAACAATGTATCCATCTCTATCCAGACTTTCTATGATGAACTTGCCCCTTATGGGGAGTGGATCTACACCCCCGATTATGGATATGCCTGGCATCCTTACCTTGATTACAATGAAAACTTCAGGCCTTATGCTACCAGAGGAAATTGGGTGTACACTGACCTGGGCTGGACCTGGGTCTCCGATTATCGCTGGGGATGGGCTACCTTCCATTATGGCAGATGGTTCTTCGATGATTACTTCGGCTGGATGTGGATGCCCGGTGATGAGTGGGCTCCTGCATGGGTTACATGGGGCTATTACAATGACTACTGGGCCTGGGCTCCCATGGGACCAAACATCTATGTAAATGGGAATTTCACCTGGTATGCTCCCGCCTTTTGGTGGACATTCGTTCCCTTTCGCTATTTCTGCGCAAACAACTGGTACGATTACACTTATCGCCAGCCTGTTCAGGTCACCAATATCACCTACATCACAAATATATACTACGGGAACAATAACAATGTCAACAAGGGAAGTTGGTACTATGGTCCAAGGGTAGGCGATGTGGAGAGACGCTCTAATACACGGGTACAAAAAAGAACACTGATTGATTCCGATAAACCGTCTAACCTTACTGTGCGCGATAACAATTTGACGATATACCGACCGGGTGTGACTCAAAAACGGGAGAATCCACAGCCCACCAACTTTCGGACAGTCGATCAAACAAAGATCAACTCCAGGACGGTCGATCAAGGGAAGGTCAACTCCCGTACTGTCGATCCAGGAAAGATCAACTCCCAGACAGACGAAAACAGCCGGGTTAATATCAGGACACAGCCAGTAAAACAGCAGACAACTGAAACCACGATGAAACGATATGGCGAACCAAATACCCAACCCCCGACCTCTACCCAGGAAACACGGGAAAAAAATAACATTGGAATTCCTAACAAACAAGTAGAGAAGTCGACTACACAAGGTAAGGCCACTACTTCCCCTAAGACGAGCGTGAAGCCGGCAGCCAGGGAAACCACGCCGACGAAAACAACCCCGCCAAAAACAAGAAGCAAATAATTTGGGGCGGATTAAAAACGGATACGGAAATTGATCTGCATCCGTTTTTTTTGGCTGACATTTCATGGTTGATTTTTCTGTATAAATTGCTTATATTGCAGTCTTTATCACTACGTTATGACTTCATCCAGATTCCTTGTTTTTATCACGGTACTGACAGCCGGCTTGTTTATTCTAATCTTTAACTCATGCAGTAAACATGAAACCGTTAGGGCTCCTTTACCGGTGAATCCTCAACGAATACCCTGTGAGGCGTGTGAACCTTTTGCCGGGTATTATGAGTTAAGGGATGTAACCGTCAACACGATAAACGGTTCCGTTGTTTGGTCACCCCTGCCGGTCAGCACGATCGACGGAAAGATTTTCGCCGGTTACCTGATGCTGAATACGTTGAGCGAGCTGGTGGTTTATCAGGCGGGAGAGGCCTATAATTCCCAGTGGTTTACAACAAATCCCTATACGTATACCATCTTTTACAACTACTGGATACGCAATGACTCATCTTTGGTGGTTGGTCCGGAGAAAGAGCCTGGCGCGTTTTTTCCGCATCTTGGTGCACAAGTCAGCAGGATTGATACAATCATCTGGGACAGGTGCAGGTATGTGAGGCAATGAGTGGTGAAGTGGTGAGACGGTGAGGCTTGAGCCGAGGATAGAGGTCTTGATGTGGCTGGTCATGTCGTCGCGCCCCTCCATCGTGTGGAGGCAGAACCCCGCGTTTTCAGGAACATTTTCATTAAAAAAAGTCTCCATATCCATTCTAACATCGGGGTCGGCGCTTTCGTTGACGGTCAGGGAGGCGGAGGTATGTTTGATGAAGAGGTGCAGCAATCCGGTCGGGATCTTGCTTAGTTCGGGCAGATGGTTCGTTACTTCAGCAGTGATGACGTGAAACCCGCGGTCGCTTAAAATGCAGAGGCTATAACTCGTTCCTGGAGTACTATCTTGCAAATCGTTGATGGTGTTTGAAACGTCCAGTACGTGACCCGTATGCTGGGTGGTGTGAGAGGTACACCGGCAGGCCAAACGTCATGTCCACTCGTTGTAAGAATGTGTTGACAAAAAATAAAAACACCATAATAAGCAGTATATTAGCGTATTACGGTGTTTATTCGTGGAGCTGGAGGTTCTCCTAATGAAATCTACCGGAACTACTTCGAAACACTCGACATCGCCATCAATGCTCAACGAGTGAACCGTTATGATGATGGCTCGGCTCAGGATCCACCCCATGATGAAGACGGCCCCGGACCAGCCACCTATACCGGACTGGTGCTCAAATGCAACACATACAGTGATAACTCTTACGATGAAGTGGTAACCCGTGAAAATCCCACTGGTTTGGAAGGAATCGCCCGCGACCAGGGAAGTCCAAGTCCGGCTACAAAAGAAGATCTTGCCGGCAATACCTTCTCTCCCTATCACGAAACAGCCCAGATCGCGGAGACCGATATCAAAAACGAGGGGAATTTCGTATTCTATTATCATCATATACAGGCATATCCTGGTCTACGAGTAGAACCAGATTTCTATACAACAAGTTTGGTCGATCCGGATGAAGGCATTTTTCAACACGATTCTTTATGTTGTCCATCAAGATTAGAATCAGGAGGATCACAGGAGGAGATGAAAGACGCCATGGCTGGCGAAACAGAGAGTGGCGATTTGTTGTTAACGGAGTATATATCCTTAGTTGATGGTGGGAATACAGAAGCGCTGAATGAGGATGTATTTTTCAGTATGCCTCCTGATGCCATACCATTGCACCAGGATCTGCTCGGCGAATCTCCCTATCTATCCGATACCGTCATGAAATCGGCCATTGCCAAAGAGGAGGTGCTACCCAATGCCATGATCCGGGATATCCTGGTGGCCAACCCGCAATCGGCAAAGTCCAATACCATTTTGGATGAATTGAATAACCGATTTGTACCTATGCCCGAACCGATGATGGATGAGATCCTTGCCGGACAAACCCAAATATCGGCAAAAGAGACCCTTGAAGGTGAAATCGCTTACCACAAGGCAAAACGGCAGGATCTGTTTTATCAACTGGTGAAATCATACAGAGCCGACACAATAAATCCGGCATCCTATGATAGCCTGATTGCCTTGCTTCAAAGAGAATCGTCATTGAAAGCAAAGTATATGCTTGCCTTTGAATATCTTGAAAACGGCGACACTACCCTTGTTGCCAATACACTAAACGCCATTCCTGCTACTTTTACCTTATCGAATACTCAGGAACAGGTATACAATGATTACCTGGATTATTTTGGGATATTGACCTCGTTGAAAACGGAAGGGAAGTCGGTTCTTGAGCTAAGTTCCAATCAAATCACAGTACTGCAAAATCTCTCTGCCACAGGAGTTGAGCCAGTCAGTTCCTATGCCCGGAATATATTATTAGCTAATCAACTGATGGAGTATTATGAGCCCATATTAATTCCCGACATGTCCAATCCAGCTCCTTCAAAACCTAACGTTAAGCCGGATCAAGTAACCCTGGATGAGTATTTCAAGGTATACCCCAATCCGGCCAAACACTATGCCATCGTCGAATATAACCTGATCGGGTATCAAAACTCCTCCAATCAGGTTATCTTTGTAATAACCAATCAGGAGGGAAAAGTGATGGGGCGGATACAGGTTCAAAAACAGCAGGATCAGTTTGTGCTGAACACCACATCCTATGTACCTGGTAATTATGTATGCACCTTGTTTATCGGAGGGGACATCCTGCAGAGTCAGAAATTTATCATCATCAGGTGATTCTTATGAAAAGGAAATGCTTCTTAGTCTTTACACTGATCATAGCTATTTGCCAACTTGCATACAGCCAACAATGGCCAAAGGTTTATTCAAATGCCTATGCAAGTTGGCTTATTGAATCATATGATAGGGGATATTTTATAACTGGACCAAATGGGGATTACGATTATAGCTTAATCATTAAGACAACAATAAATGGAGATGCTTTATGGACTCTATCAGTTGGAAACGGCCAGTATCAATCCTCTTTTTTTAGTATTGATCAATCATTTGATGGTGGATTTGTGGTAACCGGGCAGAGCAATAAATACGATTCGTGGGGGGATCCCGTAATCATGAAGTTTTCTGCTTGTGGAGAAGTTGAATGGTGTACGGTTATCAATACGCCAGGCGATGGAGATAGAGGGAGACAAGTAAGGTCTACACCAGATAGTTGTTACCTAATCTTAGCAATGTATTCCGACCCTAATCCCAAATACAGGATCCAGTTGTTTAAATTTGACCGAAACGGGGAGTTGATCTGGAGGCAGAATTATCCGCCCGATAGTCTAGTGTTCGCAGAAAATAGTAAGAATCTATTTGTGGATAGCACTTATTATCTTATCTCTGCGAAATGTCATTATCCAGATCCTGGACAAACAGGGGGTTATGAACGACCCTACTACATCAAAACGGATACGGCGGGGAATGTGATCTGGAAATTGGTCTATGGAAGTGGGAATGGGTTTCATGGTTTCCCGTTTTATAAGCCGGTAAAGAGTTCTTCAGGTTTTTTCTATGATGTGGGTTGGCATAGCAATTACTGCGATACTCCTGCATTGTGGAAGTTTACAGAAGAAGGAACGGAGGATTATTTCCAAGATCTATTCCCAGGATCATGCCCAGCAGGTAGCAGTGCTCTCAATTTTTTAAATGATACAACGCTTGTTACTATGGTTGGAGGAACAATCAGTGGAAGTGATGTGTATAAATGGATCAAAACGGATACATTGGGGATAGAATTTCAGGAAAAAGAATATACAGAAAACTGGATTAAATATACTGGGCTCTCTATTATTAGTTCTGATCGGAAAATTACAAGCATTTCCAGAAGTCTTGGCGGTCCGATATATTATTTCTACAAACTCAACTCAGACCTCGAATTCGACAGCATCTACACCGTGCCACGCACCTATGACAGTTTGTGCCCATATCCCATTGTTTCCGACACTGTTGATCCGGATTGCGGGTTAATTGTGAGCATCAAAGATCCTGAAGAATATCCTGAGTTGTACCGGCTTAGGGTTTATCCTAATCCTGCTTCAAACAAGGTCACCGTGGAAATCCCCGAATTTTTAATAAAACGTTCCGGTACACTGGTAGGGGCGGGTTCCAAACCCGCCCCTGATGGATCCGGATTTCAAGTTACAACAGTTTACCATCAATGGGGATCGGCCTTATTGGAAGTGTATGATTTATTTGGGAGGAAAATGATGGAGCAGTTGGTATTGCAGGCAGATCGGGAAGTGGAGGTAGATGTGAGTCAATGGCAAGGTGGGATGTATGTGTTCAGGTTGAGTTATAGGGGGGAGACAATAGCGACGGAAAAGGTGGTGGTGGAGTGAATTTGTTTCTTGGTAAAATCGGGATGCAATAGTTTAACAAACAGCAAGATATATCTCAAATGAAAAAATTTTTAGAACTCCCAAAGGTATTCTTTTTTGTGATACTATGGAGTGGGTCTTCGGCACAAACTCACTTTCCGACTGTGATTGAGGGCTATGGCAGTGCCTGGCCCTGGACACAGCTTCATACATGCTATTTTCCTGGTGGTTTTCCAACAGCGCTTTTTCAGATGCAGCTCTATGACACAACCGAACTAGGCGGATTACTGGGTATGTATAACGATTCTATTCTGGAAGCCCCGGTGGATAGTGATATTGTATACGACTACCCTCTCCCATTCTGCGAATCCTGGGATACGGGATCGTTTGCTTATAACGACTGGACGCTAAACCCCACCACCGGCAATAACTGGTCCATCAATCCGCTTGTTGGGAACCCGTCACCAACGGCAGACTTCTCCTGGACGCCAGTCATCTCTGACTACACCCACTCATTCGAATCCAAGGTATTGGATGCCACTCCGTTTGACTGTGGAGAACTCTGGCTGGATTTCGACTGGAAACTGGTCGACCAGAACAGCACGGGTAACGAGTTACTGGTCGTCGAGCTGTACCGCGACACAACCTGGAGAGAGGTCATCACCTTTGCAAATGAAGGTTCGGTGGACTGGACCTCTGAACACCTCAACATCAGCGATGGCGGAGGTAAAGCCATCAAGATCCGCTTCACCGCCACAGGGGTAAGTTCAGAAGATATTCAGCACTGGTATGTTGATAACATCTGTCTAAATGGGATTTGCAGTCCACCGTTGAACCTCGAGGATTATAACCTCTGGTACTTAGGGAATGGCTTTTGGGATGTCTCTCTGCGTTGGTCGCCTCCCAATTGTCCTGGACCTCCGGAACAATGGATCCACTGGGACGATGGCGTGAACTATGAAACTATCGGGTCGGGTGGTAATTGGGATGTCGATATCGCCGCCCGTTGGGATGCCAATATGATCGCCCCATTCGAAGGGGGTTCTGTGACAAAGATCGCCTTCTTTCCCACTTCGGCCGGCACGGCCACTTATAAGCTTCGGGTGTGGAAAGGACCAGATGCAGCGATCCTGCTGGTCGATCAGACGGTTCCTTCGGTCTCGCTGGATCACTGGAACATCGTAAACATCATAAACCCTGTTCTGATAGATGTGACCCAGGAACTCTGGATCGGATTGAATGTCAATGCTACGGACGGATGGCCTGCCGGTTGCGATAATGGGCCTGCGATTGTAAACTATGGCGACATGATTTACTACTCAGGGGCCTGGTCTTCCATATATACGGCATACGGTCTCAACTTCAACTGGAATATCCAGGGCTATGTGGAAACTGCGAAGGATGCGGTATCCGTCCCGATCGTTCTCCCGCCTTCAAAACCAATTGGATTCTATGGAGGCTTGATAACTGCATCGGGCACCACAAACCAGAATGCTACACCATTTGCTCCGACTATCGATCCGGGTGACAGCATTATTCTTGGGTATAACCTTTATCATGGAACGGACTTCGGTACAATATGGAGCCAGGTAAACACCGACCTCATACTCGATACATCCTATACTGATCAGGTTTTTGTACCTTTTATAGATGAGATTTACTATTATACAACTGCAGTTTTTGATGCCTGTGAATCTATCTCTTCCAACACGAGAGTGGTTTCTATTTATTATGGTCCTAGCATCGACGAGCATTCTACCGGATCTCTATTGCTCTATCCGAACCCGGCGACCGATTTCATAGTTGTGAAAAGCACTTCTCCAATCACCAGCCTAGAGGTGAGGAACTTTTTGGGGCAGACAGTTTACTGTCATCCTGACCTGAATACAGAATCCATTGAGATCAATGTTGAGAACCTTCCATCAGGGATCTATTTTGTGTCAGTCACAACCAGGCAGGGGATTCAGATGCGTAAAATTGTGGTTTCTCACTAGTCAGACTGATTAGGATGACAATTTTATGTACCTGATCCTTATTCATTTAAAATAGGAAACGTTTATCGGCATGGGGGATCAATCTTACGGCTTGTCAAAAGAGTCTTACTATCAGGATCTAGATCCTGTAAGATATTTGTCAAAAGGTATCGAAGTTTATTTGCATTTGTGTGTCCTTTTGTGTGTACCCAAATAAAAAACCACCTACAAGTGACTCTGTAAGTGGTTGATTTAGAAGCTACCCCTTCAGGACTTGAACCTGAGGCCCTCTCATTAACAGTAATAGGTCCCGATATAGTTTAAGCTAAAATTGTGTATTCTTTTGTGTAAACCAAAAAAAAACAAGGGTTTCAAATTTCTCTGAAACCCTTGTCGTTGTTGGTCGGTGTAGCAGGATTCGAACCTGCGACCCCCTGCTCCCAAAGCATAAGTCCAATTTTGATATTTTTAAAGGATCGTTACGGAAAAGTATGTAAATGTGTATGGAATTAAAAATAAAACACCGTAATTAACTGAAATATAGTACGTTACGGTGTTTATTCGTGGAGCTGGAGGGATTCGAACCCTCGTCCAAACAGGTAGCAACAATGCTTTCTACATGCTTATCCTCTGGTTGATTGTCGGGACCCAACCGGCCATCGGCCAACCTATCCGGTCCGTAGTTTCTTTATTTCGCTGTGATGCCGAAACCTCACCACACCTATCTCAACTTTTTTGATGCCTTATCCGGAACACCGCCGAGAAAGGTTTTCCGGGAGACAAAGGCGCTTAATTTCTAAAATTAAGCAGCCATCTGATATTGATAGTCGCCAGTTATTATGGCTTGCACAGAAGTTTTTTCGAGACCCCCGTACGGAAACTCGGCATGCTTACAAGGCCACTTCCCCGCTGTCAAATCCGGTCAGCCCCTTAGCCTGGGGTGTCAGCCCCAGGAAATAACCCAGGGTGTAAGCCCTGGGATAAGAATGCAAAGATACGAAAAATCAGGACTCCCGCAGCGCCAGAATCGCATTTACAAAAGAGGAGATGTCATAATGGTTGTTGAAGATCTTATAAAGCTCTGAAACAATCGGGAAGTGATCACTAACAGTTAGTTTCTTAGAGAGCTCTTCATAGAAGATGGTTACAGCCGTTTTTCCCTCCAGAACCAACTCATGGGAAACATGTTCGGTAAAGAATCCTTTTCCTATCAGAAGTCCGAGTGTCCGGTTCCTGCTGAGATCATTTAACGCCGTAAGGGTGAAATCGCCATATCCGCAGTAGTTGAACAGGGTCTCTTCCGATCCGCCAACATGGAGCAAGATCTGCCGCATCTCACGAAAGGCTTTGGTCAGGATCAGAAACCGTAAATTTGGCGAGTTGAACTGGGCATCAACAATCCCAAGAACAATCGCATAGATATTTTTCAGGATGCTGAGGATCTCGACCCCGGTTATATCGGGAGTGAAATCAAGGTAGATAGATGTGTTTGAAAAGAGTTGTTTGAATGTGTCGATCTGGCTCTCATGAGAGTATCCAAGTGAAAAACCGGTCGGAAGAAGGGTAATGATCTCCCGGGCAAATGTAGGCCCTTTCAACGTGCAAACAGGATTGGGAAACCGTTGTTGCAGGCATTCACAGATAGTCTTGTGTTCAGCCCCGAAACCTTTGGCAAGGTTTACCATCACCACCTTTTCAGGGATATAGGTACGGATGGATTCCAGGTAATCAATGATGACAACCGAGGGGATCGCCAGAAAGAGGATTGAAGAATCACGGATCACCTGGTTGTTGGTGGTTGCTTTCAGTTCAGGATGTAGTTGGATCGATGGAAAATATTTTGGGTTCAGGTGGTTAAAGGTGATCGAATGGACCGTTTCATCATCGATCGAATGTAAAATAACCCGGTATTCCGGTTTCGACGACAGGATGTTCCCAAGTGCCGTCCCGATAGCGCCGGCTCCGATGAAGGTGATCTGTTCTTGGTTTGTGTTCATGAAACAAATGTAAACATTTCCAGAGCCTATGACCTCTTCTCATCCGAAAAATAGATGGTAAAAGTGGCACCCTCTTCTCCAGAGAATTCGAGTCGTCCCTCCAACTGATCTATCAGTAATGAAATGATTTGTGAGCCCATGGACTTCTGGTTTTCAGGAGAATAGTCTTTCGGTAAACCAGGCCCGTTATCCCGGATAGTCAGGGTATGTGTATAAAGTCCTTCGGGATTAGCAGCATCAGGGCATCGTTGAAGATCAATCCATAACTCACCATCCGGATGACCTGAAAAAGCATATTTATAAGCATTTGTGAGAATCTCATTGGAGATAAGTCCCAGAGGAAGTGCGGTTTCTACATCGAGGATGCAGATCTCAATGGAGGAGTGAATCTTGACAGGGTTGTCGTTGTAAGCCCGGGATATAATGCTGATCAGTTGCCCCAGGTATTCACCGAAATGAATATAATCAATGTCATGCGATCGGTAAAGAAGTTCATGAACCAGTGACATTGTCCGGATCCTTCCCTGTAGTTCGGTCAGGAAGCCATTGAAATCTCCCGGATCGGAGTTAACCTTCTGCATATTCATCAGGCTCACCAGTATGGCAAAGTTGTTCTTCACCCTGTGATGAATCTCTCTCAATAGCAGCTCTTTTTGTCGGGCATTCTCAGATAGGGACTCTTCATAAGCTACCCGGTCGGTGATGTCGCGGATAACGGTGATGGTCTCTTTGAGTTTGCCTGTGAGCTTGTCAAAAATTGGATTTACGAGGCTCTCCGACCAGAAGAGAGATCCATCTTTGCGTTCCGACTGGTGAGTCAGCATCACGGGCTCTTTTGTCCGGATCATCTCCAGATACTCGCTCCTTAATTCTTCCTGAAAATCCTCCGGAATCAGATCTCTGATCGCCGGGAGGTTATCTTTATCTTCTGCGCTATAGCCAAACATTCGAAGAATGGACGGGGAGATAAAAAGATAGTTGAAGTTACGGTCCATTCGTACAATGAGGTCGAGGGTATGTTCCGTTACAAAACGGTACAACTCCTCACTGGTCCTGAGGTGAACTTCTGTCAGTTTTCGTTCTTCTACTTCCTTATTTAACTTTTTATTGATCGTTTCAAGTTTACTTTTCCCTAGTTTGTTTCGTTCAAAGATATAGGCAAGGATTAAAAATAACGCCCCAATAGTGCCAATGATAAATTGAGTTATCAGTTCAGTATAACTTCTGTTTTCGAGCTCGAGGGTTTGAATTTCAACCTCTCGAGAGAGAGCTTCATTTTTTCTTTCAATTTCTGCAATTCTATGGTTCGTTTCAAGTAACTCAATTTCACTTTTATTGGTAATCGTTTCAAGGCTATCAACGGACGACTTATAAAGCTGAAATGCCCCGAGAGCCTTTGGAATATCCCCTTGTCTCATGGCAAGTGTGAATAGCTGATTGTATGCGTAAGATATTAAATGATAGTCTTTTGAGTTTTCAAGCATTTCCATTCCATGTACAATATAGTGCTCCGCAGAATCTAATTGGTTGATTTCCAGAAATATAGTGCCAATATTCACCAATGAACTCCCAACATGTTCCGTTTGCATGGATCTTTCTCTAACATCTAATGCTTTTTTATTGTAAACAAGGCGTTGTTGGATATTTCCCGTTTTTTGATATACATGTGCAATGAGTGTGTAAATTGGACCCAGTTCATGTATCAAGTTGTTCTCAATACCAAGTTGAATGGCCTTGTGAAAATAATAAAGAGCCCATGAGTATTGACATTTGTAGAAATAAACAGTCCCAAGGCCTCTGTAAGTTTGGAGTTTTGCCCTTTGTAATGTTATGCTGTCAAAAAAAGTGAAAACCAAGTAATAATTTGTCAATGCTTTGTGATACATTCCCGTTTGATAATATAGTTTTCCCAAATCACACAGTGAGAATGCTTTTTGATTGAAGTTGTGAGTTTGAGTATTGAGGATGACAGCCTTTTCAAGAAATTCTTTTGCCCGAATATATCGCTTCAAATTGACGTAGTTATAGCCAATATTT
>Ga0265594_1002268_pt1 | contig 13995 bp, 15 predicted proteins | sample saktaG_11_FD_190147 | JGI IMG/M metagenome (GOLD analysis project Ga0265594, IMG submission 190147) | Saline water microbial communities from Sakinaw Lake, British Columbia, Canada - sak_2011_5_24_80m | ecosystem: Environmental > Aquatic > Non-marine Saline and Alkaline > Saline ... | reverse complement strand
TACCTTATGGTGATAAATGTCAAAATGCATTTGGCTATAAACCTGAATTTACAGATATTGGAACTATTAATCGCATAATTGTTGGGATCGGAGAACAAGATGTTGATACAAAAGCTATAAAGCCCAGAATCAAAGCTGATATAATTGGAGCAAGCAGCGATCATTTAATCTTGCACGTAAAAAGCAATGGTATGAAAGTAGGGAGTGAAATACAATTTGATATTAACTATTCGGCATTACTTAGATTGTCAACTTCACCTTATGTAAAGAAAGTGTTTATTTAAAAACTTATCTGAATTTTTGTAGGTAATAAATAAAATAAATAATTGATAAAACAAAGTAAAGAATTATCTTACCACAACCTTAAATAAATCTTTTAAGTATTTTTAGTTTATAAATTGGCTTATAGGTTAACTCCATCAATTTTATACTGCAGGTAAAATACCCTAAAAAAGTTAGCATATAAGACTTTTTTAGTTTTAGATTATATGAACTATATATTTATTCATGCTATAATAAATTTACATTGACGTATATTTTTTTTATTCAGGAAATTTTTCAGAACTTATCTTAAAAAATATCATACTAAGTATGCATGTTAGCAAGAAAAGGAATTATTTATAAAATACATAACTTATACTACAATAATCCGGTTTGATAAAGGCGATTTGTGATGGAAAAAATAGGTTTTGATAACGAAAAATATCTTAAAGAGCAAAACGCAGCAATTCTTGAGAGGGTGAAAAAGTTTGATAATAAGCTTTTCCTGGAATTCGGGGGTAAACTTTGTTTTGATTACCATGCTGCCAGGGTGCTTCCTGGATATGACCCGAATGTAAAAATCCGCCTTTTGCAATCCCTTAAAAATAAAATTGATATTGTCCTTTGTATCTATGCTGGCGATATTGAAAAAGGTAGGGTTCGGGGTGATTTTGGTATTACCTATGATGAGGCAACCTTTAAACTGATTGATGACCTTCGCAAATGGGGATTGGATATACTGGCGGTTGTGATTACACGCTTTAATGGCCAGTCTTCCGCAGTGGTTTTTAAGAATAAACTTGAGCATCGTGATATCAAGGTATGCCTGCACTACCCCATTGAAAACTATCCAGCAGATATTGATACTATATGTAGTGAGAAGGGCTTTGGTAAAAACGAATATATCGAGTCAAAGAATCAGATTGTAATAGTAACTGGCCCAGGCCCTAACAGCGGCAAGCTTTCTACCTGCCTTTCACAGATTTATCATGATCATAAAAAAGGGATTAACGCAGGCTATGCGAAATTTGAAACATTTCCTATCTGGAATCTGCCGCTTAAACATCCGGTTAACATTGCTTATGAAGCAGCAACTGCTGATATTCAGGACTTTAACCTTGTTGACCCGTTCCACCTTAACAGGTACAACAAAACTGCCATTAACTATAATCGCGATGTGGAAAGTTTCCCAATTCTAAAACTTATTTTTAGTAAGATTATTGCCAAGAAAAATACAAACCTAACAATGTATAATTCTCCAACTGATATGGGTGTAAACCGTGCAGGCTTCGGAATAGTAGATGATAAAATTGTTCAGAATGCAGCCAAACAAGAGCTTATACGCCGCTATTTCCGCTATAATACAGAATATGTTATGGGAATAGAAAAGAAAGAAACTGTTGACCGTGTAATACTTTTAATGGAAGAACTGTCAGTAAAGATCATGGATAGGAAAGTAGTGGGAATTGCGCGTAGGAGTGCTGAAGAAGCAAAGGCAAAAGGGAAAGGTAATGCCGGTATTTTTTGCGGCGCAGCAATAGAACTTACTGATGGTTCTATTGTTACAGGGAAAAATTCAAATCTTATGCATGCATCTTCTAGCCTGGTGCTTAATGCCGTAAAAGTTTTGGCAAACATTCCTGATGAGATACTTTTACTTTCGCCGAACGTTATTAACCAGATTTCAAAATTAAAAAAAGGCATTTTTGAGGCGGAATCAGAAAGTTTAGATTTGGAAGAAACCTTAATTGCGCTTTCGGTCAGCGCTACGACTAACCATACTGCAGAATTAGCAATGAATAAGCTTTGCCAGTTAAAGGGTTGTGAAATGCATATGACTCATATCCCAACTCCTGGAGATAAAGTGGGATTAAAGCGGCTAGGAGTAAATCTTACAACCGATGGTAAATTTTCTTCAAGCAATTTATTTATAAACTAATAGACTTAGATAGTTTAATTATCAGTTCACTCCACATATAATGAATTAGTTATAGCAAGTATATTCTATATGTTTAGATAAAGTATTATAATTACAACTTACATTCAAATACTAATTACAAAAATTTCTAATCAAACATTCCTGTATGCAAAGTGGAGAATAAGTCCTTTTGTAAGTATTATTAGAAACATAGCACTAAATAGGATAATAAGCAGCAGCGGCTCATTATATAGGAAAGGTTCATTAAGTGATATTGGCTTATAAAATATATAAGTGAATACTGGCAGCAAAAAAGTTCCTAGTGCGCCGCCTACTACATTAGGGTTGACTTTATGTTTCTTGCCAAGAGTATATTTATAGGTATATCCAACTGTGAGTGCAATTGCAAAAGCAATTGCAGCCTCTTTAGGAATTAATACAAAGCTTATGCCTATGGTTGTAGCTATACCTCCGCCTCCTATAAATTTAAAGAACACCGGCCAGTTGTGACCTACGAGTACTGCAAGAGTTGCAAAAACAATAGTAAGCATATCCAGCCCGATAAGTTTACCTACAAGAGGGATGGCTACTCCTTTACCGACATCAAAAAAGAATGTTGGTACTGACGCTTTTAAACCATATAAGCGGCCTGCTCCTGCTGTTCCCGGCCTATCTATTTTTCCAAAACCTTCTTTTTTTAAAATTTTAGCCATAATGTAACCAAAAACCACTGACCCCAGAAGATAGCTTGCAATTACATAAGCAATTTTAAATATAATATTATCTACCATTTCTGTTCCTTTATTTAAATTGTTAAGTTGAGTTATTATTTTATGGGTAAATCTATTAAGAATTGATTATAACAGAATGCTTTAAAGCTTTTTAGCTTTATTTTGATAAATAGCATTGCTTCAGTATTAAACTGCTGTTAGTTATTAATTTAAATTTTATTATTTATTATTGAAACATGTATTTGCAATAATACGTCTCAACTATTAAGTATAAATAATTATAATATATGTATTAGATATATTTAATAAACAATTGAAGGGCAAATATCAATGGAGGTGTTCTGGGATACAGTTAAGGATTTTCTTTTTTTATCTCTGTTTTTAATTATTGCAATAATACTGAAGAATAAGATTAAATTTTTCCAAAGATTCTTAATACCCACTGCGATTATTGGTGGATTTATAGGATTAATATTAGGTTCTGAAGTATTAAAACTTATAAAAATAAGCCCGGATAGTTTAGGGAAACTTGTTTATCACTTAATGGCTATTGGTTTTATAGCACTGGCTTTAAAAGATAGAAAAGGGAGTCGCAATAGAGATAATGTAAATACAGGTTTTATAATAGTTTCAACCTACCTGGCTCAGGGTATATTAGGTTTTATTGTCTCGCTTGCTTTTACCTATACAATTTTTCCTAATCTTTTTCCTCCATTTGGACTATTGCTTCCATTAGGATTTGGCCAGGGCCCTGGTCAGGCATATTCGATAGGTAGCAGTTGGGAGGAGATTGGTCTAATTAATGGTGGAAATATTGGGTTGTCTATTGCAACAATAGGATTTTTATGGGCAATAATTTTTGGCATTCCACTGCTAAATTATTTAGTTAGAAGAAAGAAAAGACTTGGGCTGGATATAGGTGATCAGGCAAGTAAAAAAACAATTAACGATATAGCTGAGAAGCATACTGGAACAGTTCCGAAGAAAATGTTTATTGATAATTTGACCGTCCAGTTGGTACTTATAGGATTTGTATACCTGTTAACCTATTTTACCCTGAAGGGAATTTCAATCTTACTGGAGCCATTAGGTACTTATGGGAATACTGTTGCAAACCTGTTTTGGGGATTTCATTTTGTAGTGGCAACTATGATTGCAATACTTGTTCGTATAATATTAAATATTTTGAAGAAGAAGAATTGGCTGCATATAAACTATCCTGATAATTACATTTTACAAAGAGTCTCTGCTTCCTCATTTGATTATATGATAGTAGCCGCTATAGCTGCTATCTCTATTGTTACATTCAGAGAGAATTGGATACCTATTACAATAATAACAACATTGGGTGGATTATTTACAATTATATATGCTATTTATATTAGCAAGAGAGTATATAAGAGGTATGTTCTAGAGCATATTGTTGCTCTTTATGGAATGTTGACAGGTACTATTACAACAGGTGTTGCGTTGCTTCGAGAGATTGATCCCGATTCTAAATCTAATGTGGCAGAAAATATAGTTATTGGAAGTGCTGTTGCTCTGCCATTGGGTATTCCATTAATGTTTATTTTAGGATTAGCAGTTACTGGGTATAGTGCTAACAAACCAATACTGTATCTGTATTCTTTATTAATATTTATAGCTTACCTAGCTGTATTACTTTTTATCCTTCTTAGGAGAAGGAAGAAATCAAGTAAGCAGTGATTAAATAAGCCATGCCAATTGAGTAATTAAACTTAAGGTGGAATAAAACTCCATTTTTTCTACATCTTTATACTATAAAATATCCATAAAATATAAAAATTATAAACACCATACCTCAGTATACCTCAAACAGAGGAGAGTATTTGTAAAGAGAATAAGTCTTTTAAATATTCTTCTCTGTCCCTCTTTTTATTATTTTTAATTACAAATTTGTAAAAATAATTATATAATTACTACAATTGTTTATCATGATGTATATACTTTAAATATAATTTGTATAATAAATAATAAATAAATTCTATTAAGGAGGCTCTAATGGATAATAATAAAAAGCAGGATAAGGATAAAGAACAGGTAAAAGATATAAAGCAGGATAATAAAAAAAAGAAAAAAAATAAAAGAATGTATATTATTATTGGTGTTGCAGTTGGTGTTGTAATAATACTGGTTATCATGTTGCTTCTCTTATTTACATTCTGCAAGAAAGGATCTGGAGAAAAAGAAGCTGTAGAAGAAATAGAAGAAACTGCAGAAAAGCCTGAAGAGGAAATAGAGGTAATTAAAGAGGAAGAGCCAGAGGAAGAGCCAGAAGAAGAGCCAGAAGAAGAGCCCGAAGAGGAGCCAGATGAAGATGAAGATATTCCGATTGAAGAGGAGGAATGGGAAGCTCCTACAATAGAACTTGAGATTTTAGGAGGTCCAACTTATAAGCTAGATGAGGATCTATGCTACTATAGAATAAAGGCTACTGTTACTGGAGATCCCTTCCCTGCTATTACATGGAGCAAAGATGATAGCGGTGGTGCATGGGGAGATGATATTGCGCAGGTTAATTTATATGACAGCAGTGAGACCTATACACTTGTTGGCACTGCTACTAATCTAGAAGGATCTGATACAGATTCAATTCTTATTACATGGGGTTGTAATAGGCCTCCTGTGATAAGTGAAATAGTTCTAATGGGAAACCATTATGTTGGAGTAGAGTATACAGTTACAGCAGTAGCTACTGATCCTGATGGAGACATCCTTTCTTATAGCTGGAGTGTCGCTGGTGGCTCTATAGAGAATAGCCATGCTAATCCTATGGTATGGACTACTCCTGATACTGCAGGGTATTGTGATATAACTGTAGTAGCAGATGATGGAAGAGGCGGAACAGATTCAATGACTGTACCTGTAGAGGTGATAGAAATGAATCAGCCCCCTATTGTAAGTGAGATATTTATAGAAGAAGAGCCAGGATTCCCAGCTTATTCATATTATTGCTACTATACTTACTATGTCCATGTAGATGCTGAAGATCCCGATGGTGATGCACTGAGCTATAGTTGGAATGTTACTGGTGCTACTGGAAGCGGTGGTACTTTTAGTAATACAACAATAAATCCTACTAAATGGACAGCTCCGAGTAAAGTAGAGTATTGTACTATAAGTGTAACTGTAAGTGATGGCTATCCAGGGCATGGAGTGCAGAGATTTAAGACAGTACATGTTAATTACTATGTATACTGATTCATCAGGTAATAAAGAAGCGTAAAAAATATTATATACAGGATTATCAAAATAAAATTGAGCAATTATAAGTATTGTTATAACTTGATTTTAGTTTGTTAAATTTTATAATCTCTCAAAAATCTTGCACATGTCTCAGGCATTATCGTGTTTATGTAAACTCCTGAACCTATTTCAAATCCAGCTCTAGTGGTGAGTCTTGGTAAAATTTCAAGATGCCAGTGGTAATGTCTTTCTCCTGATTTATCAGGTGGTGTACTATCGATTACATAATTATAATCTGGATCATTTAATAGATAGTATAATTTGGAAAGGATAATTTTTAAAGCATGAGCAAAGCTTCTTGTTTCATCCTCGGGCAGTTCAAGAAAACATGACATATGTTTTTTTGGTATTATGATTATATTATACGGAACGATGGATGCAAATGGTGCGAATGCAATGAAATTATCATTCTCGTAGATCAGTCTCTCTCTATTTTTAAGTTCATATTTGATCATATCGCAGTATACACAAGTACCAAAGTCATCAAAATACCTCTGTGCTTCATATAATTTAGTTCTAACATAACTTGGAACGAAAGGAGTAGCAACAATCTGGGAGTGTGGATGCTCCAATGAAGAACCAGCTATTTTACCATTATTCCTAAAAATTATTATAAGCTGATAATCAGCACTCTTGCTTAAATTTATAAACCTTTGCCTGTAGGCTTGAATTACTCTGTCTACCTGTTCAATTTTCATAATTGGTAAATTGTCATTATGTTTTGGAGATTCAATTATAACTTCATGGCTTCCAATTCCATCCATATAAAGATACGGTTCTTTAATATGTCTTTCAGTAGTTGCCTTGATTATCTTCTTAGCCTGCAGCGCAGGGAATTTATTGGGGATAACTCGGACTTTCCAATCATTTCCTTGCCTGATAGTGTAAATTTCTTTAGGAGTCATATGCTCATTTCCTCTGCAAAATGGACAATTTTCAAGATATTCTTTTTTTACCTGTTTTTTTTCTTCCTTTTTATAATCAAATGGTCTTTTTGCTCTTTCTGTAGAAAATATAGTCCAATCCTTTGTTGCTAGATCCTGTCTTATAGTGGACATTTAATTTCCTCCTGAGTTACTTTTTAAATAATATTAATAATGTTTTTATGTTAGTAGTATTTTTACAATATGACAAATAAATTTGCTTTTCAAGAAATGACTCTAACTTAATTCTTTTTCCAGGATTTAATTCCTGATACGTATTATTCTTTTAATAATAGATTCAAGCAATTAGAGCAAAAATTATAACTCTTCTTGTCTGTATCAATTAATGTATCTGAAAAGTACATAACACATTTATAGCTATTGCAATGGTTAAGTCCAAGGGTATGGCCTATTTCATGTACTGCTTCTTTCAATATTCTATCTTTGAATACTTTTCTTTCCTTATCTGTTAGTTCTTCAATTAAATCTTGACCTTTATGATTTAGACTAAAGAATGTATAAAAGAGAGGATTTAATCTTAGTATGGATATAAGACATATTTTTGGAAAGTCGGTTGCTATACCAAATACAAAATTTAGTGAAGGAACAAAAATATCTGTGTTAAGAATTGCCAGGTTTATGTCTTGAATGTATTTTAAGGATAATTTTTCAGTTATATAATTTGAAATTATGGCTGCGTTATATTGCTTCCTGCTTTTAACAAATGAATTTTCTGGAATATCTATCCTATCTAAAATATAAATTTTTGTTTTAAAAATTCTTTTAAGGCTGTTTTGAATAAAATCAAGCACGCTATTGTCTATGTTATCTACAGGGATGATGTTAATTTTATTTTTTATTTTGATATTCAATTTTTAAACCTGTGTAAATATTTATAATTCTGTGAAATTACAGCTAAGGTAAATGAATTTTTTCAAGCTTCTAAACTCTTGTTATATATTTTATTAATCTGCTATAGATTATAATATATTATTATGCATCGCAATCAAATAGACCATATTTGCAGTGGATTAATGTGTGCTGTCTAAGCTTATTAATTTAGCAATATCTTAATTTGTGATTATTCAAGACTTCTTTACAATTACATTATCCTGGTAAATAATGTTAAATGAAGTTATGAATTCAAAAGGTAAAAAACTATTACTTTTGTAATCGATACTGATTACAATTGTAATCAAAAAGGATTACAATATGGATATCTTTAATATAACCAGATCAAAAACAAGGAAAGCTATTCTCCAGTTATATTTTTCGCATCCGAAAAAAAAATATTACCTTCGAGAGTTAGAAAAAATTTTGCATTTTCCAGTACAGAATATTAGAAGAGAACTTATTAATCTTGAAAAAAACGGCATATTCAAAAGAGAAAAGTCTGGCAATCAAGTATATTATTTTCTGAATATGGAGTTACCGATTTATAGTGATATTAGAAATATTGTATCCAAAACTATAGGAATCGAAAATCAGCTAAAGGATGCATTATCCGGAGTAAGTGGTATTAAGAAAGCTTTTATTTTTGGATCTTTTGCAAATGGAACAAAGGACGCCTTATCAGATATCGATATTATGATTATAGGAGACATCAATGAAGATGCTTTAATAGAGAAAATCTCCAGACTCGAGAGTAAATTTGAAAGGGAAATAAATTATCATATTTACAGTGAAAGAGAATTTGAAGAAAGAATAAAAGAAAAAAATTCCTTCATTTCAAAAATTTTATTAAAACCTGTAATTTTTCTAATAGGGAAACATGAAAATAATACAAGAATTCATTGATAAAAACCTTATTAAAAAAGATGACTATATTGATTCTTCACAGGTTCAAAGTGTGCTTGAAAAATCGCGGCAGAGCATAAAGAGTGTCAGGTTACTTATAGATGATGATCGGGAAAATAGTTATCAACTTGCTTATGAAGCAATGTTGCTTGCTGGCAGGGCGCTTGTCTTTTCTTTTGGTTTTCGCCCGAGAGCTGCCGGATTACATAAAATTGTGGTTGATTTTTCAAAAAAGGTCCTGGGAAAAGAAATTGCAACGTTAGTTTTTAAATTTAATAAGATGAGAAAAATAAGACATTATTTAATATATGGATTAGGACTTTCTATTTCAGAGGTGGATTCAAGGAATGCAATAGCATCTGCTGCTAAATTTTTAAAAAATGTAGAAAGTTTTATTAATGATAAAAACTTGTGAGGAAAACTAAAATTACAATAAATCTCCATGTTTTGTTTCTCCAATCTTTTGTCTTAAATCTCAATTTTTAAATAAAATGTTGCTTGTTCTTGAACCTTAAGGAAATTAAATAGTTAATAAAATGTTATCAACATTAACCAGTCCGGGGAGCCAAACTGAACAATTCGAACTCCCGGCTCTTGGCTCTTTGCCAATGATTGGACAAATCGTCCCTAACAACATAAAGTTTTTACTCTTAATTTTAAATTGACTAAAGGTATATATAAGGTATAATAATTATATCATGGAATTTGAGTTCGATCATAAAAAAAGTGAAAGCAATGAACAGAAACACGGTATTGATTTTTATGAAGCTCAAAAGTTATGGGACGATACAGACTTTATTGAGATTCCTGTAAAAACCAGCGATGAACCGAGATTTATGGTAACCGGAAAGATTTCAGGAAAATACTGGTCTGGAGTTATTACATATCGTAATGAAAAGATAAGAATTATTTCAGTACGGCGATCAAGGAAGGAGGAGGTTGATATATATGAAAGCTCGTGAGTTTGATAAGAAATTTGATGAAAACAAAAATATTTCAAAATACCTTGATATATCAAAGGTGAAAAGGCCAGCACAGGAGCAAAGAAGAGTCAACGTGGATTTCCCTTTATGGATGATTAATTCATTGGATAAAGAAGCAAAACGGTTAGGTGTACCAAGGCAGTCCATTATTAAAGTCTGGGTAGCAGAGCGTCTTGAAAAGGTATCTTGAAAATATATGATGTTAAATTTTTCAATATATTAAATAAAATAATTAACAAAATAAAGCTTTCCCCTAAGAACAATATTAATTGTTATCAACATTGACCAGTCCGGGGAGCCAAATTTGATGATTCAAACTCAGTTCTACACCAACAAACAGGGCAACCAAATCTAACTACAAAGATACTTATCTAAGGGCTTGTAAAAAATAATATTTAGTGTAATATATTACCATATAATAATTATAATATATTATATTATGGTAAATAAAAACACTATTTTGTCAAAAAAGGATTTAAAACTATTAGAAAATGCAGTTCTAAGTCATGGAAGAATTTTAAATTCCAGTCAGTTAAAAAATATCTTCAGCAAAGATTATTCATCAGGGGAGATAAACAACCGTGTTTCCTTACTGGCTAAAATAGGTTGGCTGCTTAGAATAAAAAAAGGATTATATGTAATAGTTACTGACTTTAGCACTCTTGGTTTTAATGATTTATCCATATACTTGATTGTTAAAGCCTTAAATGAAAATTCTTATATCTCATTTGAAAGTGCCTTACAACATCATGGAATTTTTGACCAGATGCTGTCTGCTGTAGAATCAGTTACTTTTGAAAGAGCAAGAAAATATAAATTTCAAGATACGAAAATAAATTTCCTAAAAATTAAAAAAAAGCTTTATTTCGGGTTGTCTAGTGAACGTATAGAATCTGATTTTGTAAATATTGCTGATATAGAGAAAGCCATTTTAGATATGCTTTATTTTAAAAAAAATTCTTACAATATAAGCTTAATCTGGGAAAAACTAAATGAATACAAGAGGGATTTTGATTTTAAGAAATTAATAAGATATGCAAAAAGATTCAATGATACTATTGTTAGGCAAGTTGGATTCCTGCTTGATAAGCTTGGAATCGAGACAGAGGATTTATATCAAATAATTAAAGGAAAGAATAGCTACAGCATAATGACAAATAATTCTAATCAATTTAATAGTAAGTGGAGACTGTATTATGACCATAAGATTATTAAATAAACAACAATTAAGTTTGATTAATAAAAATACTTTAAAATATAGGTTAGCTGAGGCTGAAAAAGATTATTTTTTAGCTATTGTATTAAATTGCATGAAATTATTAATCTAGTCAAGCAAAAAGAAATAAGGGAGCCAATAAGTCCAGTATCGATTTTATCAAATTGGGAGATTACTAAAGAAGAGAAATCAAAAAATCTGCTAAGAGTTTATTATAAAGAGGTTGTATCAGATGCCAATATTGAAAAGATGCTAAAAAAGTTATCATTTAGTACGATTATTGTAAAATAATTCTGTAAATATTTTGCAAATTGTTATCAACATAGATCAGTTCGCGGAGCCATATAAGATTATTGTATGAAATGAAAATTGTTTTATTTTTAATTTAGTCAACAGACGAGAATAGACATATTTCAGGATTATCAGATCTTAAATATGTTGTAGGTTAACAGCTTAAAAACAATTCATTTTTTAAGAGAATTTGCTTATAATTTAAATGTATTAGATAATTTGCCAATAAATCAATGAAGGAGCGCATATTGAAAAGGAAACTTTATCTTGTATTGTCAATTTTAACCATAGTCACTATATTATCCTCTGCAGCAATATGTAATTTGGGAAAGAACCTCACAGAAGGTGTTTTAGGAGATATTGCAGAAGATATCAACCAGGGCATTGGTTCAAGTGATGATTCGGAAAAAGATTCCACAAATAAAGGTAACAGTTCAGATAGCAACAGTTCAGATAGCAACAGTTCAGATAGCAACAGTTCTGATAGCAATAGTTCTGATAGCAATAGTTCAGATAGCAACAGTTCTGATAGCAATAGTTCTGATAGCAATAGTTCTGATAGCAATAGTTCCGGCAACAAGGATAGCAAGGATTCGAAAAGCTCTTCCAATTCGCAGAACAGCTCCCCGGTTATAAACAGCATGGATCTTAATAGCAACGAATTTTTCCCAAATCTTCAATACACGTTTACGTGTGACGTAGCGGACCCCGATAATGATACTATATATTATGAATGGCATGTTGACGCCGGCACATTAGACAATTATGAGGCTGCTACAGTAACATGGACAGCTCCCGGGTCTAATGGGATTTATGATATTGAACTTAAAGTAACCGATGGATGGGGCGGGAATGATTCCGTGACAAAAACAGTTGCAGTTGGAAATGTACCAAAAAATGCTCCTCCGGTTATCCAGAGCATTGCTGTATACCCTGATGGTAGCAAATATACTGACAATACATATGAAATATGGTGTTATAATACTGATCCGAATAACTCAAAACATAATATTGACTTTAACATAACAGGCGGTAATTTACACGACCAGGATGCAAACACCATTGAATGGGATACACCTAATGCTCCAGGGACATATACAGTGACGGTAACTATAACTGACATAGAGGGATACATTGTAACATCATCCAAAGACATTGTTGTTGAGCAGCACAGAATAGAAGTCGCTGATATTATAGTGATAAATAACTATATTGCTACCAATATGTTATGTGACATAACGGCTGTTATGGTCGATCCAAAATTACAGATTGCTAGTTATGAATGGAGTTGTTCAGGAGGTCAAATTGCTGGAGAGACGGGTTTTACAGGTCAATGGCAAACACCCAGTAATCCGGGTACCTACAGCCTGACAATGACTGCCACTACCTTAGGAGGAGATATCACAGCTACTAAGACAAAGGAATTTGTAGTTAATCCCCCTAAGTAAAAAAGGAATCACATATTTGCGTTGATAAATACTATTCCTGAGGCTTTGATCGTAAATAACAGGAATTTAAAGAAAATATTAACTCCATTGTCAGAAAGACTTGATCTTACCATTAGATTTAAGAGAAATCCTATATATTATGAGGAAGCTGCAAATTTTATGATAGGCTTTTTAAACAGCGGACCCCAGAGTAATTAATCATTAATTACTTTATAAAAATATACTTATAGAGTAGAGTGGTCCGAGGAGCCAAATTAGCAGTTAGTAATCACTTTTTTAGAGGAAGTTGTTTCCAGTAACCATTTATAGATTGGCTTAACAATTATTGTTTTCTGTCCAATTATTATTACTTCTTCTTCGTCATCTGTTAGTATTAGTCCTTTTGATATTGATAATTCATTCATAGCAGAAAGCAAAATCTTTATCTCTCTTTCTCTGGTTTTTTTGTCATCTAAACTCCATGAAACTTGTATCAGTTCTTTTTCTTCAGTTCTTTCTTTTATAATAAAATCAACTTCTAAATTATTTTTAGTTTTATAATAGTAGATCCCTTTTCCAGTCATTTTAAGATGTAGAAATACAATATTTTCCAGTATCCTGCCACTATCTTTAGAAAATCTAAAAGTGATTCTTGTTAAGTATAAAAAGAATCCATAAATAATCTCTATGGAACTTATAGCTGACTGACCTGTAAATAAATTAAAATAAATTAAAAAAATTGTTGACTTATGAACCTACGTTCATTATAATACTTGTGAACATAGGTTCATTACTATTAATAGGAGGTGATTAAAATGCCTGGTTTTAACGGAACAGGACCAATGGGACAGGGGCCGCTTACTGGTGGCGGAAGAGGTTTTTGTGTAGCCCCGGCTGGCTATATGAGTGATAGGTCGATTGGATATGCTGGAGTGCAGGGGTATCCTGTAAATTATAGATATCCTTCTGGTGCTAATTATGGAAGGAATTATATTCCATCTTATAATTATCCGTATTATCCAATAAGAGGAGCTCCTGTTGCTGGTGCAGCAGCTGGATTTGGTTACTTTGGTAGAGGGCGAAGAAGTCCTGTAGGAATTGGTAGAGGAAGAAGCTCAAGAGGAATGGGTAGAAGGTTCTAATACAATATTTATAAAGTATATGAAATTATATAAAGGAGG
>Ga0265594_1002267_pt1 | contig 14000 bp, 11 predicted proteins | sample saktaG_11_FD_190147 | JGI IMG/M metagenome (GOLD analysis project Ga0265594, IMG submission 190147) | Saline water microbial communities from Sakinaw Lake, British Columbia, Canada - sak_2011_5_24_80m | ecosystem: Environmental > Aquatic > Non-marine Saline and Alkaline > Saline ... | reverse complement strand
GCTGTGCAGCGATTACCGGCAGGTGCTGCAGGATGATGCGGTCGAAGGCGTGGTGATCGCCGCGCCGGCGGTATTGCACCATCCCATGGCCAGGGCAGCACTGCTGGCCGGCAAGGACGTCTTCGTGGAGAAGCCCCTGGCGTTAAAAGTGGACCAGGGCTATGAGCTGGTCGAGCTGGCGGAGGAGCAAAACCGCATCCTCATGGTCGGCCACCTGCTGGAATACCACCCTGCTCTGGTAACTGGTATGACTATGAAGTAGAGGCTATCCACAAAGACGGTAAGACTATCCAGAACAATTATGTTTATATTAGTAACGGACGGCAGAAGCTGCGATTGCTATTGGAGAAGTAAATATCGATTAAGGATTAGTCGTCAGTAACCGGTTACCAATTACTAATTACCTCTCATCAGTTAAATATCATGAACTTTAACCAAACCAACCGCTCCAAAAGCCGTGCTCACAGAGTATTTACCGAGGTTATTAAAACCGCCACCTCTAAAGAGTTGCTGAAACAACATCTTAACACACCGCTTTACCAAAATGCCTACAACCTTATAGCTGGCTCAGCAATTACATCTGTTCTTGGCTTTATCTTCTGGATACTGGCTGCCAGGTTATATAGTGCGGAGGAAGTGGGATTGGCTTCAGCGGCTCTCTCGGCATTAGGGCTTATAGCCCTTTTTTCTGAACTGGGCATGGGAATAGGATTGATTCGCTTTCTGCCCGGTGCGGGCAAAGGTGGCAATGATATGCTAAATACCTGTCTAACCTTCACCGGATCAGCATCCATAATAATTGCACTCATTTTTCTTGCCGGGGTTAATATCTGGTCACCGCCTCTTTCTTCGCTGTGCCAGAATCCAGTCTTCTTCACGTCTTTTATTGTTATGGCCGTTTTAATGGCTTTGCATCCGCTTGTGGCCAATACCTTCCTGACTAAGCGCAGCAGCAAGTTTGTAGTTTTCACAAACCTTATTAACCAACTACTCAGTCTTACATTCATTGTTCTTGCTTCCTTTTTACTCAACAATGTCTACGGAATATTCTTTTCATCCGGTTTCGGCACAGCAATTGCATGGGCAATAGCTATATTATATTTTTTACCCAGGGTGCAAACCGGCTACCGCCCCTTCCCCATGATCAGAAAATGGGTGATTGTTGAACTGGGGTTCTATTCTATCGGTAATTATATTGGCCGGCTCTTACTCCAAGTGACCGCTCTTATCCTGCCTATTATGGTTGTTAACACCTTAGGTGCTGAGCAGAATGCCTATTTCTTTGTTGGCTGGGCAATTACCAGTACGTTCAGGATCATCCCGGCATCTATTTTCAATTCCTTATTTGCCGAGGTCTCGAACGAAGATATAGCGATCCGCGCTAAAACCCTAAAATCATTGAGATTAATGCTTATATTGGTGATTCCAACGGTTTTATTAATTTTAATAATTGCACCTTATTTGTTGTTGCTCTTTGGGCATACTTATTCCGAAAATAGTACTCTACTATTTAGAGTACTAATATTATCAACAATCCCATGGGGCATTAATTATCTATATATTAGCATTGCAAGGGCAACTAAGGGCATAAAACGTGTAATTTATGTGGCCGGGGCAGCAGCTGGACTCAGCCTGGGACTGAGCTATTTCTTGATGATGAAGATGGGATTGTTGGGAGTGGGAATAGGTTATCTGGCGGGGCTAGGTATAGTTGCCGTAGCAGTAGCAATTAATCTCTGGCGAAGCTATCATTCACAGGCGGGACTTCTAGGTAGGGTATAATAGATTGACAGGATTTAAGATGATCTACGGCAAGATGATTGCACATGTGGTAAATGCCGGTTGAATAATAATAGTCGGTTATATATAACTGGGGATGGTCACAATTAAAATACTTCTTATATGTTCTGCTGGTGAGCACAATAGAATCGACATTAACAAAGGAGCTGAAGCGGTAATAATAGGCACTGTCGAACTATTGCGCGGTTTGTTTCCCGATGCTGACTTCGTCACTACAGTCCAATTATCGGATAGACTGCAGCAGAAATTGTGTTGCAAAGTAATCAGGAACCGGGAATATTTAACTCGATTTTACTCGCTTCCTGGTTCTTTGAAATCTACGATGGATCTTTTCCGATGCCTTCTTTGGAAAACAGTGCACAAATATTTTAAATATAGTTTCAAATTTTTAATTAATAGTAAAAATTTGAAAGAATACTACGATTCGGATTTAATCATACATATGGGTATGGATCTTTATAGCGATAACTTTGGTGCCGTATCAATTTTCGAGCACTCTATGGATATATTACGTGGAGTGGCACTTGGTAAGCCGGTTATTATTTGGGCTGAGAGTGCGGGCCCGTTTAAGAAAAGGCTGACCCGGTGGCTGGTAAGACTTACATTGAATAAGGTGTCTTTAATCACCTTAAGAGAAAAATTTTCCGAAGAACACTTAAAAGAAATAAAGGTCAATAAGCCTCCCATATATATTACCGCTGATCCTGCTTTCCTAATGAACCCTGCGCCCCAAGAACATATTGACCAGCTGTTAATTAACGAAAGTATATTTAAACAGAATATACACCCAATCATAGGTTTGACATTAAGTAATACCAACAGTGTCAGAAAATCCAATAAATTTATTTTATCAAAATCAATATATACCATAATTGCATATATTTTGCCAGAAGCATTATCCATAGCCGTTGCAAAACTGGCTATACGAACGAAGATTTATTCAGTAGTTGAGACAAAACAGAATAATTATATTGAATCAATTATTACATTAACCGAATATCTTACGGACAATTATAATGCCACCATAATTCTTGTTCCACATATTCAGAATAAAGGTGCATTTTCGAATGATAAAGAGTTGCATAGGCTTGTATTAAAACACGTAAAAAACAAAGAAAGGATAAGATTGTTGGAAACTGATTACACGGCACAAGAATTAAAGGGAATTATCGGACAATGTGAAATCTTTATTGGAGCCAAAATGCATGCTAATATAGCAGCATTATCCCAGGCGATTCCAACTGTAGCAATGGCATACAGTTATAAATTCCAAGGTATTATGGAAATGCTCGGGCAAGATAAATATGTATGCAATACTAATCTTCCCAAAGACTTGGTACGGATAGTAAACGATGTTTGGAATAATAGAAAAGAAATTAAAACTGAACTGGAGAATAAATTGCCAATTATTAGGAATTTAGCAAATTTAAATGGAGAGGTAGTACAGCGCTTATTGCAGGAAAATGAGCGCCTATATATTGCTCCACATTAGCTAGGCGATATGCCAACTAAGCAAAACTGCGAATAAAACGGAATATTTTCCGAACTGCTGTTGTCATATAAATAATGAATGTTAGAAATACCCAAAGATAGCGTTTTGAAGATAAAAGCAGAATAAAATAGGTGAAGGGAGTAGAGAAAATATACTTAATTTTTGGTTTTGATAATTTAACATTATATACGGGTATGCTATTACCCAATAATCGTAAAAATGCCAAACGGGCCCCAACATTTTTTTTAGAAGCAAAATAGTTTTGAGATCTCTTTATTGTGGATGAAGGGACTTTATTTAGAAAAAGATTATTTGATAAAACCATTTTATTGAGAATTGCGTCTCCCGTGGGGGTCCGCGTTATGATCACAGAAGTACCGTTACAATCATCGGAAAATTCGGGGAGCCATGCATCACCAAATGAAATATCCGCTAGTTCCGAACTCTGGTCACAACAAAGTGAACAACGTTTAGAATTAAATAAAGCAATCTTACCCCACATCTCGCTAAACGGAAAAAGGCGCTTTTCACCACTTTTCATTTTTAACATTAAGTTGCCAGGCCAACCCTCACCACGATACCTTATCTCAGTGATATTTTCCTTTTTCAGCTTATTCCTATAAAGAAAAAATTCAGTGCCAAGAAACGTTGGAGTCTTTGAACAAAAAATACCAAGATGTAATACTATTTTTTCTGTTAATTTTGGATTTAATATTTCTGCCTTTCTAATACCGTGAAGGTGACAAGGTAATCCAACTACTGCATATTTTCCATCCGTTTCCAAAATCTGACGTAGAGCAACATTTGCCGGTACAGGACAATATTTGGACCTAGCTGCCTCGATTACTTCTTCTTTTGTTCGTGCTATGAAAGATTCTGGTTCAAGAGGATTAGCCCTGCTCATTCTGGTTACTAAAGCGCCATCGATTATACCCTCACTTAATGCATATACGAGCAAAGAGGTCACTAATCCACCGGATGCTGAATTATACCTGATGTCTTTGTCTTTTGAGTAACCCAGGTAACATTGAAGATAATTACCTAACAGTATATCCTCGGGTTCTTTATTAAATATTGTTAGATTTAATTCCTTAAAATCAACTCTGTGTCCGGGGCATACCTTATAGCAAATACCACACTCCCTGCAATCGATGTGATTTATATTGGGTAAATAAACGCCGTTATTCTCTTGCAGTTCCATTGTGATTGCAGAGTTCTGACAAAGGCCAACACAGGTTCCGCAGCCCATGCAAAGGTTTTGATATACTACTTTTTCTATTGAGTTTGTTCTCATTTATTCCATAACGCGCATATTTTTTGGATATAAATCCATGCTTGGTCAATGATATTCACGCGCCTAAATATGTATTTATCATGCGATGCTACCATGTATGTTCAATTAATGAATACATAAACCATTTAATTCCAAAGAATCTCATTTTGCTAAGGGCTCATTGAACTGGCAAATATATTTGACATTGATCTCCACTGCCATATATCCTATTTAGCGTATTTTGCGCAAAACCTTCCCTGTATTGGTCACCACACTGTTGTTTTAGTTCCTGAAGATTATATACGTAGTTATTATACATATAGTCAGATCCATAATAGTAATAACGGATAGCTAGGGATAAAGCAGGTTCCTTTTCTATGAATACCTTGCCTGCCATTTCTGAATCGCTAACAAAACAATAAGGATCACTCGCATATTTGGTTACGGGGATAATTAGTATAGAAACCATTACAAATGAAATGATCAGTCCAGTTAATATAAGTGGGCAGAACCTATTAAATAGGGCTCTATGTTTAAGGTTGTGACTATCATCATAACCAGGTGGTCTATTACTGAATCTGCAACCATCGCATACAACCATGGCCCATAGTATGGACAGAGGAATAATACCAAAGATAAAACCTCTCCCTGCCCCATAGGTGGCGAAACTGCCAAAAACGAGCACAAAGGAGAAACCCATATAGCCAACGAAGAAACTGACAAATATGATGCTCCAGTTAATATACCTTCGATTAAGTAGCAAATACAAAGAGCTGATAATACCCAGAACCAAAGCTATAATAATAGATATCATTCTTATATTGTTGCCCAGAGTATAGGAAGATGCTGGTTTGATTACATTTCGACCAACAAAAATAAAAGGATCGTCGTAAAGCAAGTTATTTATTATTTCTTTTCCCCAAAGAACCATTCTGTTTACGACAAAGTCAGAGTTGAAAAAGGCATAAGCAAAATATGCCACGGCGAAGAGTGTGATGAAGCGTATAATAGCCTGAATATTGACAGAGACACTACCCAATGGGTATATCTGTTTGATCTTGGGAAGATGGGTTAACAGAATATAAACTACAAAAAGGCTCAGTAGCGTAAAGAGATTGATTAGGGGAGTAGTCGCGTGAGAAATAATTGTTACCCCCCATAGCACGATGACTAAACTCGCGATACCTACTCTGCCACCAGAAGAACTTGATTTATTAAGCAGCAACAGCAATATAATGATGGGTACAGTGATCACCAGAGCATAATTCTGTGCACCCATATGATAGGACTGGCTCCATGCAAGGGATGCGTAGGCAGACGGCGCAATCAAAGCATATTCTGGGATCACTTTCCTGGCCAACGCGTATATTAATAGAAGCAGAGCAAATGATGTAAATATGGGATAGTATTGGGCCATAATATATGGTTTCATGCCTGCGATTTGACTTAATGCCGACAGAAATACAGTAACCAATGGATATTGATTAAGGTAACCGCTATCACCCGTTAGTTGACTTTGCGTGTTTATGATATTTATGCGCTCGACCACCCCATAAACGTCAAGAAATCGGGGATTGTCGTATATAAAACAAGTAGTACCGAATAAATACATTGTCAACACAAGAACAAAGCTGACTTCGATCAGGGTCTTGTTGACATTGATTCGACGGTAAAGCATCAATGGCAGGATAATAATCAGCAGCGAAATACCTGCCCAGTATGATGCTGGCAGTCTCTTTGCATAATAAAACGGATCGGGTGGAAATTGGGTTATCTGCGTACTGGCAATAGTCTGAAGCCAGAAGATAAAGGCAAGTATCAACAGAAAGGCAACCAACTTACCTTGATACCGCATAACCGATTTAAATTTATCTATTACAGGATTCACGATAAAGCTCTTGATACTCGTCCGCAACCTTGTCCCAAGTTCTTATTTTATTAGGATCGAATGGGCCCACCTGTATATCACTTTTATGAATTGTTAATATTAAGTCTGCAAGATTCTTAGGATCCGGTGGATAGTCAACTCCAAAGCACCCTGTTTCTCCTATAAACTCAGATAGGGCGCTGGTATCAGCGACAATTGATGGTGTGCCTGATGCCAATGCTTCTGCGACTACCAACCCATACGATTCAAGACGTGATAGAAGCAGGAAAACATCTGCCTCTTTATATTTCCGCCATAATTCCTCCAGCGGCACAAATCCACTCCAGACCAAGTCTTTCTCCAAACCACGGACACGGGCCACCTTTTCAAGCTGAATCTTGTATGGACCGCTGCCGACGATATCGAGAATAGGCTGCACCTGATAGTTCTCTTTAATATGATGCATCGCCTCCAAGATATATTGGACGCCCTTATGCTCTACTAGACGCCCCACGAACAGCAGTGATATCTTTCGCCTCGAGTTCGCTTTCTTTATATAAGACGTTATTTCTTGAAAATCTATCCCCAGTGGTATTACTCCTATATCTGCATGTGAAAGTGCAAAATGTTCACGTAGAATTTTTGCCTCATAATCTGAATTGCAGATAACCTTATCCACATTGTTAAACATTCGGTTTGCAGGTCGTTTGTATAGCTCATGCAGCAAACTTTTTAATGGAGTATGACCCGTACCATGGTAATAAGGAGTAAATATAATCGGTTTTCCACAACTACGGAGTAGATATATTGATTCCAGGCTTAAAAGACTATGGTACATATGAATATGGACGACATCAACACTTTTCAGCAAAGAAGTGCCATCTGTATTAATATAATTATATAAACCCCAGCTAATACCATACAATCTCTTTGCCCATGGTGAACTAACTCTCTTAATTTCAACTGCGTTTATTATTTCTTCTACATTCTTGGCACTATATCCATTTATGGTTAAAACCGTACACTGATGGCCTCTTAACGCTAGATTTTCATTAACGCTTTTGATCACTTTAGATACACCAAGTCCGCGCTTGGGGTCATATATCGGACTGATGGTCAGTATTTTCACGCTTATATATCGCTGATAATAAACTTATATTTTCCCGTTTTAGTTGCTGGTATTTCGTCCACGAATTTAATTTCAATTTCTATATCATTTCCAACGTGACTTTTAATAATGCCCAAGTAATGGTCTGTATCAGCTTGGGTATAATCTGCTGATTTTACCACTTTAATAAGTAGCTTTTTCCCGTTTTCTTGAATAACCTGATATTGCTTTATACGACTAGTCGCAAATACCACTGTTAGCGCTGGTCCTGACAGACTTATCCCATTATCGAAGATTAATACGTCTGTAGTTCTACCCTCTAATGATTTCATTAATGGAAGTGCTCTTCCACACGGGCAAACTTCGTCGCATGGTTTTCCCCTGTCGCCAACTGCGTATCTGATAAACGGCATGGTATAATTATAAAGGTCAGTACATATAATATTTCCAGTATGACCTGCTTTTACCTGCGTTCCATCCTTGTCAACAAACTCCATAATTACCTTTTCAACGGATATATGATAACCGCGATGCTCAGCACACTCCATTGCCTGTGGCCCACCATCATAAGCACCATAGTGGTCAAAAACACTGCAGCCAAATTGTCTCTCAATAATTTCTCTGTGCTGCGGTAATAACATCTCAGCCGTGCAAAATACAGCTTTAGGCCTGATATTATCAATACCCTTCTGTTCAAGATATAATGCAAAAGTATAAAGCGCCGATGGGTATCCGCGCAGGATCTTTGGATTATAGAATGCAATCTTATTAGCATATTCAGTCATCCTTTTTTGATCCATATGGACAGCCGAAAAGGGATGATTTCTTTCCCCCACCCAGCGAAGACGATTTATAAGCGATGGCGGCGTATCCTTCACGAGTGAAGATCCGGCTAGCGTAATCCGTTTATCCCCCAGTTCATAGCCCGCCCACTGCCAGCCACGAAACGTGCCAGCCCACGCGGCAGACGGAACATTCATATCTATATAGTATTTAAATGGTTCACCAGTTGAGCCACTTGTGGCATTTAATAGTGGTTTCCATCTTTTGAAACTCGTGGCTGTAATGTCTTTGAAGTTGTTTCTTATGATTTCTTTTGTAAGGATTGGAAGTTTGATCAAATCTTCAATCGTTAGGATATCCCTATCAGTGATGCCTCTTTCGTTAAATATTCGGTGATAATAAGGTACGTTCTGATAAGCGTGTTTAATTAAGGCGTGCAATTTTTCATTTTGCAGTTCACGTAAACGGTTCCTATCCCACCATTGAGATTGCTCAAATTCTTTTAAATATTTCATCATTCGGGTTCCTAACAATCTATCAGCTGCGGGATATAAAAGGTGCCTGGTTAAGTACGAATACATTTATTCCCCCTCAAGATAAAAAAACAGATTTGCTTATCCATGACTAAGATATATCGACCAAGCAGCTATTATTGTTTTGGATATATGTTCCCATGTTTAAATTTACTAAAGCTTTCCGAGAAATTTTCTGTAAAGTCAATCATGAACTGTGTAACATCAATTTTATCATCCAGAAGCTTTTGACGCTTAATAGCCCACTGCTTTTTCAAATTTGGCTGCCGAATAAGTTCCAGTGCCTTATCAATGGCCTTGTCAGCATCCTGAAAGCAATAAATCAGATCATACTTTTTTTCCAATTCAAGGAAATTGCCAAAATGCGGGGTAAAGGAAGCGCTTACAACTGTGGGTGTTCCCAGCACAGCTGCCTCCCAGGCCATCGTTCCTGTATCACCGATAAGGAGTTGTGCGAAATAGAGGACTTGATGAATTCTGTGATAGGCAGTAGGTAGCTTATATCGCTCCAGGCCTGCAGGCAAATTCCCTTCCGCTGAAATAAATACCCGTGTTTGGTTAGTTAATTCCTCAACAAGCCGGTACTTATCATTTTGGGAAAAACCTTTACGATTAATATCATGCACTGCCTCAAATGATCCGAATCTCAGGACTACATACCGCTCATGGCTGCCAATTCCCAGTTCTGTATAGACCGAGGGGTCAGGTTTAAAATAATTGGGGTGAAGATAGGCAAGTTCTTTGTATCCATCAATTCTTATTTGGTTCTTACCTAAATTCTTAAGATAGCAGGATGGCGTAATTATGGCAGAAATAAAATATTTTGCATTATAGAGTTCAAAAGAACTGACCTCCTCATTATCTGCAAAAGTAAGCATTGGTTTCTTTAAGATTGCCGATATATACATTCCAATTAATCCGCCACCTATTAAAATATCTGGCCGGAATCGGCTGATGAGGTCTAAAGACTTAATAAAGTGATTCGGCAATTGCAGTATCTTGCCTAACTTCATATGACTGGCCTTTCCATATACTGTATACTGCAAACCATATCTGCTAAGCAATTCACACGTGGGCCCATGGTCTCTAGCCAGTATCAGCACTTCATTCTCTTCTCTCAAGAGAATGGGTATAGCATTATGCCAAAGATACATTTGCCCCGGGGTATTTATATACATAGCTATCTTCAACTGACGTTTTCCTCTAAATCTAAATATTAAATTGTTAACATATATACGTGTTCCGGATGTCCTATATCAGCTAAAAGCGCATTTACCTGAATTATTTATATCAGCAAGTGGAATAACCTTAACGTATACCCGTTCAAAGACTCGAATATATCTTAACTTTATCCTTTTAGGATTAAATTTAGCAACTTCATTTTGTGAAGGAATATTATTTATAGTGATGGTAAATTTTATTGTCGTTTTGCCCTCTTCTCTCAGAAAATGGAACAATCTGGAAAACATATAATTAAATAAACCCTGCCCTCGGTATTTATTACTTGTTCTACCATTTCCGATACACACCTCACCCTTGTGAAAATCTACTTTAAAAGGAAAGGGGTCTACATATTTTTTACTTTCTGCAGTCGTAGCAGCAAGCGTTATGTGACACAGTTCGCGCTGTACAAAAACACAAAACGCAATTGCCCCCAATCCAATTAGTTGCTTTGATACCCAGGACCCAAAGCGATATCCCCTATCGACTAATTCATCAAATTGTTCAGGTGTTCGGATAATCTCCAAGGTAGCGCCCGGTATCTTAGGCGTAAAGTCGAATTCATCTTGCTCCGTTAATTCTTTTTCATAGTAATAGTAAGTTTTATCACTGTAAACAAACCTTCGCAGTCGTGAGAAAGCAAGTCCAATAAAATGAACAGCGCCCTCATCCTTAAGGATATATTTTGCCCTTCCGAAAAGCACGCTCAGTTTCGTAAACATCATTTGATATATTTAGAATCCTATTTTAGCTACTTCCATATTTGTGTATACATCCTAGGGGCTTACTAGGTATCACGAAATCTCTACCAAATTCTGTGAGCTAACTGATCTTCCAGCTATCCATACGATATTACCTTGCTTTACCTAGTTGCAGCTAAGTAAGATATCAGCATCGTCTCAGCAACAAATGGTAAGGGATCATCCCAACTTGCTACCGCGAACTCTTTTTCGCCCCTCAGAGAATTTATATATTGCTGAAATTTCATTCGTCCGGTTAAAATTTCCTTACTCACTACAAAAATATCTGTGTACAAATCTATCCATTTGATACCTTCTTTTGCCCGATAAATTTTATTACCTGCTACCCCGCTATGCATATCCTTGAACAATAAATGTGGCAGGTTAATACCAGCTCTTAATGCTAATGTATGCCACTTCCACGATCGTGGATTGATTTCCAGGAGTTTGAACTTGCCATCTCGTATATCACGTTTAAACTCAACCTCAGACAGGCCATAATAATCCATGGATTTCAAGAGTTTCACGCTTAGAGTCTCTAACTCAGGAATGTTTACGCTCTCGACGAATGTGCTTGCTTTGCCAAAATCCATTGGTATTTGTCTAGCTCTTCTCCCCATGCATCTTGCTATAACTTCACCGTTTTTGAAAAAGGAGCAAAAAGAATAAAGCTCCTCAGGTGAACCGGGAATTATTTCCTGAATCATTAATTCGGAAGGTTCTACTATCTGGCAGAGTTTTATATACTTACGCAGAAGCTCCTCTTTATTTCTTACCACTATAACCTTGCGATTGGTTTTCTTATAGAAGGAATGCATTACCGCAGGTTTAATAATTACTGGAAATGTAAGCTCCGAACTGAAATTTTGTACATCCTGCTCATCGGCAGGATACAACGTTTTTGGGATAGAAATCCCCATCTCATCTGCAATCCTGTATGTAGATTGTTTATTATAGGCTTTTTCAATCACATTCCATTCAGGAACAGGCACTAAATACTGTTCTTTCAGAAGCGCCCTGCTCTTTGACAATGTGGCTACTTCCCTATCAGTTGTTGGAAGTAACATCCAGTTCTTAATTCTCTCTTTATTAGCGAAAATGAGCAGATATCGTACAAATGCTTCCCCATCATTCATGTTTCGGAAGTAGAAAAACTTTTTACAGTATTTTGAGAATCTCGCTATGCAAAGGTAAGTGTCGTCTATAAGATATACGGAAATGCCTTCTTTGGCTAAACTGCGTATAAGTCCCAGCCCTTGCACATGGCCACCGATAACTATAACTCCAGTTCCTGTGTCCATTATATCGTGTCTACTCTGTCTCTGCGGAATATCCTAATCCGCTTGGCCAAATTCACTCCGGTATCCAGTATAAAATATGCCGGCCAATCAACCATGTTATCACTCCATCGCTCGGGATGTACCAATAGATACACAGCGTTAGGTTCGCTTCGCTTTATCAAATTAATACAATCATCTGTGGAATTAACAATGACTGTATCTACTTCATTATCATTGCAAGCAGAAGGCAGACGGTCCTTTACTTTGTATTTACTACTCCACGTTCTCCCGGTATCTGACAGATATGTAATGCTACCAAAAGAAAGGTAGGCCTCTCCCACCAACCCGAAATTCTTAAAATCATATTTGGACCACAGGTCGCGGTTATCCCACTTCGTTAGCGGGTTACCATGCATACAGATGGTCTTAACTTCAGCTACCTTTCTCAACTTTGACAGGTCCTGCTCAAATATACGTATCGCCTTCTCATAGTTACCCCTGGCCTTATCCAGCGCTTCATAGTGATAGCCAATCTCATGGCCCATGCCGGCAATGGTTTTTATCATATCACGTTTAAAGACAGATTTATTCATGCGAAAGTAATAGGTTGATTTTATTCCCAGGCTTTGCTCCAGCATTGCCATCCTGAGGGCGTTGCCCGGTTTTCTATCTACATCGTGGCGCAGGACTGCAGTTTTACCAGTACGGTCGGTTCTGCTGAGATATTGAACCACAGTACAGACTTGATAACCAGAAGAGCAAAGGACGGTACAGAGTTGGCGATATTTCTCCAGCGTGAAATCCAACTTCAGTTCGCCCGTTTTAAAAAGGTTTCTTTCAACCGCCACAGGAAGTCCACAAACAGCAGCCACGATACCCTGGGTATATAGCGGCTGTACCTTATCTTGGATTTCTCGTTGCCGTAGCGGGCGGGCATGGGCACATCAACAATCTTAAAGCCAAGCACGCTGAGTTTGACCAGCATATCGTTGCAGTAACCGTAACCCGGGTAGATACGGCCGAATCTGATTTTCCGCAATGCCTCACTGGTAATGGCGGTGTAGCCGTTCTGGGGGTCGATAATATGCCAGTTGCCCGAGGCGACACGGGTAATCAAGGTGAGCAACCAGTTGCCAAACCGGCGCCATTTGCTCATGCCTACCTGGTAGCCCTTTACCGATAGTCTATCTCCTTTGGTATAATCGGCGGCGCCGTCCATTAGCGGTTGTAGAAGCTTGAGGGCATGGGCGGGATCCATCTGGTTATCCCCGGCCATGACAATTGCGATATCCATGCCGTCCTCCAGGCATTTCCTGTAGCCGGTCACGATGGCCGAGCCCACACCGCCATTGCGCTGGTGGCGGATATAACAGACGCGGGGATCGTTGAAGCCCTGGACTATCTGCCCGGTGGCGTCGGTGCTGCCGTCATCGATGATATAGGCCCTGTCGACAAAATTGGGTATGTTCTCAAGCGTATCCCTTATCAGCTTTTCTTCGTTATAAGCCGGCACTACCACAGCTATCTTCAGCGCAGAAATACCTTCCAGATAGTGTGCGTTTTCACTTTTCAACTCCAACATTTGCCCCAATGCCTCCTACCACCTTTTGTCTACGGTCCGCCACATACCCGCAACACGGATTTGGGACAATCCTCGGTCAGACTGCCCTGCCTCACGGCCAAACTTCCGCACAATATTACCGCCTGCATCGCCCTTACCTTCGTAAAATGAACTACAAACCGTATCTAGCTGATAAAACTATCACTAATAATAGCTCGTGTCAACACTGTGCACACGTCGTATCTAAAGGATATACTTAAGGGTACCGCTATGGTTGATTTTATTTGCCACATGGGATAATATAATTGGAATATCACAGGCTGGAATAACCCTGTGTATTTA
>Ga0265594_1002265_pt1 | contig 14005 bp, 11 predicted proteins | sample saktaG_11_FD_190147 | JGI IMG/M metagenome (GOLD analysis project Ga0265594, IMG submission 190147) | Saline water microbial communities from Sakinaw Lake, British Columbia, Canada - sak_2011_5_24_80m | ecosystem: Environmental > Aquatic > Non-marine Saline and Alkaline > Saline ... | reverse complement strand
GAAACCAAGCTGAGAGAGTAGAATGAATAAAGAATTAGATAAAATTTTTGAGAATTTTGATAAGAACAACATATTCAAAGATAAATCCTTATTGCAGATTAATCATAAACCAGACGAAATACCCCACAGGGGGGAACAAATAAGGCAAATAGCTTCTATGCTTGCACCTATTTTAAGAGGGGAAAGAGCAAGCAATTTGTTTTTATATGGAAAAACAGGAACAGGAAAAACTCTTTCTGTACAATATGTTCGGGATGAAATTTTAAAGAGAATAAAGAAAGATACTGATTTTGAAGTAAGAATTGAATATTTAAATTGTAAATTAAAAAAAGTAGCAGACACCGAATATAGGATTTTGGCAGAACTTATTAAGAAATTTGGAGAAGAAGTCCCTGCAACAGGTTTACCAACGCAAGCTGTTTATTCTAAATTTATAGAGATTATTGATTCTAAAAAACAATTAATAGTATTGATATTGGATGAAATAGATCAAACAGTTAAGAAGATTTCAAGCGATTTCTTATATAATTTAACAAGATTAAACTCTGAATTGTCTAAATCTCAGATTTGTCTTATTGGAATTAGTAATAATTTAACTTTTTTAGATGAACTAGATCCCCGGGTTAGGAGTTCTTTGTCAGAAGAAGAAGTTGTTTTTCCTCCTTATAATGCATTGCAATTACAAGAAATACTTAAGAATAGGTGTGAAGGGGCTTTTAAGGAAAAAGTTATGACAGAAGGGCTTGTTGCTAAATGTGCTGCTTTTGCTGCCAGGGAGCACGGAGATGCAAGAAGGGCACTTGATTTACTAAGGATTGCTGGAGAATTAGCAGAAAGAGATAATTCAACAAAAGTTTTATTAAAACATTTAGACGAAGCAAATGAAAAAATAGAAAGAGACAAAATTTTAGATGTCATAACCACAGAACCTAAGCAATTTCAATTAGTTTTATATGCAATTCTCCAATTATCTGAAAAGCAAAAAGATGAACCTATTTTTACAGGGGATATTTATAATTTATATCAAGATTTATGTGTTAAGAATAGATTAGAAGTTTTAACTCAAAGAAGAGTTAGTGATATTCTTCAGGAATTTGATATGTTGGGAATTATCAATGTAAGGGTTATTTCAAAAGGAAGAGGGGGGAGAATGAGGGAAATAAGATTGGCTATTTCAAAGAATATTGTTTTAAAGGCTAAGAAAATAATTGAAGATTCTTTGGATTATCTGTGATAAAAGAATATGGACAAAGATATTTTAAGATTTTGCTTAGAGAAAGGTTTTTTATTAGATGGAGATGTATTAAAAGTCCTAAGCGAAGTAGGGGATTTAGAGTCTGCTAAGTTAGTTATAGAAAATATTAATAATGTTACTCAAAAGAAGATAATTACTCGTGAAATCTTTGAGAAAAATGCCGAGAAAGTTAATACCTTTTTATTAACTCTTCCTGAAAAGTCTAGAAAGACTTTTGAGAAATTAAAGATAAAACTGGGATTAAAAATAGAAATTTCAAAAGAAATAATTTCAGAAGTTCAAAAAGAAGAGCCCAAACAATTCCTAAAAGAAAGCCCAATTGTTAAAATTCTTTCTATGCCCGCATATGCAGGGAAGAAAATAGAATTAAAAGATTTTGTAGCACATTTTAGAAACAGGTTTAATGAGATGAGAAATTTTTTACAAGAAAGCCCCCAATTAACTAATTTAATTTCAATAGGGAAAATTTATGGAAATCGACAAGGAATTTCATTAATTGGTATGGTTGTTAGTAAAAGGGTAACAAAAAATAAAAATCTTTTATTTGAGATTGAAGACTTGACCGGGAGGATAAAAGTAGTAGTTAGTCAAAATAAAAAAGAAATTTATGAAAAAGCAGAAGAAGTTGCTTTAGATTCTGTTGTGGGGTTCAAAGGTTCTGGAAGCAGAGAAATAATCTTTGTAAATGATATTGTTTTTCCAGATGCAACAATTCCAGAGAGAAAAAAATCAAATGTTGAAGAATATGCTTTATTTATAGGTGATTTACATTTTGGAAGTAATCGTTTTTTAGAAAATAGTTTTTTGAAATTTATAGATTATCTTAATGGAAAAGTTCCAAACACTCCTGAAGTTGAAAATATAAAATATTTGTTTATTGTAGGGGATGTAGTAACAGGGGTGGGAAATTATCCTAATCAAGAAAAGGATTTAAAAATAGTAGATTTAGAGGAGCAATTTATAGCTCTTGCAAACCTTTTAGATAAGATTAGAAAAGATATCCGGATTATCATTTCACCTGGAAATCATGATGGTGTTAGATTAATGGAACCTCAGCCTCCATTAGATGAAAAATATGCTTGGCCATTATATGATTTAGAAAATGTAACTTTAACTACAAACCCTTCCCATGTAAATATGGGGTTTAATGAGAGTTTTATTGGTTTTGATGTTTTGACTTATCATGGATTTAGTTTTCCATATTATGCTAATAATGTTTCTAGATTAGTGGAGAAAAAAGCAATGAATTTCCCTGATTTAATTATGAAATATCTTTTAAGAAACAGGCATTTGGCTCCTACGCATACTTCTGCTCAGTTTTTCCCAAGTGAAGAGGACCATTTAGTAATTAGAAATGTTCCAGATATTTTTGTTTCAGGGCATACTCACAAAAGCGCAGTGTCTTATCATAATAACATTTTAATTATTTCAGTTTCTTGTTGGGAAGCCATGACCCCTTACCAAGAAAAGTTTGGAAATGATCCAGACCATTGTAAAGTTCCTATGTTAAATTTAAAAACAAGAGAAGTAAAAATTCTTGATTTTGAGGAGGAAGAATGAAGATAGGTGTGGACCTCGATGATAATTCTTTTGATTTTGTTGGGGCATATCTCCTTTTTCATAATGAAACTTATAAAACAAATTTAAAAAAAGAAGATTTTAGAATATATTCTTTTAATGGTAATCGTATAAGAAAGTTTTATAATACTTCTTTTTTTAGTGAGATAAAACCCTTTCCAGGAGCAGCTGAAGTGCTTCAAAAGTTAAAAGAAAATAACGAATTGATCGTTGTTACATCTAGACCCATAACTATTAAAGAAAAGACATTTGAGCAAATTTATAGACATTTTCCAAATACTTTCTCAGAAGTATTTTTTTCATCTAATCATTATACTAAAGCAAAAAATAGCGGAAAAACAAAAGCAGAAATTTGTTTAGAGAAGAATGTTTCATTAATGATTGAAGATTCTTTGGTGTATTCTAAGCAATGTGTAGAAAAAGGAATAAAAGCAATTTTGTTAGATTCTTTTTGGAATCAAAATGGGGATCTCGAAGGAATTACAAGAGTAAAAGATTGGAAAGAGATTGGGGGATTATTGATATGAACACACAACAATATTTTAGAGATTTGGAAAAAGAAGTTAGAAAAGTTTATGAAATTGCAAATGAAGCAAGAGCAAAAGGATTAGATCCTGTCGATAAAGTTGAAATTCCATTGGCAATGAACATGGCTGAAAAAGTGGTTAATCTTATTGGGACTGTTTATCCTCAATTAATAGATAATAAAATAATTAGTAGAATTTTAGAATTAGAAGAAGAATATGGTAAATTAGATGTTACTGTTGTGTTTAAAATTGCAGAAGAAGTAGCAAAGCAGAAATTTTGTAATTTTCCAAATTTAATTGATGCTATTGATGCAGGAATAAGAATCGGTTTTGCATATGCTACCCTAGGAGTTGTTTCTTCTCCTATTGAAGGATATACTGGTTTAAAAGTAAGAAAAACAAGAGATGGAAAGGAATATTTTGAAGCTAGTTTTTCAGGCCCAATTAGAAGTGCAGGCACAACCGCTTCTTGTATTACCTTGATTTTAATAGATTATTTAAGAGAGTTATTTGGATTTGCAAAATATGACCCTACTGAAGAAGAAATTAAAAGAGTTTACGCTGAGTTATATGATTTTCATGAGAGAATAACTAATTTACAATATATGCCCACAGAAGAAGAAGCTTTATTTCTTGCAAGAAATCTCCCGATTCAAATTGCCGGAGACCCTTCTGAGAAATTAGAGGTTTCAAATTATAAAAATTTAGAAAGGGTTGGCACAAATTATCTTAGAAGTGGTTTTTGTTTGATTTTAGGAGAAGGCTTAGCTCAAAAAGCAGCAAAAGGATTTAGATTATTAAAAAAAGCAAAAGAAGATGGAATTAAATCAACTGGTTTTGATTTTTTAGAAGAATATGTTAAAATTCATGAAAAGAGGGACAAAGGAAAAACAGACGATTCTCCAACATATATTAAAGATTTAGTTGCAGGCAGACCAATCTTTGGGCATCCCTCTAAATCAGGTGGATTTAGATTTAGATATGGAAGAGGAAGAGTATCTGGTTTTAGTGCTGTTTCAGTTACTCCTGCAACAATGGTTGTAACAGATGATTTTATTGCAACAGGAACTCAACTAAAAATTGAAAAACCCACAAAAGGTTGTGCAGTTACTGTTTGTGATTCAATTGATGGGCCAATTGTTAAACTTTTTAATGGAAGTGTTAAAAAATTAAAAAATAAAGAAGAAGCAAAAAAGTATGTTGCAGATATAGAAGAAATAATTTATCTTGGAGATATGCTTTTTCCTTTTAGTGATGTGTTAAATAGAAATGCTACTTTAATCAAACCAGGATATGTTGAAGAATGGTGGAAATTAGATTTAAAAGAAAAAGCAGATGAAGATGTTTCTTTAGGGGTTAATTTTGAAAGAGCAAGAGAATTGAGCAGAAAACATAATATTCCTCTTTATCCAAAATTTATTTTTTATTGGACAGAGATAAATTCAGACCAATTTCTAGGGCTATTAAATTGGTTAAAGTATGCAAAAATAAATAGAAAAATTATTTTTCCTTATACAAAGACAGAACAAGAAAAATTTGAGTTGGGAAAAAGGGCACTTGAGTTATTAGGAATTGAACATGAAGTAACTATTGAAAATGTTGTATTGGGTGCAGAAGATTCAAAAGCACTGTTAGCAAATTTAGGAATTAATTTTGAAGAAGTTAATGGAAAGAGTTTAAAAGAAATTTTAGAAGAAAAAAGCTTTGAAGTTGTAGGGTCTGTTTTAGAAACTGTTAATTCTGTATCTGAATTTGAGATTAAAAACAAAGCAGGAGAATTTATAGGGGCAAGAATGGGAAGACCTGAGAAAACAAAGTTTAGAAAGTTGGTTGGAAGCCCAAATGTTTTATTTCCTGTTGGAAGAGAGGGAGGAAGATTAAGAAGTGTACAAGCTGCATGTGAACAAGGACAAGTTAGGAACTCATTTCCGATTTATTATTGTGAGGGTTGTCAAAAACAAACAATCTATAGGGTTTGTGAAAATTGTAATAAAAAGACAAAAAAGAGATTTTATAAATATGAGGCTTCTGGAAATTCTTATAATAATTATGCCAATGGAGAGGTTTCTGATAAAGAAGGGGTCCAGTATTATACACAAAATATAGACATTAATCATTATTTTAATAAGGCAGTTGAAAAATTAGGTTTAAGAAATGAAGAAGTCCCCTTATTAATTAAAGGGGTTCGAGGAACATCTTCTGCGAATCACGTGGTGGAGAATCTTGCAAAAGGAATCCTAAGAGCAAGATATGACTTACAAGTTAATAAAGATGGAACAATTAGAATTGATGCTACTGAATTACCTCTTGTTTCATTTAAACCAAAAGAAATTTCTGTAAGTTTGAACAAATTAAAAGAATTAGGATATGACAAAGATATTAATGGAGAAGAACTAAATTCTAATGAACAAATAATTGAATTAATGCCTCATGATATTCTTCTTCCAAGCCCTGTTTCCTCACCAGATGAAAGAGCAGATCAGGTTTTTATGAAAATTAGTTATTTTCTTGATGAACTTTTAGAAAAGTTTTATGGAATGGATTCTTTTTATAATGTGAAATCTAAAGAAAATTTAGTAGGTAAATTAGGAGTTTGTATGGCCCCTCATAATTGTGCAGGAGTTATTTGTAGAATTATTGGTTTTTCAAATACTCAAGGATTATTAGCTTCTCCTTATATGCATGCTGCAATTAGAAGAGATTGCGATGGAGATGAAGCAGCAATTATGCTTTTAATGGATGTTTTGTTAAATTTTTCAAAAGAGTTTTTACCAAGTCATCGAGGAGGAACTCAAGATGCCCCTTTGGTTTTAAATTCTAAGATTGATGCAGGAGAAGTTGATGATCAAATTTTAGATTTTGAATTAACTTCAGGATATCCTTTAGAATTATATAAATTAGCCGAGCAGAAAAAACATTCTTCAGAAGTTAAAGAAATTGAAACTATTAGATCTGTGTTGAAAGTTGGAAAAAATCCTTTTGTAGGCTTAGGGTATACCCACGATACAACAGATTTTAATGAAGGAGTTGTTTGTTCAAGTTATAAAACATTAGCAACAATGCAAGAAAAAGTTGAGCACCAAATGAAACTTGTAGAAAAATTAAGAGCTGTTGATACAGCAGACACTGCAAGATTAATTATTGAAAGGCATTTTATTAGGGATTTAAGGGGTAATTTAAGAAATTTTTCAATGCAAAGTTTTAGATGTGTTTCTTGTAATGAGATTGTTAGACGTCCTCCTTTAGAAGGAAGTTGTCCTGTTTGTAAAGGAAAATTAATTTTTACAACACATGAAGGAGGAATTAAAAAATATCTAGAGCCTGCTCTTTCTTTAGCTGAAAAATATAATACTTCTAATTATCTCAAACAGAATTTAGAATTGGTTAAGAGATATATTGATAGCATTTTTGGAAAAGAACTTGAAAAGCAAGAACAACTAGGTGGTTGGTTTTAGAAAACTTAAATTTATATATCTGGTTTTACATTTTTAATTATAAAATGAGGTTGAATATTCTTATTGGTGGGGAAGCTGGACAAGGAATTAATAAAGTTTCTGAAATTGTTTCTCAAGTTTTAATAGATAAAGGTTATTATGTTTTTAATTATCGGGATTACCCTTCTTTGATTAGGGGGGGTCATAATTTTAATATTTTGTCTATATCTGATAATAAAATTCAAAGCCATGAATCAAAAATTGATGGAATTGTTTCTATGGATAGATTAACTGTTACAAAGCATGGTAATAAATTAAAAAGAGGAGGGTTTATTATTAAACCAGATAAATTTCTTGATTTTGGGATTAATTTAAATGTGGCTTTATCAGGAGCTTTGATTAAGATTTTAGGTATTGAAAAGAATATTTTAATTAAAGAAATAAAAAAAGAATTAGATAATAAGAACTCTTTAGATGCTGCAAAAAAAGGTTTTGAAAGTCAATTAACAAAATATTCTTTAAAGAAGTTAAAAAATAATTTAATATTAAGGAGTGGAAGTCAAGGAATTGCAAATGGATTTCTTGATTCAAAAGCTGATTTGTATTTGGCCTATCCTATGACTCCTGCTACCCCTGTTTTGCATATTCTTGCAAAAGATCAAGAAAAAAACAAACTTTTGGTTTTTCAACCAGAAAATGAACTTGCAGTTGCAAATGCAGCACTTGGAGCTAGTTTTTCTGGAGCAAGAGTTATGGTTGGAACTTCTGGAGGGGGATATGATTTAATGACTGAAGCATTAAGTATGCAAGGAATGGCAGAATTGCCACTTGTGGTTTATCTTTCATCAAGGCCAGGTCCTGGAACAGGAATTCCCACCTATACTACACAAGGGGATTTGGATGTTGCCCTTAGAGGAGGGCATGGAGAATTTCCAAGGGTTGTTGTTGCTCCTGGAACACCAGAGCAAGCAGCACAAAAAACAAACGAAGCTTTTTACCTTTCTCAGAAATTTAATACATTATCTATTGTTTTATCTGACAAACATTTAGCAGAATCTGAATTTTCTTTTAAAGAAGAGAAAAGAAAGCCTTTGAAAGTCGAAGTAAAAAGAAAACTTCCTGGAGAAGGAATTGTTAAAGCAAATAGTTATGAGCATGATAATTTTGGAGCAACTACCGAAGATGCACAAATAGCAATTGATAAAACAAATAAAAGAATCTTGAAATATCAAGAGATAAAAAAAGAAGTTAAGAAATTTGAAATGCTTAAAATGTATGGTAAAAAAGAGAGTAAGAATTTGATAATTGGTTGGGGATCTACCACAGGAGCCATACTTGATGCAATTAAAGATTTAGATGCTAAATTCTTACAAGTATTATACCTAAAACCACTCTCAGACAATATTAGAAAAGAAATAGAGAAGGCAAAAAAAGTTATTTTAATAGAAAATAATGTTACAGGACAACTAGGAAGATTAATTAGAGAAAAAACAGGAATTAAGATTAAAGATAGAATTTTAAAATATGATGGAAGGCCTTTTGAATCAGATAAATTAAAAGAAGAAATAAAAAGGAGATTGAGATGAAAATACAAGAAGCAATAAACAAAAGACATAGCATAAGGGAATTTGAACCAAAGAAGGTTTCAAGAGAAATAATAAAGAAATTAATTATTAATGCTTCTAAAGCTCCCTCCGCTGCAAATTTGCAACCTTGGAAATTCTATGTTGTTGATTCCGAAAAGAAAATTAATGAAATCTTAAAACTCCATCAAAAAGTATTAATTAAACAAAAAGAAGATTATAAAAAACTAGAGAAGAAATTACAAGCTATTGTAAAAACTTTTTATACAAATTTAGGTAATTGTAAGACAATAATTTTAGTTTACAATACAAAAATACAAAAGGACAAAGCAGTTAGAGATAATCTTATAAAAAGCATTTCCGCAGCAATAGAAAACTTAATGCTTTCAGCATTAGAATACAATTTAGGAACTTGCTGGATGAGTAGTTTCAGAAGAATTGAAAAAGAAATTAATAAATTATTAAAAATTAAAGATAAAGAGTTAATTGCAGGAATTTTAATAGGCTACCCTAAAAAAGGATATAGTCCTTTAGTGAGAGAAAAGAAAAAATTAAATGAAATTTTAAAATTTATAAAATGAAAAAGCAAACAAAAAAGATGATTGAAGAAGAGAAATTAAAATTTCACACAAAGCAGCAATTAAGGTGGATTTTAGAGACTACTTTAATAATGGCAATTGGACTTATTTTATTCAAGTATCTTCCTATGTATATATATGGAAAATATATTCTTTTTGATGCATCATCACATATTGTGTGGACAAGTTTGGGGCTTTATGTTATGTGGTTCTTCGTAGACCAGAAAAAATCGTGGAGAATTCCTTATTTTATTTTATCTGCTGTTGTATTAATAATTATGGGAATACAAAGGATAATCACAAGCCAACACAATGAAATTGGAATAATGTTGGGATTGGTAATTGCTGGGCTTGCAATAATAATTCCAAGATGGAAAGAATTTAAAAAAGGAGTGCATTTTTAAAATGACAAACATATCAACAAATGCAAAAGTAACTTGGTGTCCTGGGTGTTCAAATTTTGAAATATTAAAAGCAATTAAATTATCTTTAAATAACTTAATTAAAAAAGGGAATAAATTACAGGACTTTGCTATCACAACAGGAATAGGTTGCCATGGCAAGATTTTTGATTATCTTAATCTTTCTGGAATTTATAGTTTACATGGAAGGCCTTTGCCTACTGCAATGGGAATTAAATTAGGAAATCCAAATCTAAAAGTTATTGCTTTTGCAGGAGATGGAGATATGTATTCTGAGGGAGTTTCTCATTTTATCCATGCTGGAAGATATAATTCAGATATAACTTTAATTGTTCATGATAACCAATCCTTTTCATTAACAACAGGACAGGCAACACCAACTAGCCAAAAAGGTTATAAGACAAAAGCAGAACCTTTTGGTAAATTAGGAATTCCTTTAAATCCCCTTAAATTAGCTTTAGCTTCTAATGCAACTTTTATTGCAAGGGCAAATGCAAGGGATGTAAAGCACACAGCAGAGATAATAGAGAAAGCAATTGAGCATAAAGGATTCTCTTTTGTAGAAATTATCCAAGATTGTATTGTTTTTAATTTAAGTATAAACAATAGAGATAAAAGGATGTATAAAGTTCCCAATAAAAAAAGAACAAAAGCAGAAGCTTTGAAATTAGCAGAAATGTATGATTATAATTTAGGAAAAGGAAAGATCCCCTTGGGAATTATTTACAAAGAAACAAGAAAGACTTTTGAAGAGCAATGGCCACAATTACAATTATTACAAAAGAAGAAGATTAATTGGAAAAAGCTGAAAAAATAATTATTTTCTTTCTTTGAGGTTTACTTTAACTATCGATTTTATTTCTTTAACAGATTCAGGATTAATAAGAGTCGAAACATTTTGGACTTCTTCACCTTCTAAAAGGGCTTTAAGAATTCTCCTCATCATTTTTCCACTACGAGTTTTTGGAATATCTTTAACAAAATAAATTTCAGAAGGTTTTGAAATAGGTCCTATCTTTTTTGATACAGCATTTATGATTTCTTTTTCACTCATTGTTGATTTAGTTTTTACAAAAGCCACAACAGACATTCCTTTTATTTTATCCGTTTTACCAACAATAGCCGCTTCAACAACTTTTGGAAGACTTGTTATAGCATTTTCTATTTCAGCAGTAGACATTCTATGGCCTGCAACTTTTATAACATCATCACTTCTGCCAAGAAGTCTGAAGTTTCCTTTTGTATCATAAAAAGCATTATCACTTGCAAGGTATTTTCCTTTTGAGAAATATTTTTTGTATCTTTTTTTATTATTCCAAACACCCCTAATTAAAGATGGAATAAAAGGCGGAATTTGTACTAATAAACCTTCTTTTTTAGCTCCTAATTTTTTATTCTTCTCATTTATTACTTCATATTCCATGCCTGGAAAAGATTGCCCTGCATAAGAAGGAATAAAAGGGCCATGACCAGGAAGAGATTCTATTACTGCAGTTCCTGTTTCTGTTTGCCAATATGTGTCAATAACAGGACATCTACTTCTTCCTATCTTTTTAAAAAACCATTCCCAAGTTTCTTCATCAATAGGCTCTCCAACTGTTCCTAATATTTTTAAAGAATCTAATTTGTATTTGTTAGTATATCCATCTTTCATAGCAAACATTCTTAGGGCTGTTGGTGCAGTGTAAAAAACATTTACTTTGTTTTCTTTTATTATTTTTAAAAATCTATCTTGGTTGGGATAAGTTGGGAATCCTTCATATAACAAAGTAGTTGCTTTGTTTAGCAAGGGGCCATAACAAGCATAAGTATGTCCAGTAATCCAACCAATATCAGCAGTACACCACATAATTTCATTTTCTTTTAAATTAAAGACATATTTACTAGACCAGTATGATTGAACACAATATCCTCCAACAGCGTGCATAACTCCTTTTGGTTTTCCAGTTGTTCCAGAAGTATATAATATAAAAGCAGTATCTTCAGCATTCATTGGTTCTGGTTCAATTATTTCTGGTTTTTCTTTTGTAAAAATCTTTCCTGTTTTTTCCCTATTAATTATTATCTTTTTTATTTTTATTTTTTTACAAGCTTCCCTAGCTTTTGCAACTAAATCAATTTTCTTTCCTTGTCTAAAATAATAATCCGCAGTAATTACTAGTTTAGCTTTTCCATCTTTTATTCTAGTTCTTAAAGCATCTGCCGAGTATGCAGAAAAGACCACAGAATGTATCGCCCCTATTCTTGTGCAAGCCAACATAAAGATTATTGTTTCTAAAAGAGGAGGCATATAAATTGCAACAACATCTCCTTTTTTTATTCCTTTTTTCTTTAAGAGGGATGCGGCCTGATTGACAGATTTATATAATTGGAGGTAAGTTAATACTTGTTTTTTTTCTTTTGGATTTTCTGGGATAAAAATAATTGCAGGATTTTTTGCTTGATCTAAATTTCTATCAACTGCATTATAACAAAGATTTAGTGTTCCATCTTTAAACCAAGAAAAACTATTTTCTTTTTGTTCATATGTTTTTGTAAAAGGTTTTATCCAATGAATCCCTTCTTTTGCTAGATTTGCCCAGAATTTTACTTTATCTTTTCTTGCTTTTTTGTAAATGTCTTTTGGAGCTAAACTAATTTTTTTTGCTTCTTTTGTTGGCTTATACCCTTTTGTTGTTTTGGTGACATATTTCATTTTTTAGTTATGAAATATTTTCTATCTTTTATTCCTCTATTATACAGCCTTTTTGTGTATCCTATATTATCTATCATGTTTTTATTAATTTCTAATTCTTGAAGAACTTGCAATATTTTCTTTCTTGCTTTTTCAACTTCTGAATTTTTAGCTTTATATTCAATTTCCATATAATATCCTAAATGCTGAACTTTGTTGATTTCAATAATCACTCTTTTATCTTTTTTGTAGAGATAAGATTCTGTTGTTTTTCTTTTTTTTACCCATTCTTTAAATCCAAAATCATCCAATAATGCAAGAAAATTTCCTATGTGAGTCATATCAGATAATTCAAATTCAAATTCTTTTTTAACAACAACCCCTTGGCCATATAATTTTTTAAGATGTTTTTTAAAATTAACAATTAACTTTTTTCCGTCATCTCTTATTCGAAATGATTTTTTAGGATATCCTTTTTTTTGCAATGCAAAATAATCATCTCCACGGCTTTCTTTTTTCTCAAAAATAGCAATTTTTTTAATTTTACTTCTAAGTTTAGAAACATTATCTATTTTCACCTTTGTTTCAACTTCTAGCCAATGCATTTTTCTTTTTTCTTATTTTAAAAAAAGAGTAATATATATAAAACTATCTTGTTTTTATCTTTTAAGATGGTAAAGTATAAAATAAAGTGGTTTAAGGTATAAAAATGATAATACAAAAATCTTTACCATATTCAAGAATTAAATCTCAACTGAAAAAATCAGATAAAATAGGTGTTATTTCTTGTAATGCATGCGCAAGATTATGTGGGGTTGGCGGAGAAAAACCAATGCAACAATTAGCAAGCAAATTAAAAAAAGATGGTTTTAAAGTTGTTGATACAGATTTAATTGGAACTCCTTGTGATTATGACTTATTAAATAAATCCCAACTTCATGGAAATGTTCAAATTGTTATGGCTTGTGATGCAGGAATTTATAATTTAAAGAAATTATTTCCTAAACACAAGATAATTAGTTCAAATAAAACAATTGGTTTGGGTGTGCACGATAAAGGTAGAAATCTAAAATTAATCAGAAAATTTAAATAATTTTTTATTAATTTATTTTTATATTAAAATAAATATAAAATGATTACAGGTAAAAGTAAACAACCCATCATGTTTGTTCTTTTAACTCCAAGGGAAATACAATATACTCCTGTTGCTGTTGAAGCAGCTAAAATAAATAATCCTAAAAAACCAGAAACAAGAAAAACAATTATTATTAAGACAATTAAAGTTAATTCACAAAGTAATGTATAATTTATGTTTTGTATTTTTGTCGAAAAGAATTTTGCCAACCTAAGTGTTATAAAAAAAGAAAGAATTCCAGATATTAGTATAACTGCTAAAGTTAAAATTAATATTTCTTTTGATAAGATTCCTATTATTTCCTGGATAGCAACTGTTGCACCTGTTCGTGTTCTAGCTATTGCATAAAGGGCTATGAATGAGAATCCCATAACTAGAGTATTTGTGGCTCCAAGTAAAACTAAAAAGCCTTTTTTATCTGTTTTTGAAATAATGTTTCCGATTACTGCTGCTTGTCCACTTCCTAAACCTGGAAGAAAACTGCAGAGAGGAGAAGCAATTACAGCTCCTAAGAGGGGTTTGAAAAGTTTTGTTTTTGCCTTTGTTATTTCTTGTTTTGGAATAGAGATTTTATCCCTAATACTTATTATTAACATAGAACTACCAAATAAGCCAGTTAGCAAAGGTAAAAGAGGTTCTTTCATTTCAATATTTAAAACAAATAATCCTAAAAAACCAGTTAATAAGAAAACAACTAATGCGTTTTTCATTTTCTTTTCAGAAGAAATTAAGAAAAAAGAAACCAAGATTAATAATCCAGGTATTAAAATTTTTAGAAAATCATAAAATGTTTCTAAAAGACTTGCAATCGGGAAAGTA
>Ga0265594_1002263_pt1 | contig 14011 bp, 15 predicted proteins | sample saktaG_11_FD_190147 | JGI IMG/M metagenome (GOLD analysis project Ga0265594, IMG submission 190147) | Saline water microbial communities from Sakinaw Lake, British Columbia, Canada - sak_2011_5_24_80m | ecosystem: Environmental > Aquatic > Non-marine Saline and Alkaline > Saline ... | reverse complement strand
TGGGCAAGAAACGCCACATCCGGCGGATGTGTGCTGCCCTGGGCTATCCGGTGCGGCGGCTGATCCGGGTCCGAATCGGGCCGCTGGAGCTGGGAGATTTGTTGGTGGGGGAATGGCGGTATTTGACGAAGAGGGAGATTAGGCAGTTGCGGTCAGCCTAATCTTGGAATGGGGGGAAGCCCATCCAGAGGAAGTGCTCGTCGAAAGCGAAGACCTCGCTATCTGGATGTTGACGTAGCCAGGCAAAGCTGGTACAATCCACGAAGGAGAAATCCTGGTCAGCGTATTTCTTGAAGATTTCCCAGGCTGCGTCATCCACTGCCGCATCAGCGTAGATGATGTCCAGGTTCCCCACAACCACGTCGCGGCGTATGCCTTCGCCGAACTGTACTGCAGTGGTGTGGCCGCACTTGCGGCGGATTAGGGTGTGGGCTTCAGCGAGGACGTAATTGGTTGTGACGCGGGGGAGCCGATCAGCGATGACCCATTCAGCTAATCGCACTGCATCGGCGTGAAATTGATCCCTGGTATCTGCAAGGGCCACGTAAGCACTGGTGTCAAAGAATACGCGTCGCATCAGTCCTCGTCGTAGATGTAGCGATCATGATGGATTGAGCCATCGGTGATCCCACTGGCCCCCAGCCCAATGATGTCCCGCAGCGGGTCGGCTGAGATCACCGAAGTCTCGCCGAAGTCCTCCGTACCCATCTGCTTGATCACATAATCTTCGACTGCTTCGCGGATCACCTCGGCCATCGTCTTACGCTGAGCCTTGGCCAAGCGTTGGATCTTCCCGCGTTGTTCTTCAGTTAGATAAATCTGAGTTCGCGTCATAGCCATCGTCATGTCTCCTGAACGCTGTATACATTGCTATTGTAGCATAGATGCTGTATAATGTCAAAACCTTCTACCATCACCATTGACGGCCCCGCCGCCTCGGGCAAGAGCACCATCGGGGAGCTCCTGGCCCGGCGGCTGGGATACCTCCACCTCGACACGGGTGCGATGTACCGGGCTGTCACCTGGGTTGCTCTTGAGCAGGGGATTGACATCGCTGACGAGGAGGCCATCACTGCTCTGGCCGAAAGCATCGTCATCAATATCACCCGGCCCACTGTTGACGATGGGCGGCAGTACACCGTCCATGCCAACGGGCAGGACGTCACCTGGCAGATCCGCCGGCCCGAGGTGGACGCCAACGTCTCGCCCGTCTCAGCCTACCCCGGCGTGCGCCGGGCTCTCACGGATCAACAGCGGCGAATCGGGCGACGAGGACGCATCGTCATGGTGGGGCGAGACATCGGCACCGTGGTTCTTCCTGAGGCGGACCTCAAGGTCTACCTGGATGCCACTGTTGAGGAGAGGGCCCACCGTCGTCAGCGGGAGATTTTGGAAAGAGGAGAAGAGGCCGATTACGAGAAGGTTCTGTCGGCCATGCGCCGGCGGGACAAGATTGACAGTGAGCGAGAGGCGGCTCCGCTTCGCCCCGCCGACGATGCCATCATCATTGACACGACAGGGCTGAGCATAGCTGAGGTGTTGGCCAAAGTGGAGGAGTTGATATGAGCAGAGGACGATTGATCTTTCGACGTTGGGCTTGTTTTGCCTTGAGGGTGTTCTTGAGGCTCTGCACGCGCCTGGAGATAAAGGGTCTGGATAACATTCCTCAGGGCGGACCCCTGCTGGTTGCCTTTAACCACCTGGCGCATCTCGATGCTGCCCTGGTGTTACCTTTTCTGCCCCAGCCCGTAGAGGGCGTAGCTCTGGAGGATCTCTATCACGTCCCCGTCACTGGCCAGTTGCTCCGGCTGTACGGCACCATCCCCGTGCACCGCGACCAGTTCGACCGCGAGGTCATCCGACGAGCTCTGCAGGCGTTGACCGAGGGCAAGGTGCTGGCCCTGGCCCCGGAGGCCAGGCAGAGCTTGACCGGTGCTCTGGAGCAAGCGCGGCAGGGCGTCGCCTACCTGGCCCTGCGCAGCGGTGCGCCGATCCTTCCTGTGGCCCTGACCGGCACGGAGAAGACTTACACTGAGTGGAAGCGCCTGCGCTGCCCTCGGCTGACCGTTACCTTCGGCGAAGTCATTATCACGCCGCCCCGGGCCAGCAAGCCTCAGGCGCGGCGTCAGCAGGTGGCCGAGCTCACCGATGAGATCATGTATCGCATCGCCGCCATGCTGCCGCCGGAGTATCGGGGTGTCTATGGCGATGAGAAACGAGGCAACGAGGAATGAGGCAACGAGGAACAAGTACTCGTGCCACTCGTGATTATCAAGGGTGAAAGATGTGGACTCGTCGCTTTTGTAATTCTGTCGTCCGGGTCCTGGCCAGGATCCTCCTCAAGTTGGAGGTCGTCGGCCTGGAGAACGTGCCCCTCGAGGGTCCGTTGATCCTGGCGATGACCCATACCAACTTCCTCGACCCGGCGTTGGCGGGCGCGGTGACGCCTCGCGAGGTGGTGATCATGTCCAAGATCGAGAACTTCCGGCATCCCTTCCTGGGCATCATCGTCAGGCTCTACGGCGCTTTCCCCGTGCGCCGGGGGGAGGTGGATCGCCGGGCCATCCGCCGCTCCCTGGAGGTGCTGGCTGGCGGCCAGGCATTGCTCATGGCTCCCGAAGGCACCAGGAGCGGCGACGGGCGGCTGCAGAAAGGTCACGATGGCATGACCTTCATCGCTTTGCGTGCCGACGCCCCCATCTTGCCCATGGCCATCACAGGGGGAGAGCACTTCTGGGCCAATCTGTCAAGATTGCGTCGCACTTCCATCAAGGTAGTTATCGGCCGGACCTTTCGCTTCTCCGTTGGACAGAAAAAGTTCGGGCGAACGGTCATGGGCAAGATAACCGAGGAAGGGATGTATCAACTGGCTTCCCTGTTGCCTCCTGAGCGCAGAGGTGTTTACAGCGACCTCGACTCGGCCACCGAAGACTATCTCGCTTTTCCGCCGGGCAGCTCCGGCAATCTGCCAGGCGAGAAAGGACGGTAGTCGGTGGACAAGGACGGGGTGATCGCGGAGGTACGTTCAGGCAGTATCGCTGCGGAGCTGGGCTTGCAGCCTGGCGATGTGCTTCTCTCCATCGATGGCCACGTCCTGCGCGACGTCATTGATTACCGTTTCTATGGAGCTGAGGAAGAACTGGAGCTGGTCGTAGAACGGGGTGGGGAGCGGAGCGTCTACCAGGTGGAGCGGGGCTACGACCAGGAGCCAGGCATTGAGTTCGCCGAGCCAACTTTCGACGGCCTGCGCCGCTGCAACAATCGCTGCGAGTTTTGCTTTCTCAACGGGATGCCGCCGGGGATGCGGCGCTCCCTCTACATTAAGGACGACGACTATCGCTATTCCTTCCTGTTCGGCAATTTCATCACTTTGACCAACCTCACCGAAGACGACTGGGATCGCCTGGCCGAGCAGCGCCTCAGTCCCCTCTACGTCTCCGTTCACGCCACCGACCTCGCTTTGCGTCGCCGCATCCTGGGCAGTCCCGCCGCTCCCGACGTCGTCGAGCAATTGAAGCGGCTGGGTAGCCTGGGTATCCAGGTTCACGCCCAGATCGTCCTCATCCCCGGTCTCAACGACGGCCCGCATCTGGCCCACACCGTGGCCAACCTGGCCGCCCTCTATCCGACCGTGCAGTCCATCGCCGTCGTCCCCCTGGGCCTCACCAAATACCATCGTGGTCCTTTTCGCGTCTACAGGCCTGAGGAGGCGGGGCCGATCCTGATTCAGATCTCAGACTGGCAGCGAGAGTTCCGACGCCAGCGCGGCCTCAATTTGGTCTACGCCTCCGATGAATGGTACCTGCTGGCTGGCCTGGAAGTGCCTCCGTCTGAAGAGTACGATGGGTTTCCCCAACTGGAGAATGGGGTGGGGCTGACCAGAGTTTTCCTGGACGAAGAGTTTCGAGTTGAGGGTTTCAGGTTTCGGGTTGGGAGGGTCACTCTGGTTTGCGGGACGTTGATCGCGCCGGTTTTGGGGGATGTGGCGGCGAAGCTGGCGGGGAGGACGGGACTGGAAATCGAGGTCGTCCCGGTGGAGAATCGCTTCTTCGGGCCGACGGTGACTGTTTCGGGGCTCCTCACGGGCTGGGATGTGATCGAGGCTTTGCGGGGGCGCGAACTTGGCGACCTGGTGTTCCTCCCACAGGCCATGTTCGATGCCTCAGGGGGACTGACCCTCGACGATATGACTGCTGCTGCGATAGGCGAGAGGCTGGGCGTCAGAGTCGAGGTGGCGGGGACGATGGGGGAAGTGGCCGACTTTTTGCGCGGTCAGGGTCGGCTGTAGTTACTTGCGAAAGCGAGGGAAAATAAGGAGGGCTTGAAAATGATCAGGAGACTTTTGGTGATAGTTGGGGCCACGATGGTTTTTGGCTTGCTGGTGGCTTCTTGCCGCCCAGCAAAGCCGGAGATGTACAAGATAGGGTTCATCAACCATCTGACCGGAGACGCAGCCGTGTATGGCCAGAGTATGAAGAAGGGCACGGAGGTAGCCCTCGACGAGATCAATGCGGCCGGAGGGATCAATGGCGTTCCGGTGGAAGTGATCTACGAGGACGACCGCTTTAGCGCCGCCGACGCGCGCACAGCTTTCCTCAAGCTGGTGGAGACCGACAAGGTACCTGTGATCGTGGGCTCAGGCAGCAGCACGGTCAGTCTGGCCCTATGCCCCCTGGCGCAGGAGAAAAAGGTTGTTCAAATCTCGCCCGCCTCCACCGTGCCGGCCCTGATGGATTGCGGCGAATACTTCTTCTCCCTGATGGCTTCAGACACGGCTCAGGGCCCTGAGTGGGTGAGGATGCTTGAGCACCTGGGGAAGAGGGAAGCGGCCGTCGTGTACATGAACTACGACTACGGCATCGGGGTGAAGGATACCTTCGTGGCCGAGATGGCGGAAAAGGGCTACAGGGTGCTCGTTGCTCAACCGTTCGAAGTCGGCGGCACGGATTTCCGCACCGAGATCCTGAAGGTCGAGGAGGTGAACCCGGAGGTCACTTTCATCGTTGGCAGCGCGAAAGAGGCAGCAATAATATTGGAGCAAGCCAGAGAACTGGGCTTCGATACGCAGTGGGTGACGTGTGTGTCTATCGTAACGAAAGAGGTTCCAGAGCTTGCCGGTAAAGAAGCTACCGAGGGCATCATGGGCCTTCGCGCCGGCTCCATGGAAACCTCTGAGTACAGGACATTCGCTGAGGCCTTCGAAGAGAAACACGGGGAACCCCCCACTATCTGGGCCGACTTTTCCTATGACACCACGATGATGGTGGCCAAAGCCATCGAGAAGGGTGGTTATACCGCAGACGGCATCAAGCAGGCGCTCTTTGAGGTGGGCGAGGCATACAGCGGGCCATCCGGCCCCAAGAAGCTCAACGAGTACGGCATCGTGCATGGTGTCTACGATTGGGTGGTTGTGAGAAACGGAGCCTGGGTGCTATACCAGGCCGCTCAATGAAATGCGCTACTACTTCGGAAGCGCCGGTTCCTTAACTCCTTGACACCCCAAATTCCTTACATAATGAGACAAGATTTGGCCTGTCATGCTGAGCGGAGCGAAGCATCCCGTTTCTGGCTTGCGGAACGAGATTCTTCGCTCACTCCGCTCGCTCAGAATGACACATTTCGCCTTGTCGGTTTGAGGCGAAGCTTCGCCGGGCGATTACCATTACTATTCAAGAAAGGTGGGTATAGACGATGAAAGACAGAAAACTACTCATGATCCCTGGGCCTATCGAGTTCACGCCGGAGGTGCTGCGGGCCATGGGCATGGCTACCACCAGCCACGTGGATCCCAACTTCATCGAGGTTTTCGGTCAGGCGCTGGAGCGGTTGCGGCAGGTGTTCCTGTGCCTCAGCGGACAGCCCTTCGTCATCGCCGGCTCGGGCACGCTGGCCATGGACGTCGCCGCCGCCAACCTCATTGAGCCTGGCGACAAGGCCCTGGTGGTGAACACCGGCTACTTCAGCGACCGCTTCGCCGCCATCTTGGAGCGCTATGGCGCGGCTGTGACCCACGTGCGCGCTCCGGCCGTCGGCGACGCGCCGGCCCTGGAGGAGGTGGAGGCTGCTCTCAAGAGGGATAGCTACAAGCTGCTGACCATCACCCATGTGGATACCTCCACCGCCGTGGGCGCGGACGTGAAGGGTCTGGCTGCGTTGGGGCGCGAGCACGGCGCGCTGGTGGTGGTGGACGGCGTGTGCGCGGTGGCCGGCGAGGAGATGCGTCAGGAGCAGTGGGGCATTGACCTGGCGCTTACGGCTTCCCAGAAGGCCATCGGCGTGCCGCCGGGACTGGCCCTGGTAGTGGCCGGGCCACGGGCGTTGGGCGCCTTTCACAATCGCCAGACGCCGGTGGGCAACTATTACGCCGATTGGACTCAGTGGTTGCCCATCATGGAAGGCTACGAGTCCCGCCAGCCCCGCTACTTCGGCACGCCGGCGGTGAACCTCATCTGGGCCCTCAACGTGAGCTTGGGCCAGATTCTGGACGAGGGAATGGATGCCCGTTTCGCTCGCCATCGTCGGCTGAGTGAAGCGCTCAAGGCGGCGGTCACCGCCCTGGGGATGAAGCAGGTGCCGGTAAGCCCCGACAAGACGGCCACCACCCTGACCGCCCCTTATTATCCGGACGGGGTGGACCGCGCAGTGCTGGGGCACATCAAGGAGGCGGGAGTCATCCTGGCTGGCGGCCTGCATCCGGCCATCAAGGCTCGCTACTTCCGCATCGGGCACATGGGCGCGGTGAGCGAATCCGACATCCGGGCCACCGTGGGAGCGATCGAGCAGGGGTTGGCCCGGGCCGGGTACGAGTTTGAGGCCGGGGTGGGGTTGGCCTCTGCTCAGTCAGTCCTCATCGGCCAGTGACAGCAACGCGCCGAGATCCGGTAGCTGGTTCATAGTGTGCACGGCGATTTGCTTTTACTTTCGGAGGAGCTTATGGCGAAAGACACCTATCCAATCTGTGAGCGGGATGGATTTCCAATGTTGAAGATCAACGGTCGTTGGGAATGTGTCGCCGAGTATCTTGACCGCTGCATCGGGCAACAACGAGTTGTTGATCTGGTTCAGCGGGGGAAAACAGTTTACCTCGCTTTTGAAAATGGGCACGAGTTGCCAATGCTGTGCTTCTGCTGCGGTAGACCATTGGCGTATAATGATCTGGAGCGGGGCCGGCGGAACATGCGTGGGCGGAGGTTGGAGTCAATGTCTGTCGGGCCGGTGACGCTCGAGGACGGCAGGGAGATGCTCCAGTTTGTGTTAGAGTTTTCAAAGCGGGGGTTGCTATCACGAAGGGTTTATGTACCAGTCGCTATCAAGGCCGCTGCCCGGTTGAAACATCCTGATCATTGTCCTTACAAGGGAGACTCATCAACGAAGAAAAATCGTCGGCGAAGAAGGCGATGACGGAACAGACAGCCATTTGACAATTCTGGGCAAACGTAGTAGTATCTGGCTGTGCAAAAAGCATTGGACAGGAGGTAATGATCATGTGAGCTAAAACTATCAAGGGGAGGACAGCGCATGGACTGGGGCTGGAACCAATATCCAACGTCCAGTTTCCAGTTGACGAGGAGGAGGTTCCCCGTCGCGAGGCGGGGCTAAGAACACGAAAACGCGGAAAATGCCGTGACTTCCGATCTTCCGTGATTCCGTGTTCAAAAATCGAGAGATCAGCGGAAGCCTCCAGGGATGGTCACGTTCCTCATCTTCCCCTCCTGAGATGTAGCGCCCCGTACAAAACCGCCAGGCGACTGGCGGGACAAAGGGGAGGCGCAGTGGCACGAAGCGGCAGACGTGAAGTGCTGATGTAAGGCTCTAGCACCCGTCCCCGGGTGCGTCGTTGACGGCCCGAGATGGGCCTTGGAGTTAATATCAAAAGGCCGCACCAATCACCAGGGAGGGCCACAACCGGCCAGGGCTCTCGCTCTGGCTCCCTCAACTCTTGAAGGATCCCTTGACACCGAAGCATTGGCGCCCGTTTGGGCAGTTCCCGATTGCTTTTGCTTGTCATTGCGAGGAACGAAGTGACGAAGCAATCCCCAATTTGTTGGCGGGAGATTGCTTCGCTGCGCTCGCAATGACATGCTACTCGCAACCTTCTCACCGACGGCGCAAACGCTGTACGGGAGTAGCGTAACATCAAAACATGAAAAGGAGGAATCGAACAATGAAAGTCGGATTCTATGGTCACGTCAGGCAGTATCACAATCTGAAGGAAGAGATTGATGCGGCCATTTTGGAGGTAATTGAGAGCGGCAAGTACGTGATGGGGCCGACGCTGGCGCGCTTCGAGAAGGAGCTGGTGGATTACTTCAACGTGAAGCACGCCATCGGTTGCAACTCAGGCACCGACGCGCTCTGGCTGGCCTTCATGGCCCTGGGCATCGGCCCTGGCGACGAGGTCATCACGGTGGCCAATACCTTCTTCGCCACCGCGGAAGCGATCTGGATCGCGGGCGCCAGGCCGGTGTTCGTGGACATCGAGCCCGATACGTGCAACATTGATCCCACCTTGATCGAAGCGGCCATCACCGACAGGACCAGGGCCATCGTGCCGGTGCACCTCTACGGCCAACCGGCCAACATGCCGGCCATCGCCGAGATTGCCAGGTGGCACAACCTGCTGGTGATCGAGGACTGCGCCCAGGCCATTGGCTCGGCCGGCGATACGTTCGCCATCGGCGAGCTGAGCGACGCGGTGTGCGTCAGTTTTATCGCCCAGAAGAACCTGGGCACCTTTGGCGATAGCGGCGGCGTCATCACCAATCGCGATGACATCGTTGACCGCATCCGCGCCCTGCGCAACCACGGCTCGCTCAAGCGGTCGCATCACAGCATGGGCTACAACAGCCGCCTCGACGACCTGCACGCCGCCGTCCTCAGCGTCAAGCTGAAGAGGATTGACGAGTGGAACGACCGCCGCCGAGAGATCGCTGCCATGTACGACGAGGGCCTGAAGGACACCGGCCTCCAGCTCCCGCATGAAAAGCCCGGCTACAGGCACGTCTACCACCTGTACGTCATCGAGGCGGAGCAGCGCGACGAGATGCTCAAGTACATCAATGAGGCGGGCATTGACGCCAAGACCCATTACCCCATCGCCATCCACCAGCAGGAAGGGTATCCCTGGGGCCAGCCCGCCGACTTGAACGTCTCGTTGCCTCTGACCGAGAGGTCGGCCGCCAGAGTCATTTCCCTGCCCATGTTCCCCGAACTGACGCAGGAAGAGATTGACTACGTGATCCACGTGGTCCGCACCTGGGAGGGGTAAATGAACAACACAGCGAAAACCTACACCGTCGCCATTGCCGGGCTGGGCAAACGCGGCACGCATCACGCCGAGGCCTTCTCCCAAAGTCCACGCTTTGATATCGTGGGCCTGTGCGACATTGACGAGGAGCGGATGGACGCTGCTGCGCAAAAGTTTGGCGTCTCCTACACCAACGCCGACGCCACGCAGATGCTGGCCGAAACCAGGCCCGACGTCTTCGCCTTCTGCACGCTGCCCAACATTCGCTGGGAACTCATCCGGGCGGGCGTGGAAGCGGGGGTACAACTCATCGCCTTCGAAAAGCCGATGGCCACCTCGACCAACGAGGCTTTGGAGATGATGAAATTGCTGCGCGATGCCGGCACCAAGTCGGTGGTCAGTTTCCAGCATCGCTATGGCGATCACTACCAGAAGGTCAAAGAGATCATCGCCAGCGGAGCCATTGGGCGGGTGCACACAGTCTATGGGCACGCCACCGGGTGGATGCTGCACATGATGCCCCACCTGATCGCCTACACGCGCTGGTACAACGACGACGCCGAGGCCGAGTGGGTGGTGGGGCAGGCCGCGGGCAAGGGGAAGTTCGAGGACGTTCACCCTTCGCCCGACTACATCGCCGGGCTGATCCAGTTCGAGAACGGCGTGCGCGGCATCGTCGAGTGTGGCGAGGGTGCGCCCGACGTGCCTGAAGTGGATTACTGGTGGCGCAAGTGTCGCATCGGTGCGCAGGGCACTGAGGGGTTCGCCGAGGTCTTGACCGGCGGCGGCTGGCGGGCCGTCACCCGTGACTCGAATAGTGTGATCTCAGGCCCTGGCGGTATGAACTATACCCATGACATGCCGCCCTACGTCCAGCAGATGGCCGACTGGCTCGACGACGATGCTCAGGTGCATCCCTGCAATGGCGAAAGCGCGTTCAACGGCTTTCAAGTGATGATGGCTATCTGTCGGTCTGCGGTGCAAGGCGGCAAGGTGTTCCTGCCGCTCGGTCCAGGCGAGCCGGAGCTGGAGGCTCTCAAGAACGCGTTGCCGTGAATCGCGAACGAGTAACGAGGCAACGTGAAAACCCACCCTCCCCCAGCCCCTCCCTGAGAGGGAGGGGTGAATGCTTACGGCGGTCGAAAGATCGTTTCTTGTTCCACGAGTGGCGCGGACGCGCCACGTGGAGCTACTCAGAAACTTCCCCTCACCCTCGCCCTCTCCTCAAAGGGGTGAGGGTGCAAGTTCCCTCTCCCTTGTAGGGAGAGGGTTAGGGTGAGGGTAGGACGTTTCTGCCCCCTACGAATGGCGCACCGCGCCATGGAAGACTCGCAATGACACGGAGGTAATGATAACAATGTGTGGAATCGTAGGCTACGTCGGCCCTCGTGAGGCCACGCCCATCATCGTCGAGGGGCTCAAACGCTTGGAATACCGTGGCTACGACTCGGCGGGCCTGGCCGTCATCCAGGATGGGCGCATCCAGGTCCGCCGCGACGTGGGGAAGCTGGCCAATCTGGAGAGGATGCTGGCCGAGGATCCAGTGGGTGGGAACATCGGCATCGGCCACACCCGCTGGGCCACCCACGGGGTACCTTGTTCCCGCAATGCCCACCCCCACGTTGACTGCCGGGGTGAGGTGGTGGTCATCCACAACGGCATCGTGGAGAACTTCCTGTCCCTTCGCCAGGAGCTTACGGCAGAGGGGCATCGCTTCACATCAGAGACGGACACTGAGACCATCGTCCACCTGGTGGAGAAGTACCTGGCCGAAAGCGGCGATTTGGAGGAGGCGGTGCGACGAGCGCTGGGGCGCATCAAAGGTGCTCACGCCGTGGTGGTGATGAGTAGCCGCCAGCCGGATCGCATGGTGGCTGCCCGCCTGGGCAACGCTGGTGGGGTGGTGGTAGGCGTCGGCCAGGGAGAGATGTTCGTCGCCTCGGACATGCCGGCCATCCTGGAGCACACCTCTCAGATGATCTTTCTCGAGGATGGCCAGATGGCCGTGATCACCCAGGAAGGTTTCAAGTGCACGACCCTTGATGGACGGCCCGTTGCTAAACAGGTAAACGACGTGCCCTGGGATCCGATTTCGGCGGCCAAAGGCGAGTACAAGCATTTCATGCAAAAAGAAATCTACGAGCAGGCTCGCTCCATCACCGACACCATCCGCGGACGGGTGGACTTTGAGGCCGGCCAGGTGTGCCTGGATGAAATCAACATCTCGCCAGAGGAGGCACAGGCCATCGAGCGGATGTTCATCGTGGCCTGCGGCACCTCGGCCTACGCCGCCCTGGTGGGCAAGTTCATCATTGAGGCCCTGGCCAGGATCCCCGTCGAGGTGGACTACGGCTCGGAGTTTCGCTACCGCGACCCCTTGATCAACGAGCGAACCCTGGTGCTGGCCATTACTCAATCGGGAGAAACAGTGGATACCCTGGCGGCGATTGAGGAGGCGCGGAGCAAAGGAGCCAGGTTGCTCTCCATCGTCAACGTCATCGGCAGCCAGGCGGCCAGGATGTCCGACGGGGTCATCTACATGCAGGCCGGGCCGGAGATCGGAGTGGCTTCCACCAAAGCGTTCACTGCTTCGCTGGTGGATCAGTACCTCCTGGCGCTGCATCTGGGGAAGCTGCGGGGGCTGATTGACACGACGCGAGTGAGGAAACTGGTCGAGGACTTGGCCGAGTTGCCCAACGTAGTCGGTCGGGTTTTGGGGGACAGCAACGACTACGACTCGTTGGCAGCCGAGTACTTCAAGCGGGAAAACTTCCTCTACCTGGGGCGGGGGATCAATTATCCCATCGCTCTGGAGGGGGCTCTGAAGTTGAAGGAGATCAGCTATATCCACGCGGAGGGCTATCCGGCGGGGGAGATGAAGCACGGCCCCATTGCCCTCATTGACGAGCGCATGCCCGTGGTAGCCATCGCCGTGCGAGATAGCGTATACGAGAAGATGATCAGCCAGATCGAGCAGGTCAAAGCGAGGGGTGGCATCGTCATCGCCCTGGCCACCGAGGGCGACGTGGCCATTGCCGAGAAGTCCGACCACGTCATCTACGTCCCCCCGACCTCGCCGCTCCTCTCGCCCGTGGTCAACGTCGTCCCCTTGCAGCTTCTGGCCTATTTCATAGCCGTGCGTCGAGGCTGCGACGTGGATCAGCCTCGAAACCTGGCCAAAAGTGTGACGGTGGAGTAGAACTGCGGACGACTCCCGCCCTCTAGCAGCCTGTCGGAGAGGGCGTGCTCCCAGACTTCCGAAGTCTTCTCCGACAAGCTCCTAGAAACGAAGTAAACAACGAAGCGATGAAACGCCAGCCAGGGCCACGCTTTTGCGTGCCCCAAGGCTGGCGTTTTGCTTTAGCTTTGCTGTTGCAAGAGGTATGCTGGAATGCAGTTGGAGCGGGTGAGGGGGGCGGAGAGGTAAAAGCAAATCTGTTGCCTGCCCTCAACGACGCAGGGGCAGGTACACAATCTGATCCCGAAACTCACCTGGCAGGCCAGCGCCCCATAGGAGTAACAAATCATCCACAATGGCATGGATGTCCATCCGACGGGGGAGTTGGACAATCCCAGGGACGTGACGTCCTTGAGCCAGGTGGTCGTGGAGGTGTACAGGCATCGTGGCCCGGTTATTGGTGATCAACAAACAACCCTGGGCTTCTATCCAAGAGAGGATGTCTGGATCAGGAGTGCCTTTCGGGGGCGCGATGCCATCCCCGATGGCGTACACGCGCATCTCTAGGGCCCTCTGTTCCAGTAGCGCCTGGAGGATAAGTGGGACGTGCTCGTCGAGGAGGAGGAAGCAAACCCCGCTCATGCGGTAAAACCCGTCCTCACTCGTTGCTGTTCACGCTGGCGGGCCAACTCACGCAAGCGTTGTACCGCCGGTGAGGGGTGTCGGTCTTGTTCCTGCCGTTGGCGTTCCAATTCTTTCTCCACCGCGCGCAGGTAGGCTTCTACCCGTTCGCGGTTGCGCCAGTAGTAAGTCAGTGTGGCATACACTTGTTCAAGGGAGAGGGTCCGGTAACGCGTCGCAATCTGTTCAGGAAACAAACCCAGATCAAGGTAGTCCCACAGGATGGTCTCAATGCCCACACGGGTACCTTTGATCCGGATGTCATTCGGAGCCAGAAAATCTAAGTAGTCTTCCAATTGCATAGATCACCTCTCAACTTCTGGAATTAGTCAAGACCGAGACAGAGGGGATTAGCCTCTTATTGATGAGTGTAGCATAAGTTCTACCAAAAGTCAAAAAGGGATGGCGATTTCTTGCAGCGAGGCTCCTTTTGACAAATTCTCCTTTCTCCGCTAGAATTTCTTAAGTGGGCAATCACATTCGGGGCGAGGGTGGCCTGGAGAGGAGTGACCTATGCAAGTTAAATGGGATGACATCGTCTTTCTCATCCTGTGCACTTTGTCCTTTGGTGTTCTGTGGTGGCTGTCGGCCAGGTTGCACAATCCTCGCTTTGGCAGATTTATGTGGGATTCGTTCTTTCGCGTGCTCGCACTCGCACGCCGAATGTGGGTTTTTTCTGCGGAGACAGTCAGGACCCAGGAGGTTGAGTTCATAGACGAGCATCCCCGTGATTTATCAGTATTCTTTCTCTGGATTGCCAGGGCACTGCTATTCATGCCGGTAGTTTCGCTCATTCTGGCAGGCAGTTGACACAATAGCGGTAACAGGTGTATAACCTCCAGTAAACTCAGTACTGGAGGAAACGATGTTCTCTCTCACCATTACCTCGGAACGGATTGATGACA
>Ga0265594_1002262_pt1 | contig 14013 bp, 9 predicted proteins | sample saktaG_11_FD_190147 | JGI IMG/M metagenome (GOLD analysis project Ga0265594, IMG submission 190147) | Saline water microbial communities from Sakinaw Lake, British Columbia, Canada - sak_2011_5_24_80m | ecosystem: Environmental > Aquatic > Non-marine Saline and Alkaline > Saline ... | reverse complement strand
ATATCTCGTCCGTGGAAGGTAGTACTGACTGGCTGTCGCCAGAAATCGGGGTTGGTGATGGCAACAGCTTCGAGGTCTGCACCAAGTTTTCTGTGCTCGAGGTTAGGGTGGGTAGAGGTGGGTGGCTCGGCAGGTGTTGGGCATAGCTCATCTATTATATAGCTCAGGACACCGTTGTCTGGAGCCAGGAAAAAGGCTGAAGGTGTTTTCAAGATAATAGCTTTCCGCTGGCTGCCGACGCCCGGGTCAACTATAGCCAGATGGATTGTTCCTTCGGGGAAATAGTGATGAGCTGTACTGAGGATGAAGGCAGCCTGGAGGATATTCTGGGATTCAATGGAGTGACATACATCAACGATGGTTGCTCTCGGGTTAATGGCGAGGATTATCCCTTTCATGGCGGCCACATAAGCATCGCTCGTGCCGAAGTCGGTGGTCAGGGTTATCACTGGAGCCATGTTAGCCTTCACCTGTCATTGCGAGCTTGCCCTCTGTCATTGCGAGCGAAGCGCGGCAATCTCGCCATAACCCCTACTGTCATTGTGCTCTCCCTATCCTGTCATTGCGAGCGAAGCGCGGCAATCTCATACTTGTCCCCCCCCCTCAGGGATTGCTTCGTCGCTGATGCTCCTCGCAAAGACAGACGGGGGTTTCCCCGGAGAATCCACGGATTGAGGGCTAAGACTTGATCTTGGCAGCCCAGAAGGAAAGGACTATGAGCATGACAACTAAAGCGATAGTTAACTGCATGAGGTTCTTTTCAACGCCTCGCCGCGTTCGGTAAACAGTATCAGCCTGGCCGAATATGCCTCCAAGTCCACCGCCGTGCACCTGCACCAGAATTACGGCGATTAAGGCTAGGGCTACTAAAATCTGGGCAACCATGAGATAAGCAGGCATTTTATTTTCCTCCGAGTTTATCTAGAAGTATTTCCTTTGCTATGCCGGGATTAGCCCGTCCCTTAGTGGCTTTCATCACCTGTCCGATAAGGAAAGCCAGGGCTTGTTGCTTCCCGTCCTGAAAGTCAGACACTGCCTGACTGTTGTCAGCTATTATTCGGGCTGCTATCTTCTCTATTTCTGAACTGTCGCTAATTTGGCTGAGCCCCTTCTCAGCGACGATGTCGCTTGCTGGCTTGCCGTTGAGGAACATATCTTCAAAGACTGTTTTAGCTGCTGGGCCGCTGAGAGTCCCTTTATCTATCAAGCCCAGCATCTCTACTAAATGCTTCGGGGTGACTCTGGTTTCTTCAATGCTGGCATTGGTAGTATTGAGCATTCGGCTAAAGTCCCCGAGCAGCCAGTTACTTACTGTCTTTGCCTTCTTGTGAAGGTTATTCCCGTTTGAGGTGTCTGCCATCAGCTTGATACAGTCCTCGAAGTAGTTAGCCATCGCTTTGGAATCGACAAGCAAGTTGGCGTCATATGTGGGCAAACCATACTGGGACATGAAGCGGTCTCGCCTTACATCAGGCAGCTCGGGCAAGCGAGACCTGATTTCCTCTACCCAGGTCTTGTCGAAAGCTAATGGTGGCAAATCGGGCTCAGGAAAGTAGCGGTAGTCATGTGCGTATTCCTTGCTCCTCTGGCTCACGGTCATCCCTTTTTCCTCTACCCAGCCCCGCGTCTCCTGGATGATTCTCCCGCCTTTTTCCAGCTCTTGCCGCTGGCGCTTGGCTTCATACTCTAAAGCCCGGTAGACAGCTTTAAAGCTGTTCATATTCTTGACTTCAACCTTGCCCAAATATTCGGTGGTGCCTTCAGGTCGAATACTGATGTTGGCATCGCACCTGAAACTTCCCTCCTCCATATTGCATGTAGACACACCTAGATATTGGAGAATAGTTCGCAGCTTCACCAGATATTGCCTGGCTTCTTCTGGCGAGCTGATATCCGGCTCGCCGACGATTTCCATCAAAGGTACTCCAGCGCGGTTGGCATCGACTAAGCTGTAGGTTTCGCCTTCAGGCGTGGTGCAGTGGGTCAGTTTGGCGGTATCCTCCTCAAGGTGAACTCGGGTAATGTCAAGCTTCTTCTTTGTCCCGTCCATATCGATTGTTAGCCAGCCGTGCTGCCCCATCGGGGCGTCATACTGAGAAATTTGATACCCTTTCAGCAAGTCCGGGTAAGGATAGTTCTTGCGGTCGAACTTGGCATATTCGGCGATAGTGCAGTTAAGGGCTAAGGCAGTCATTACAGTATACTCTACTGCCTTTTCGTTAATCGTTGGCAGAACCCCGGGCATAGCCAGGCAAATAGGGCAGACATATGTATTGGGTGGAGCATTAGCATAATCAGCACTGCAAGGGCAGAACATCTTGCTCCTGGTCAATAGCTGGGCATGGACCTCCAGGCCGATAACAGTCTCGTATTCCACGACATCGGTTAGTATAGCAGTATAGCTGGGATGAGGCAAACGACCCTCTAAGGTTTTGCGCTGCGTTTCTTGACAGCACAGTACTTTGCCGCGGCTCAGGTAATCCTCCAGGATGGTGATGAGCAAGGCTCGGTTGGGTTGGGTAAGTGGGCACAGCACGAAATACAACCCCCAGCAAACTGACGAAATGTGTAGCTAGGGGACATTCTGACTTGCCGGACGGGGAGACAAGGCAAAGTTGACATCCCCCAAGAAGTACAAAACTTTTGTAGGCAGCCTAGATAGTTTCTAGACCTAATCGCTACTTCGCAACGCTAGGTAGGAATATCCTATTCAACGGGATCGCATTTTTATACTTGGTGTCTAGCTCGTCGTAGTGCTCAAGTATAATATCAACAAGCTCATATCCGTCAATCAGCCGAAGGTTAGGTTGTGACTCGGCGAATCTATAAACCTTATCGTTGTAGCTGGAGAGAGTTATAAACAAGCCGTATTCGTTTAATTTGACTCTGGAGCACAGCTTTTCAACAGGTTCAAGTTTAATGGCTCCTTCCTCAGATTTAACCTGGCATTTAATGAGCGGAGATTCAAAGCCAAACTCATCTTTGTGGGCAATAATATCTACACTGGGATTGTTCTTAAAAGTCTGCCTGGCGTGATAACCCATTTTCTCCAGCAGATGCACAATAAAAACTTCAAGAGCCTCACCCTTGTAATTCCTGCGAAGCTGTTTTAATACAAAATCCTTCGTTTGTATTTCAACATCTTGCGCTATTGTAGCTACTTCTTCTGTTTCTTCCTCTAATGCGGATTCTTCCGGTTCGGGTTTGCCTTCCAATGCAGCTAAAAATTCATCGGCATAATTCCTTACTTGGAACAGAGAGAGGGCAGAACCAATCTCATACAATGCTTGTTGAGAAAATCGTGTCCGAGGGTAACTAGCTTTCCACTCGACATCTCTTTGGTTTATGAATTCTTTGGTTGATTCAGGTCTGTATTGGTATTCTGATTCTACTTCACCAATATAAATCTGTTTGCTTCGTTTCGAAGGGTAAATCACCAAGTCGCCTATCTGCATCTCGTAGACAAAACGATAAAAAATACCCGCTGTATTTCTCAACGCTCCGACAGGCATATTTGTATAAGTTTGCTGCAATATATTCTTATAGGCTTCCCTGTCTTTGTACTGAGTCAGGTCCCCAACACGACGCCAGCCGATGGCGATAACTTTATTCTTGATGAACAGGCTATCAGCTTCGCCTTCGCTTCCTGCGTGTATACCCCAGATAGTTTTCTCTGCCATGATTGTTTCCTCCTTCAGATGAGGAATTCTTTTATTTGCTCAGAATCAGACGTTCAACTTCTGCTTTGGCTTTATCAACGCTATCATTTGCCTCTTGCCATAGATTCTTAGCTTTCTGAACCCTCCTTAGTGCTTCACTAGCAATTTTATCTTGGATAGAGAAATCTAAGGGTGTTGGTACGGGAATTGACATGAATTCCTGAAGAATTAGATTTCTAATCCCAGTAGTCTGATTTTGGATGTATTCCATGTATCCCGCTCTATATATTGTTCTTAGATAAGTAAAAAGATATTCAGGTAGGCACTCATTTTTATGGATTCTGAGTAATTGCACAAAATTACTGAAGGCATAACCTTCATGCTCCTTAGTAATTAGTGCCACCCGTCCTACTGGTTGTGCTGGACTACCTCCTGATTTCTCAAGTAATATATCTCCTGCCCTTAGCTTTATACGTTCATATGATTCAACTGGTATAAGGCGTTGAGCAACGTCTTCTAAATCTAAATTGTAATTATTATCAAAATCTGTATTCCTTATGACGTTGCATAGAATATGATTTTCGCTATTTTCTGTTAAAGCTGGGTCTTTTCCCCAATAACCAGCAATCTGTTCAGCAACTAGTTCTTTTACTGTCCGTATAGGATATTTTGATTTGCCAATGGATTCCAATATTGCTTTAGGTTTAGACGTATAAGCTTTTGGGTCTATTCTCTTACCTTTTAATTCTTTAGCCCAGACAACAAAGCAGGTTCTATTGTCACCTTGCGAAGCAACAATACCCAATTCCCCAAGCACATACTCATCAATAGAATCCAGAAGCGTTTGTGCCTCCGCTTCTTTTTGCTTCTTTAGCTGGTAGGTGCATTGCATAAGGTTTGCGACCTTAATTTGTGAGTTTAATGGTATGACGGGGATTCGGATTCGTTTAATATCATCTGTGGTGAGCTTAGTTTGAACTTGACCGCTCGTTTGTCTAGTTAATTGTCGCTTCCCTAAGTCGGAAGAAAGAAAGGTTTTCAGGTAGTCAGGATTTAATTCCTTAATGGCTTTTATTGCTATGAAGTTAGCACTGATTATTGCCCCATCAAACTTGGAATCAACCTTTGCAGCTAAACCCAGAGTTCCTCTTTGGGAAATAACTAAATCGTTTTCTTTTACCTTATATGAATCTAATTCTGCAGCTTTCTCGTTGTTTATAAATACTAAGTCATCATGAACGAGCGAATCCTCCCGGATATTGGAAATACGGATGAGGGGAACGCCTTCGTTGCTGTAATCTTTTAACGTTATTGTAGAACCGAAAGGGCCACAAACAACGTTGGCAATATCAGATATTCTTACCGTACTCTTCTGGTTCAGTTGCTCGGCATACCTGAGAAATGACGGTCTGTAATAATGCGGGTCAATCCTGCCTTCAATGTCTTTGAGATGTGTAACAAAACATTCCATACTAGCAGCCTTGTGCACTGGTGAATTTATGATATTCTTCTGCAATCTTATCCAAATCGTTCTGTGGTATCTTCCTGCCAGTAGCGTCATAGCCAATATGCTCTGCAATCGCCATGAATATTGGGTAGTTTTCTAGCTTTTCTCCCTCGGCTTTCTTACGCAGGAACACAAGCGAACTCTTCACCCCTGCGCCAAAGTGGGTGAAGGCAAACTGTGGCAGTGATACCACCGCTAGTATCTGGGTACGCTCCATGATGAAATCCCTCACATACTGTAAAGAACTATTGGTCAGGATTCCATCGGGCAGGATAATCCCCATCCTGCCAGTACCAGGCCTCAGGAATTCCAAGCATCGCTCCATGAATAGTATCTCTGTTTTCTGGTTTTTTCTACCTTTGCCCAGCACATATTTTTGCAGATAAGGCTTTTCGGTTTGTTTTACTACTGCCCCGAAGGGCGGATTGGTTAATATAAGGTCAAAGGAATTATCGGCAAATCTTCGGTGGACTCGGTTAATCTCCTGTATGTCTGCAAGGGTATCAAAACTGATAACATTAGTATGTCCGTCATCATGGAGAACCATGTTCATCTTGCATACTCTGGCAATCTGGTCGTTTATATCTATTCCGTAGAGGTTATCCTTGGCGAAATCATGCCACACTCTATAAGCATCAAGTGGGTCATCATATTCACGCTCTGCTTCCTCTCTTACCAAGTCCATCGCATTAAGTAGGAAGCCACCGCTACCACAAGCAGGGTCAAGCAGAATCTCATTTGTCTGCGGGTTCAGCATCCTCACGCTGAAACGAATCAGTTCCCGAGGAGTAAAGAACTGCCCCATCTTGCCCCTGAAAAAATCCTCCATAAACCGCTCAAAGGCAATGCCTTTAGTGTCAAGGTCTGTTTTGTTGAAATTTATGCTTTGCAAATGCTCAACAACGGAATAGATGATTTTCGGTTCAAGCCTAATATCATCCTTGAATACTTCGGCATCCTTTTGCTTGGCTTCTTGGTAGATGGCATCTATCCTGCTGAATACTTCATCGGCAGTTTCGTATGTGCCTACTTGGAACTTATAAGGCTCACCCTTTCTGGTGATGCTACTTTCTTTTTCATCTTGTAGCTTACAGAATAAAAGCTTGGCAATTTCATCAAAGGCTGTGGTTGGTGCTAGCCTTCCTCCTTGCCATACCGTGTCATGCGCCTTTTCCAGCGTCCTGATTAGGTCTTCTTTTTGCACTATTTTCAGTTCTTTATCCTTATCCCCTTTGATGAACCGATATCTGGGAGTATGCCCGTATCTTTGCGGTATGTCAGAGATGACATTTTTCTCTCTCTCTTCTGGGGTGAAACCAGCGATGTCAAAAGCTGTTCTGGTAGTGCCAGCGACTACAGAGGCAAACTTTGCTCTGAGGCTGTTGGCATTGCCAAATACCTGCTCTATTGCCTGCTTGAACTCTGCATCAGAGATACCATCCTTCTTGCACTCCACCACCAGATAGGGCTTCTTGAGAGCTGCATCTTCAAAGACAACAATATCCGCCCTGTCTTCGGGAGTGCGCCTAGGAACAGGATGCTCTAAGTTTATATTTTCTTTCGGATAGTTATAGTCGTCAACAAGCTCCACAAAATATGAGGCTCGGACTTTTTCTTCTGGATTCTTAAAGCTGGTTGTGTATTCACGAGAGCAGGAGTAAGTTATTTTAGAGTTATCTTCTGATAGGCGGATTAGGCTTTTTTGTTTGCCCCTCTGGATATTCTGGAGAAAAATTGAATCATTAGTATTGTTTTTATCGTCCATTCTTTCATCCTGTCGCCGGTTGGCTCCTCGAGGATTAAAATCAAAAAGAAGTCTTTTGGCTAGGCAAATTATACACCCATTGTAGCTTGTCAACAATACATAACTTTTTGAAGCACTTTATCTATTTGACCACGGCTAAGTAACACGGTAACAAAATAGCGTTTTGTGCACTACAACGACGGACGGAGAGAGCACTGCTTAGATATGGGTGTGTTTGAGGGCTAGTCTCAGCCAACGGCATTCTGGATAAGCTTGATGCGGGTGGCTTTGCCTTTCTGGTTTAGCTCTATGCCGACGAAATCTATGCGCCGGTTATCGGGCAGGTCTTTATGGCTGCCCATGCAGGCAAGGGCTGAGGCGATGAGTTTTTCTTTCTTGGCAAACGTTACCGATTCTTCGGGGCTGCCAAAGCTGAAGATGGCGCTATCTACATGCTGTTGGCACCACCTACCTTGCCAGCCAATAATATAAAGGGGTACGTTTTGAAGCATTAGCTGAACGAAAAACTGGGGATCTCTTTTAAGACCCGGTTCAGCTAGTGTGGGCAGATGCTAATTAGAATCGTTGCCGTAACATAATAACATGCCCTCTGTGCAACAGAGCGTTTTGATTACATTAGTAAAAGCGCTAGGGGAGCCAAAAGTACTGGTACAGATCGCGTCCCAAAGTATCTTGACTCTATTAAATAACTGAGCTATATTTGGAGTAAATAAATCTTAACTATATAGTAAGGAATGAATGAATATAGAGCCAAAACAAACCAAACCCAAGACTCGCATGGTTCATATCCGGTTACCCGAAGAACTTCACAAAAGGTTGCGCATTCGCGCAGCAGAGGCAGACATGACTATTTAAGACTAGGTTACTAGTACAATAAAAGCCAACTTAGACAAGGAAAATAAAATTACTAGGTGTTAACTGGCGCTTAGAGTAGAAAGCTCTTCCAAGGGAATCGGAGGACATATGTTGAAAACCGAAAGGTTATATTTCATACGTTATCCAGGCGGAAAGCAAAGAATAACTAGCCAAATAGCGCCATATCTACCTGAAAGTAAGGTCATTAAGGGTAGGTTTGTGGAACCTTTTTTGGGTGGTGGCGCTGTCTTTTTCTTACTTGATCCACAGCTCGCAGTTTTAGCAGATATCAATGAGGAACTTATCACCCTATATCGTGGAATCCGTCTTTACCCACTTGAAGTATGGAGAATATTCAAGAGTTTCCCATCAACAAAGGAAGCATACTACCAGATTCGAGATGCCAAGATAGAGCACGACAGTATTGCTTTCAAGGCTGCTAGAACCCTCTATTTAAATAGGACTTGCTTTAAGGGCATGTGGAGGCATAACTCTCATGGGCAGTTCAACGTTGGATATGGAGGCCAAGCTAGGCGCTGGGTTATCAACGAGGACTCTCTACTTGAGGTTTCCAATCGACTGCAGAATGCTGAATTATTATGCAGTGATTTTCAACCTGTGATTGATGCTTGCATTCCAGACGACTTTATATTCGTAGACCCACCCTACCGACCGGGGGAACGTGAATTAGTTCACTCGCACTACGTATACAACAAATTTAGTTATGCTGAGTATGAAAGATTATCCTCCGTTTTGCACCAAGCTACCCAAAAAGGCATTAAATGGGCTTTGACAGTTTCTTCACATCCAGATATTCTTCGATTGTATCAAGATAATCATGTTATTGCTTTATCTAGAGGTACAGGAAAAAGCCCTGGAATTCTTGCTGACAAGCCAGGAGAGGTGTTAATTTGTAACTACTATAGTGAGGTGCCGAAATGAAGGAATTCTTTGAAAAATCTGCGATGCAGAATCATCCTCTAAGAATGTTGCAATCTTTTCTTGAGCAGGAAAAGGCAAATGAGGTGGCTAAGAAGTACGATGACTTGCGGTTTGTTGGGTACGTATTAGATATAGGTTATGAAACTGTTACAATAATTACTTCTGATCCATATAAAATGGCGGTCGGTGGTATCCCTAGGAATTCTTTGCTTATCATGGTCCCTGCGAATTACGAAAAACTACCTCCACATTTTACATTGTTGCGTGTGCTTGAAGCAGCTCCTACTCCGCTATCCAAAGAAGTTCAACAGACATATTTTGAGTTACAAAAAAAGTCTATGCCTGAACTGGACATTTTTACTCAGAGTGAACTCCAGTGGGGAGCATTAAAAACAGGTGTACTTGGGATGTTCTATCCTTGCCCGGATGATGGAAAGCTAAATGAGGTAGAATTTTCGGGTGACTTAAACAACTTTGTGAGTGCACATAAGTACTTAGTATATGCACCGAATGAAGAGTTATTAAACCTTATATCTAATTCTATGGTGCCTAAAGATAATCGCTTCGTTATAGGCGACCTACGTCTAACTGAATGCAGATTACCCTTGCCCAATAAACCTCAGCCTAACGTACCAATATTCATCTCCACGAAAGATTTCATGGGAACCCGTACAGCAATGTTCGGTAAAACGCGGTTAGGTAAAAGTAATGTCGTTAAACTCATTGCACAAAGCCTGATTGAGACTACTTCGGGTGCAAAGAATGTTGGGCAACTAATCTTTGATATTAATGGAGAGTATGCGAACGATAACCCCCAGGACGATAGTAGTTCACTAAAAAGTGCATATCTTGAGCGCTGCGAGGTATATGCACTTACGAAGAAGCAAAATACTGATTCAAAACCCTTAAGGCTAAATTTTTACGAGAATCCCCAAAGCTCTCATAGAATAATAGCCACACTGCTAAAAGAGGCTGGAAAGGATACCTCTATCTATATTAGCAGCTTCCTTTCCGTAGATATTCCACCAATTGAATCGCTTGAAGAACTTATACCAAATGAAAAATTGAGGGCTAGAAGAAAAATCTTAATGTACTGGAGCATTCTACATCGTGCTGGATATCCAACTAGTATTGGCAAACTGAAAGGACTAATGAACATTGATCCACAGTTTAACCAGAAGGTGCGATGCTCAATTTATGGAGTAGATTCTGTTGACGAATGCCCTATAGTAAATTCCTTGGATGCTTTAGCAGAGGAACTTGAGAAATGTGCCGAGGTGAACCGTGAGACCAAATTGAAATCGTCATCAGGTGAGGATTTATTTGATGCTGATGATCTTGCTATGCTTGGGTTTTTACACCCAGTTTCCGTGACAAGCGCCGGGCCCAAAATCATCCAAGGTTTTCGGAAATATCATGATCCCAACGCAGGAGACTTTGTTGAAGAAATAATTAAGCTCCTAGATGATGGTAAGACAGTTATAATTGATCTTGGAAATGCGCCGCCGGAAGTGACAAACTATTTCTCTGTTTACCTATCCAAAGCTATATTTCATAGTCAGGTGGATAAATTCTCAAACAATGAGTTAGGTAATCATTACATACAGCTATATTTTGAGGAGGCACATAATCTCTTTCCCTCTAGAGAACAGGATGAGATAGATATCTATAGACGCATAGCCAAGGAGGGAGCAAAGTACCATATGGGCATGGTTTACTCGACACAATCCCCAACCACGATAAACAAAGATCTCCTTGCCCAGACAGAGAACTTCTTCGTGGCTCATTTGTCATCTCAAGATGAGGTAAATGCGTTAGCGAGAGTCAATACTGCCTATGATAGTCTAAAGGATGATATCCTTCAGGCTAAAACCGTTGGATACATACGGATGCTCACTCGATCGAATCGGTTCGTAATATCAGTTCAGGCGAGAAAGTTTGTGCCGGTGCAATCTAAGCTAGGGATGTAGGGGGTAGTTAATATGCCGTATATGAAGGGTGATCGCCTCCCTCCTGAAAAGGCAAGTAAACTAGGCCATCTTGAAGTGCTTAAAAGCGAACTTGTAAATAAGCTCGTGGTTCAGTTTGAGGATAATGGTCCGGCAGCTACAGCTGATTGCTCACTTTGGGAACCTATTCCATCAGGGAAGAAACCTCTTGCATTAGTATTCGGTATAGACGGCTCTATGCAACCTATTGAATCTGACCTGCCGCCTTACAGAAGACTCGCTTTTATTAAGACCGCCCTTTTAAGACTTGACCAGTACGCACTATCTAAGATAGACAGGGATTCTCCTCACCCCCTTGCTTTGAAAGACATTTTAGCTGACTCGGCGTTGTATCACGCTACTGTATTCCCACTGAGGCACGTATCCATTCCCGGCTTAAATACTTATCATGCTATACGTCAGATCATTTATGAATCCATTAAGGATGCTTCTCTTAATGCTGAACCCATGGAGACACTTAAATGGATTGCTTATGAGAAATGGGATGGAAAACAAAAGGAGCTGCCTCTTTTTGAGTGCCCACATTGCGAGGAGACTGTAGCTACGCTTCCTTATAATGTTGAGACAGGCCAGTGCCCCAAATGCAAAGGTCAACTGTTCCTCACAGATATGCTTGGCTTTCACCAAGAGATGGCCCCGGACGCAGCGCCGGATACAATAGCCACGTCATATATGAGTATTCATGAGGTCTTATTGCTCTTTACCGGAATTCGTTATTATTGGGAACACAAGAGAGAAGTCCTTTCCGAATGTCTTTTTGTTAAGGATGGTCCGCTATCAATCAGAGCTCAGTATTCTAAGCTTGTCAACCCGATACGGCGTTTTCTCTCTTATGCAAAGGAAGAAGGGTATGACATTCATATAATTGGGCAAGAGAAGACCGGTAGGTTCTGTGACTACCTAGAAGGTATGGTTAAGCAAGCTCCGGCGGGACATCTCTTCATCCCCGGAGATAGGTATATCAAGTTGGAAATACAATGCAGGCCGGAAACAGGTGCACCTTACGGAAAAGACACTAATTTTGGTGCAAAGATGTTCGTCAAATTGAGTAATTACCATCATTCAGTCCTAAGTATCCCTACAGGTTTGTACGTTCAAAACCCTAAAATGTCAGATTTGATAGGGGCAGACCGTATATTCGCTACTTTGCCAGTGATTCTTAGTAGTCGGCATGAAGGAGGACTTTTACCAATCGAGCTTGCTCATGGCATAGCATCCCTCTCTACATACCCATCAGCCCAAATTCTTAAACTGTTCAGCGAGTCAAGAGACAATCAAGCAACCATCTAGTCTTGCAGGGTCTGGTTCTTGCTTGTACGAGAAAATGTGTAAACAAGCTCGAATCCTGCGCGGGGAGTGGGCAGACCCGCGTTGGATTCCACATAGTATAATTGACAAGCCAATGCTAAGCGACCAGCTCTCAGTAGTTATGAGCATGCTCAACCGCGCACTGGGTGTCAGTTCGCACGGTGGCACGGCATTGCCTACGTCGGCGTAACTGACAACCCCCCATCCCGTGAAGCAATCCACGAGCGTAAGGGCTGGGGTGAGATGGTTTACCTCTACCGTACAAGATCCAGGAATCATGCCTATGAGATGGAGAGGCGTCTAATTGATTATTGTCGCAGTCATGGGTACTCTGCCAACACCGTTGGTGGTGGCAGTGGATTGCGCCAATACGACATGTACTACATCTACATGCTCCTAAAGTGAGGGGAACTATCCTAGCAACGACCATTATAAAAGCTTTGTATTCGCTCTATCTCCGTCTATGGAGAGGCAAAACTAACTCGATTCGTAACGTGTGTCTTGGACTTAAGGCCATGATTAGCCAAAAAGCTAGCGAAATTTCGATTTCCCCGTGTGCGAAAGCTATTTTGTCTCGACATCATGAGTGAATAATAGGGAGTACTTGTTCAGCGCGTGACGGGCGGAGAGAGCACTGCTTAGAACGTGTATGCGTTGGGGGGCTAATCTTAGCCGACGGCATTCTGGATAAGCTCAATGCGGGTGGCTTTGCCTTTCTCATCAAGCTCTATGCCGACGAAATCTATACACCAGTTATCGGGCAGGTCTTTATGGCTGCTCATGTAGGCAAGGGCTGAGGCGATGAGTTTTTCTTTCTTGGCGGTCATTACCGATTCCTCGGGGCTGCCAGCTACATCTCAAGACTCAATGCCGCACAACCTTTTTGCCGCGTTCTTCATCCTATCCATATTAGCCCGCCTGCCAATCATGATTTTCTGAGCCATTGGCGACCCCGCGCCATGCATAGATTCGGTTAGATAACATACTGCTCCCAAGCCAACCGTAAGATTCTCTATCAGCCGGACTATACGGATACGGTTTTCTACTGGAATACCGTTTACACCTTTCAGGTATTTAGCAACGTACTCGCCTACTCTAGGATGTCTGAGGTCTTTTTCGGAAGGCATTGTTACTACTACACCGCCGGCAACTTCTTGGGCAAGCCTGGCTATTTCGTAAGGAAATCTGGTGACATTCAGCTTAGACACGTTGGCAAATAGAGTGTTGACAAAATAAGTTCCACAAGGCTCCTGATGACCTTCATAGGCACAGGAAAGACTGCAAGAAATCAGGGTCTCGTTGAGTTGAATCATCTCAATGATTTTATCCCGAATATGAGGAGCTTTTGAGGTGCCTTGATACTCAGCAATCAACTGGGCAGCACCAATCAGAACATCGCCAATTCCTGACTTGCAGGCATAACTCTGTCGGTGATAAGAAGCGAACCTCTCCACTAAATCGGAGGCAAAATCCCATTCCTTATACATGAATACCCGTTCCCAGGGAACAAACACGTCATCAAAAATAACCATGCACTCCTGCCCTCCGTAGTGGATATTACCCACATCCATATTGGGGCTGTCTATCTTTCGAGTGTCGCAAGGCTGCCTGCCGTAGACGTAGATAATTCCTTGAGTATCAGCTGGCAGGGCGAAAGAGATGGCATACTCCTTATCCTCCTCTCGCATAGCCCTTGTTGGCATAGCGATGATTTCATGTGAGTTAACAGCGCCTGTCTGGTGTAGCTTACAGCCACGAACTACGATGCCATCTTTCGTCTCCTTAACCACGTGAAGATATTGATCTGGGTCAGTCTGATCGGCTGGACGGAGGCTTCTGTCTCCTTTTGGATCTGTCATAGCGCCAGTACAAACCAGGTCATTTTCCTGCACATGCCTGAGGAATTTCAGAAAGCGTTTGTTATATTTGGTTCCATACTTCTGGTCAATGTCATAAGTTACTATTGAT
>Ga0265594_1002260_pt1 | contig 14014 bp, 18 predicted proteins | sample saktaG_11_FD_190147 | JGI IMG/M metagenome (GOLD analysis project Ga0265594, IMG submission 190147) | Saline water microbial communities from Sakinaw Lake, British Columbia, Canada - sak_2011_5_24_80m | ecosystem: Environmental > Aquatic > Non-marine Saline and Alkaline > Saline ... | reverse complement strand
TAACGCGGTGTTGAGGTTTGACTTCAACAGTTTAATCTAATCAATTGAAGCATCCCTAACAAACTTTTTGATTCCGCCGCAACTAAACGCGTCAAAGGCAAAATCTTTATATTTCTCAATTGTTTGAAATTTATCTTTTAGAATATCTCTGTCTATAATTTGGCGGTTTGCCTTGCCAAGCGACTCGGCCAAACTGCAAAAGTTATAATCTAACACCGCTTCAAATGCTTTGTCAAAATTATTTTTCGGATCAATTTTTTCGATTAACTCAAAGGGATTGAAAACTTGAATATAGGCATCAACGTATTGCAAATGGGTTTCGTCTTTTATTGTCCTGGCCTTATATGACCCTTGAAAAATTTTGCCGCAACCGTTTTCTTTCGCATTTTTGTAGTTTGTGTATCCAACTCCAATGCGTTTCATAAATTCGGAAATTCCCCCCGGGCTGATTTCTTGCAAAAGCAAGTGAAAGTGGTTGTCCATAATACAAAATGACAATACCTTCACCAATGGGCGTTGTTCTTCCCATTCTTTCGGCCACTCATATCTTTTTAAATCAACCCTCAACAAAAACGAGACTTCTCGCAGTTTATTAACCGATGATTTTTCATCGTTAAAATAGCGCAAAATATTCAAAAAGCGCCAACGATCGTTAATGTCGTCAACAATATTCATCTTCCGAATACCGCGGTTATAAACATGAACGAAATCACCAACAAAGAAAGGTTCTTTTCTCATAATTATATTTTAAAGCAAGCGCCGTGTTGAAGTCAAACCTCAACAGCTTTAACCTTGTGTTGAGGTTTGACTTCAACACACATTCCACGCGTAGCAAAAATAAAAACGGGGTTGGCTTGCCCCGTATCTTGCCCGTATCTTGCCCTATACCTGACTGCTTGTTCCCGATAGTTCAGTGATATAAATCAACCTATGGATTGTTGGCATCTCTTCAAAAAAGCAATCACGCTGTGTTTGATGTCCAATCTTCTTTGGTGACAATTTCAATCCCCCTTTTCAATGTATCGTTATCGGGGAATTGATTCGGCCGAATTGACGCGCAAAAACGCTTGTCCGCTTCATTGAATCGCGCGGTCCAATCCGAAACAAGATTCGGATTTTCAATCAGCGCACCAATGAAGCTTTCAAGGTTTTCCATCACCATTTCCTCGGAAACCTGATCAAAAATCTCCTTGCCCTTGGCAAAATCGGCGCGGCCAATAAAGACGCCCTTCAAAATAAATTCCATAACAAAGAAATCGCCGCCATCCACCTTTAAAATCTCCTCGCTGGCATCTCTTTGTACCTTTTTTCTTGTTAATTCGGCAAGCAAATGCAGGCGCACTGTTTCATGGATTTTTTGAAGTTCCCTCAGAAGAACAACTAATTCCATCCTGCCCTTCCCTGTAATTAGATAATCTATGACCGCTCGCTGTTCATCAATATCGGCAAGCCCAAGAAAACGATCCCTTGCTTCAATAGACGCAAATTCCAGCTCCATTTCGTGCCATATTCCAGCCTCGTTTAAAAGAGGCCGCAAAAAATCCGTTGACGCGATTTCCGCAAGTGCCATTTCTCTATACACCTCGTTGGAAAAATTCTACTTGTAAAATACATCAAAAAAAAACGTCAAGAAGAAACGATATTGCAAACAAAAAACGCCAGCGAAGGCGATTTTTTAAATTTTTTGTTTTTTATCGCGCGGCTTCCAATTTATTGGCGCGTTTTTTCAAAATCAGCAAGTCTTTTTTGTCCGCTTTTTTATCCATTTTTTCATCAGCGGCCGCAGATTCGGCCATCATCCCCTTAAAACCCATCCTCATTTCGCCTTTTACCACGTTCAGGTCTTCCTTTACCGCGTTCAGATCGTATTTAATTTCGTTGATATCTTTTTTTACTTCTTCAAATCCGCGATCCATCTTCTCCCGCAACATCAAATTGCCTTCGACAACCAGCTTGATTTCTTGATTTCATCGCGCATATTCTCCGGCAAAACAACAAATTGATCTTCGCGCGAAAATTTATCCATATTTTGACGGTTTTTATCGTTTTGCCGCACCATAAACTTTGGTATACGTTCACAATAACATATTCCAAAAATAACAGTCAAACATCAGCATACCTTTGCTTGCCTCCATTTTGCCAACACTTGGAGCCGAGGAGAGGACTTGAACCCCCAACCTACTGTTTACAAAACAGTTGCTCTGCCATTGAGCTACCCCGGCGATAATTAGTTGATAAATAATAAGCAATAGCAAAATGCAAAACCAGACATGGAATTACCACGCAAAAGGGTCTTTGGTTTTTTTCTTTTTCACAACCCGCTTTTTCTTCGGCCGCGCGGTTTTGGAATGCGTTTTCTCGGGTATTGCCACCCGGTTGACCATCGGTTCGCTTTTGGAGATTGCGACGATCTCAACCGCCGAATCTTTAGCGTCTTTCTTGACAACATCAATAATCTCCGGCTTGTATCCGGAAATCTTCAATTTATTCTTATCGTTCTTATCCTGCGGCAATTGCTTCGTTTTGACAATATTTTTCAAATCACGCCAGTAATTATCTTCCGGAGCTTCATTTTCTTTCTGTTGTTTTTGCGCCCGTTGACGCAATTTGTCCGTATAATCGCCAATTTTATTTTCAACCTTCAAAACCGCCACCCGAATTTTCAAAAGCTGTTTCTGGGAAAAGTCCAACCACGAAAAATCCCTCCATCGGGGATTTCGCTTGATTCCGGCCACCAGCCAATTCTTCAATCCGCCAAACCAATGAGCAAAACCTTCCGCGCCGGACATTTCAACAGATCGCAACGCCTGCGGCATTTTGCGAACAATAATGCCGCCCGCGCCTGCAACGCTGCCGATTAACACGATTGACGCAATAAACTCAATCATAATGAATCCGCTGTTTTAAAATTAAGCACAACAATAAGCCGATATTAGATCTTAAAACGAACCGCCTTTTCAAGCACGATATTTTCACCAACTTTAGCAACCGCTTCTTCAATCAAATCCTTAATACTCTTGGAAGGATTTTTGATCCACGGCGAAGCTAAAAGCGCCTCCAAATCATCGCCGATCGCCGCCGTCTGCAAGCATAATTCATGCGTCAAGTTTTTGAAATCCTCGGAATTGGCCACAAAATCGGTTTCACAGCGCAATTCAACCAACACGCCGATCGCGCCATTGGCATGAATATAGGCATCAATCTTGCCCTGTCCGGTGGCGCGATCCCCCTTCTTGGCCGCCAAGTCTTTGCCCCATTTTTTCAGAATTTCTTTGGCTTGCTCAACGGTGCCGCCTTCCTCCAAAGCTTTCTTGCATTCGCCGATGGAGATTCCTGTCTCCTCGCGCAGTTGTTTGATAAGTTCAATGTTAGCCATAATAAAAATGCCAAATTTCCAATTACCAATTTCCAATAAATTTAAAAGGGCTAAAATTATTAAATTTAGGAATTTTGAAATTTATTTTATAATTAGAAATTAGAAATTAGAAATTCAGAAATTTACGCTTGCGGCGCCGTTGCGCTTTGTTTGCCCTCAAGAATCGCTTCTTTTGTTTTTTCTAAAATGTATCCCACCGATGACATCGCGTCATCATTGGCAATAATGGAATAATCGGCAACATCCGGATCAATGTTCACATCGGCAATCCCAACCACCTTCACGCCGTTTTGGCGGGCTTCTTTCACCGCCAATTTGTCTTTTTCCATATCAACCACAAATATCGCTTCGGGAATTTTTTCCATTGATTTGATACCCCCCAATTTCTTTTCCAGCACTTTAATTTCTTTCTGAATCCCCGCTTGCTCCTTTTTCGTGTATTTCTCAAATTCGCCGGACGCAACTTTGCGCTCCAACTCTTTGTAATAATCAATTCGCTTCTTGATTATTTTGAAATTGGTGAAAGTGCCCCCCAGCCAGCGCTCATTGGCATAAGGCATATCGCAAGCAACCGCCGTTTCTTTGACCATTTTTTTAAATTGGGTTTTGGTGCCGACGAAAAGAATGTCTTTACCTTGCGCGACCAAACTTTGCATATATTCAAGCGCCGCGGACAACTCGCCTTTGGCCTTGTCCAAGTCAATGATGAAAACGGTATTTCGCACCCCAAGCAAAAAACGCTTCATTTTGGGATGAACTCTGGATTTCTTGTGGCCGAATTGAAGCCCGGCCCGGCTCATTTCTTCAACTGATAAATTAACTGCCATATTGTTATTATATTTGAAATTACCCAATTACTCAAACACATCGTATATATCACAACTTTCAACTTCTTGCAAATTCAGCGTTATTGTTATATGATAGCATTGTCGCAAAAACAATGTTTAAAAATTTTCTTGTTTTATGAAAAAAGATATCCATCCCAAGTATTATCCGGACGGGCAAACCAAATGCTCTTGCGGAAAGACCTACTCAATCGGCTCAACCCGCGAATACACCGAAACTGAAACCTGCGCGGCCTGCCACCCTTTCTACACCGGCAAGGCCAGATTGATCAGCGCGATGGGACGAGTTGACAAATTCTTAAAGAAAGTCGCCAAAAAAGAAGCTCTGGCCAAAAAAACAAAGTAGAAATGGCGCAAGTCCTTTTACCTCAAGAAGAATATAATCAGCTGATTGAACAGCTCGGCGACCCCGGGCTGATTTCTGATTGGGAAAAATTTGAAGAACTCAACAAAAGGAAATCCTATCTGGAAAAGATCATTGAAAAAGAAGCTGAAATCAAAGATACCAACAATAAAATTGAAGAAAACCGGCTAATTGCCATTTCCGAAGAAGACCCCGAATTAATGTCGCTGGCCGAAATTGAAACCCAGCAATTAAAAACACAGAAGGAAATCTTGGAGCGCGAATTGAAAGAATTGATTGAAAGCGAGAGCAAACCGGCCGGACCGGCGGCAATCGTTGTGGAAATTCGCGCGGGCGCGGGCGGGCAGGAATCAGCGCTTTTTGCCGCCGACCTTTACCGAATGTATTCCCGCTTTGCCCAAACAAACGATTGGAAACAAAAAATTCTGGACAAGAATCAAACCGAAATCGGCGGCTACAAAGAAATAATCTTTGAAATTAAAGGCAAGAGCGCCTGGGAAACAATGAAACACGAAGGCGGCGTGCATCGCATTCAGCGCATCCCGGAAACCGAAAAAAACGGCAGAATCCACACGTCCACCGCCACCGTGGCAGTGTTGCCCAAACCCAAGAAAAGCGAGTTTTCCATCCGCCCCGACGAACTTCGCATTGATTTTTGCCGATCATCGGGCCCGGGCGGCCAATTTGTCAACAAACGCGAATCCGCGGTGCGCATCACCCACATTCCCACGGGCTTGGCGGTATTTTCCCAAACCGAACGCAATCAATTGCAAAATCGCGAGAACGCCATGTCATTGCTTGAATACCGCCTGCAAGAAAAAAAACAGGCCGACGACGAAGCCTCATTGGGAGGGGCGCGCAAAGAACAGATCGGCGGCGCGATGCGCTGTGAAAAAATCCGCACCTACAATGTGCCGCAAGACCGCGTTACCGACCATCGCGTCAAAAAAAGCTGGCATAACATTGAAAAAATCTTCGGCGGCGACATTGCCGCCATCACCCAAACCCTGCAAGAAGAGTTGGAAAAACCGCAAGAATAACACTATCTACGCCCCGGCAAAATTTTAAAATTTGTTAATGGCTATTGACGGTAATATGCGTTTTGCTATAATCAAACTATCAAGACGAAAAAGTCCCTGCGGTCATTTGACCAATGGTCCTTTTTTTATTTTAGCCCTATTAAATGCTTGATATTTAAAAGATAATCAAAATAAACTCTGGTTATTTTCTTATACAACGATGAAGCAAATTGTTTGTTGGGAAATAATATTTTTTCAAATTTATTTTCTTCAATCAAAAAATCCACCAACATTTTATAATCCCCGTCTCCAGCCACCAGGACTATTTTGTCAAATAGTTCTTTTTTATACATTCTTTTCATAATATCAAAAACAATATCGGTATCAACATTGCCTTTTTTCTTACTCATCATTGCGGAATTATGTTCGCGAAATTTTAAAATAAAACCAGCCTCCTGAATGTTGTCATATAGCGCTTGGTTATCTTCATTAACAAAACCTAAAAAGTAATATGCCCTTTGAACGGAATATTTTTTAGTTAAATATTGACGAAATTTCGCAAGATCAATTTTCCAAGTCGGGTTTTCCGAATTGGTTCCCATATACAAATTTTGTCCGTCAATAAAAGCCAAATTGTTTTCTTGATTTTTATCCATAATTTTCACCCCCGCAAATATCCCTGACGGCAATTTCGGTTTTCGAAACCGTTTCCATGAGTTTTAAAAATTTAAAAAGTTATTGAGAACTTTTGTCTCTCGCCCCCATCATCCTTTGGATACTCACAAAAATATTCAAGTTGCATTTCTTCAGTTTTTTCTTCATTTTTATCGTATACTTCAATTTTTTCCTCCTTTTCGGCAATTCTTGGTTTAACTACCAAAATTAGCTCACCGTTATCGTTAAAATCTTCTGCCAGTAACTTCCATACAATAGGGATTTTATTCACTCCGATATTTGGGCGTACAGAAAGCTCAATGGAACAGGAGTCGTTTTGTACAAAAGGATAATGGTCGGGATCGTGATATAAAACTTCGTACTCCCATTCAATTTTTCTCGGTTTTCTATTTATAGCCGACATTAGAAAATTACCTTGCTCCGACGGGTCATCAAATACTCCATTCTCTGGATTCATATAAAATCTTAATTCCCAATGTTTAAGTGCGCTACCCCCGCAATTCTTAAAAAATATTTTGAAGTTACACCAAACATAGTTTATTTTGTGTTTTTCCCTAAGCATAGTATGTATATTTTGCAAGAGATCTAAATTTGGTTTTTGTATATTTTTAATCATATCCTGCGTGGATTTTAAGGAACGCTTTTGAGATTCAGCCAGAGGTGTATAAACATATTTTTTTACCTTTCTAAATAGCTTTGGCCTAATAACAATCTCTGCTTCTTCGCAATCAAAACAAACTTGAACAACAGATTGTCTTTGCACATCAAGATTTTGCAAATACCATTGATAAGTACGATAATTCTCACCCAAGAGGCTTTCAATATCTTCCCAGCAATAGAGTTCTATCCCAAATTTTCCTTCTTTTTTGCGTTCTAAATTTTGCATCCTTGCAAACTCCTCAATCTTAACATCTTTTGCCGTTGTGCTTGCTATCATTAACAATTCTAACGGTGGTCTGAAGCTTTCTGCATAAAGTCTCAAAATCCTGCCAATTCTGAGGTTTACGAATACTTTTTTGCATAATCAAAATTATTTTTTCTTATGTTTAATTAACTATTGATTATTACACTAATACCCTTCAATCGCCGCAATATCATCGGCATAGCCGGCGGCAATCTTCATTACGTTATCGCCGTAAAAACGATATTTTGTGTTCACCGTGCCGGCAAAATAAATCATTGCCGCCTTCCATTCTCCGTTATAGGTTTGCAATTTGGCGCCATAGTCGGAAACATAAAGCGCCGAGGCCATAAACGCGTCGTTGATGTTCCACGGGTTTCCCGGACGGCCCAAAACTGATTGCAGACGCGCCGCATAGAGCTTCCAAGTGGAAGGGATAAATTGCGCCGGACCCATCGCGCCGCCATAGCCAAAACTCATCGGACAAGAAACCCGGGTTTGATGCGGGTCCTTGCCAATCGCGCCAACAATTTCCAGAAACGGCGCAACGTCACGGGTCGGCTTCATCACTCTTGATATCGCCGCGCCAGTGGAAATTTTTATACCCGCGCCGGTGGCATTGTTGGTCATATAACATCCCCCAACATTCTTGCCAAGAGACGATTCTTGCGTTAAAATCGCCAACAAAAAGGCGGGGCGGACGCCGATGGTCGCGCCCGCGCTTTTGGCAATTTGATAGGCCTGCTCAAAATTCGGCGCGTCAGTGTCGGCAACGCCGGCCAACGAAAACAGCCTTTGCTTGATCTGCTGAATAACTTTCGCGGTCAATTGCTTTGCTTGAGTTGTTTGCGCCAATTCGGCGTCTTTGATTTTGAGCGTGCTGTTGTATTCCGCTTGCGCTTTCTCATGCTCCTGCTTTTGCAACAATTTCATTTGCGTGGTTTTTTCCAAATCGCCTTTCTCGCTCTCCAGCCCGATCTTTTGATCTTCCAGCGAGTGCTTCAAGTTTTTAATGTCTTGCAAAGTCTGATTTGATTTGCGATCCAAGTTTTCAAGATAAATCAGGTTGTCAAAAAAATCCGAAAATTTTCGCTGAGTCAAAATGGTTTCAATCAAAGAAATCCGATCGGCCTGATCAATCGCGCGCACGATCGCGGCCAAATGCTTCTGGGACTCGCGAATTTTGGCGGAAGTGCTTTCCACTGAAATTTCAGTGTCCGAGATTTGCAACTTCAAATCGCCAATCATCGCGTTGCTTTGCTTGATTTGCACCGAAAGCGAATCAGTCTTTTTTTTCAAAGCCGCGATTTGGTTCTGCAAAGTTTTTTTCTCTCCGGTGGTTTTGCTAATATCCGAATCATATTGCTTCAAAAGCGCCTCATACTTGTCCAAAAGCGCCTGACAGCTTTCCTTGGTGGTGCATTCTCCCGTTTCAACGTTATTCTGGGCAATCGCCAAGCCAACGCCGCCAAACGCCAAAACCATGGCAACCAAAAAAAATTTAAATAATTTCATAATTATCATCAATTATTAACACTATATACAAAAGACACGTTTTGATTATAGCAAAAACGCGCTCGGCTTGCCAGCCGCGCGCGCTTTAATTCTTGTTAATCTTTTAGACCGCTTTATTCCGGCAGTTTTCCTTATTTTTTTGCCGAAGGCGCCGATTCCTCTTCGGTCACCACATCCTTCTTTGCTTTTTGCACTTTGGCCACATCCTCCACGTTTTCCTCAATGGGCCCCTCCAATTCTTCTTCTTGTTTTTCAACCGTCATCGCCAGCGCCACAATCTCATCAGGGTTTTTGAGTAATTCTATTTTATCATTAATCGCCAAATCCTTAACCGCAATTACGTCTTCAAACGTCTTCAAGCAAGAAATATCAATTTTGATCTCGCGCGGCAAATCCGCCGGCAAGGCTTTAACCGTGATTTCATCAAAATTTTTAACCAAGGTTCCGCCCAAATCTTTCACCGCCGACGACTCTCCAACAAAAATCAAAGGAACGTCAGCTTCAATTTCTTTTTTCAAGTTTGGCTGGTATAAATCAAGATGAATCGTCTTGTCGGTTACAGGATCAATGCTCATATCATTAATCAAAACCATAAATTCTTTGCCCTCGCCGTCAACTTTCAGCGCGATCAAAGAGCTTTTTCCCGCTTGGCGGAATAAATTAATGAATTCCTTGGCGTCAACCGCCAAATTTTTGTTTTCAATTCCCGGACCATACAAAACCGCGGGAATCAACCCCTCTTGGCGCAATTCCCGTGTTTGCCGGCCTTGCTGGGTTCTTGTTTTTGCGTTAAGTGTTAACATAATTTTTCTATTCTTCGCAGAGAGAAAATAGGTTAATGGTTATTATTTTTGAATATTGAAAATGTTGGAATAAACCGCCTGTTCAGGGTTGAAACTTTCCCCCGCGCAATCAAAACACAAAGGCAATTTCAAACGATGGATGCCGATGCCGGCATCCGCCAGAAAGATGCGGAATTTTTTTGCGCCGCGCGGCGGCACGCAATCCGCCGCCTGATCTTCATAGCCGCAATCGCCATAGACATATTCCCCCCAGCTTCCGTCTTGAGTTTGCCTTTCCATTAGATAAGGATAACAAGAAGAGAAGCAAACTTCCCGACCAAAATCGTTTCGCACAATCACCTCCAACATATCATCCAATTCATAAACAGAACGATCGGCAAATGCTTGCACCGACCCCGCCGGCAACGAAAATCTCAAAAATGCGGCAACCGCCAGAACCGCGAGCAACAAAATTCCGATTAAAACCCCGATATTAATTTTCATTTTGTTTCTCAAAAAGTCCGCGGCAAAACCGCTTCACTTTTTGATATTAAACCTTTTTTCCAAATTTTTCAAGGTGTGCGCCGCATCGGTGTATTCCAATTCGCCCATTCCCAGCATCGCCGGACCAAAAAACCCCTGCCGCCGGATATCTTGCGCTTTTTGAGAAATTTGCGTCCTTACATAATCCCAATAAGGCTGGTCAAAGCAATCGGCCGCTTCGGTCAATTTCCCGTTATGAATACTATAAGCCGCGGCGCTTACAATGGGCGGTCCGTCAAAGAAAGAAATACTTGAATTCTGTTTGACCGGCATCAATGGCCCATGGTGGGACCCGCGCATAAAACCGGCAACAAGATGTCCTATTGAATAAGGCGACAAAATCTCTCCCGATCCCGGAAAATCTTTCTGTGTCCTAACAATCATCACCGGATCGTCTTTGCCAACATATTTGCCCGCGATATTATGCAGGCGCGTGGTGCTCGCCGCGACCGTTTGTTCGCCGCCGGCGCGCGCGCGGATTGATTCAATCGCGAATCTTTCCTGATCGCGCAACAAAGCCGCAATGTCATATATCTCCTCGGGAGATTTTAATTCAATGAATTTTTCTCCGTCCATGCAAGACAAATCCATAATCCGGAACACATAGCCCTGCCGGATTTGCGATGAAATCACCAAACCGGAATTATGCATCGGATCGCAAAATGACAAATACAGCGGCAAATTAAACGCCCCCGGATCGGTTTTGTCCGCGGCAATCAGCAAAAATGGTTCCGCCTCTCTTTCTTCAAATTCCATTTCCGCCACCGCCGGCCCCAAACCCTTCGCCGTGCCCTTGAAATCAAGCTTCAACAAATCCTGGCCCGCGCCATATAATCCTTGGTCTTTGGCAACTTTCATCCCCGCGACAAACGCATCCCAACAAAGCCGATGCACCTTTTCACTGGCAACGCCTTTGGTGTGGGTTGATAAAATCGCAATGTCATCGCCGGTATGCGACACTCGCCAGTCAATCAAAATTCCCTTGCTTTTTGATTTGATATGATTGGTAACCGCGTCAAGCAACACAAGCGATGGTTTGATATGCCCGCCGATCGCGCCCAGATCCGCTTTAATAACACTGATTGTTGTTTTCATATTTTTTTACATTCTATTTCCATAATTTTATTATAAAGTAAAGTACGAAGAAAACAAAATTTTCCGGGCATACCCGGTAGTAGAAATTCGGCCGGCCTTGCCGTGTTATCCCGCCTAATGGTGGGATAGCCGAATTTTCACTACCGGGTGTGGATAACTTTTATTTTTATTTTAATATATTTCAGTTATAATAAAGACTATAGATAGGTAATTTATAAATAATAAACAATGAAACACACAAATTTCGCCAAGGGATTGGCGCTGTCAGTCGGAGTTCTGGTTTTCTCGGGCGCAATAAGTTATTTGGTTCTTGCATGGACCGCGCCAAGTTCAACTCCACCTGGCAACAATGCTGATGCGCCAATAAACACCGGGGCCGCCACGCAAGAAAAAAGCGGAGCCTTAAAGTTAAAGGGCGAACTGCAATCAACTCTGGACGCAGGCTACGGACAGGTTAGGATGGTGCATGGTAATTACGGCGCGATTTGGCGCAACGACGGGGCAAATACTTATCTTTTATTCACGGATTCGGGTAATCAATATGGAAGTTGGAACAGTCTCAGGCCATTTATAATCAATGATTCAACCGGAGGCGTAACCCTTGGGCAAACTAATATCTCTCGCGACCAAGCAGGAGAATGTTGCAGTGGCAGCGATTACACTCTTTCGCTGGCAGAAAATACTGCTGGCACTGGAAAAAAAGCAGGAATACAGTTTCATAACAGCGGTGTCACCGAAGGACAATTGCGTCTTGACGGAGGCACCAATGGTAGAGAACTAAAAGCTTACAGCTATCAAACCGATATGGACCTGCACGCCACGGGGCATGTTCAAGGAGACATAGGTCTCTGTATCGGCACCGATTGTCGTACTGAATGGCCAACCGGAGGAGCCGGCGATTCGGCATGTAAAGAAGGCGGATGGGTAACCGGCATTGAAAACGGAGAAGTTGTTTGTGCTTACGGCAATAACCCGGCAATGCCCGACAGGTGCACTCAAATATTAACCGGAGACAACAAAAGAATTTTTGTCACCAGCAAATCTTATACCGGCAGAGCTCTAACAAACAATAAAACCTTTACCACCTTAAATCAAACCGATATTAATAATATTGACGCACGATGCCAGTCTTTGGCCAACGATGCCGGACTTGCCAAAAATGGCGAAACTTATAAAGCATTAATTTACGCAGGGTCTTTGCGCGAACCCAACGATGTTCTGAAGAATTATTATTACTGGATTGGCAAAGTGGCAGCCGGTGGCGGATGTGACTGGGAATTGGTAGCGCAAAATGCAGGCGATTTCTTCACAAGTAAGGACGGCCAATATTTGCGAACGAATATTCAATACAATGAAGTTGGTGAATCTTCGCCAACCATCGTGTACACAAATTTTAATGCCAATGGTGCCGGTGGATATAGTTATCCGCAATGGCTAAAATACGCTTATATTGGATTTTGTTATCGACACACAGGTGTCGGGAACGATTGGGGCGAAAATTTTTACGGCATACCAAACCAAACTAACTATAGATGGTACAACAACAGTAGAACGACAAATCCCGGAGGAAAATGTCCCGACTTAAGCGGGGCTCTCTATTGCGTGCAGCAATAATTTTAAAAAATTAAAAAACATGTCCCAAAAATTTTTATTGGCTCTAAATATAATCTCGCTAGTTGCGATAATCGGGATTACCGCCAATTTAACCAACCTTAATAACAAGATTAACAACCTTAAAACACTTCCAAATGTTGTCATTGAAAATAGCGCTGTTGATGATAAAACAAACAACAAACAGCCCGTGCAAATACAGAAAAAAATTGTTGATAAAAATTTAGAAATTACCGACCAGGGATATTCTCCGTCAGGAGTCCAGATCTACGGTAGTCAAATTACCGTTGTGAAAATTTTAAATTCCGGCCAAAATCCACACTCATTTATAATCAACGAATTAGATATTAATATTGATCCAATTAATGCCGGAGAAACTGCGGAAATAGTGATCGATCGCGAGTTTGCCGAATCCAAAAACTACACATTCTACTCCAACGCCGAAGGCGACGATCCGCAAACTTTCACCGGCGTTTTGATGGTGTTAAAGTAAAAAATAAAATAGCAAACAAAATTAAAACAAAAAAAGAGGGTATCGCGCCCTCCTTTTTGTTGCGCTTCGTCAAGCAAGCTTGTTAAAGCTGTTGAAGTCAAACCTCAACAAAGTAAAATAAAGTGCGTGTGGATAACTTTTTTTCATTAAAAATCGTTTTGTTCTATAATGAAATTGTAGAAAGCAAAAAGGTTTTAAATTTAGAATTAATAAAATATGAAACAAACAAAATTTGCCAAAGCATTGGCGCTGTGCGCGGGAGTTCTGGTTTTCTCGGCTTTCGCAAGCTATATGATTTTTGCCTGGACCGCGCCTTCCTCAACCCCGCCAAGCAATAATGCTGACGCACCTCTAAACACCGGATTCACCGCGCAAGGAAAGATCGGTAATCTGGGTATCGGCATAACAACACCAAGAGCAAAACTAGATATTAATGGCACGATTTATCTTACAGGAGGAAATGTTAGCAACATTCCCTCTACTATCGGATTCCAATCTTCCGACGCGGCACTCCTCGTTCCAACATACACAGGAACTGAAAATTCCGATCTTCGGCTATATCTCGAAGATAATAGCAATGAACGATTTTCAATTTGGGGAAATAGCTGCGGGGGTGGAGGCTGTATGAATTTGGATAATTCGTCTCTTGCGCATTCTTTTGAGGCGGGAGGAGATGCCTATCATAAGGGCTATGTCAAGGGTCAAGCCGGTTTGTGCATCGGCAATGAATGCCGCACCGCATGGCCGAGTGGGAGTGGCAGTGCATCAAGTTGCGCCGATGGCGAATGGGAGATC
>Ga0265594_1002259_pt1 | contig 14018 bp, 16 predicted proteins | sample saktaG_11_FD_190147 | JGI IMG/M metagenome (GOLD analysis project Ga0265594, IMG submission 190147) | Saline water microbial communities from Sakinaw Lake, British Columbia, Canada - sak_2011_5_24_80m | ecosystem: Environmental > Aquatic > Non-marine Saline and Alkaline > Saline ... | reverse complement strand
CTTGGAAGAGTTGGCTAAGATTCCAGACACTACCCCTCAATTAGACTCAGAGAAATTCAAGCAAGCCCGGTTTAGCCTCTATAAGATAGAGCGAACGCTGCTGTCCAAGCTACTACGCAAGGATAAGATAAAGAGTATATCCGGGCTCTATCTTATTATAGATACACAAGCTCTAAAAGGACGTAGCCATATTGAAGTAGCCAGTCAGGCGATTCGCGGCGGAGCTAAGACAATCCAACTGCGTGATAAACTCCAGAGTGAAAAGGAGCTGCTACCTGTAGCCCAACAGTTAAGGAACCTGTGCACTGAACATAACGTGCTGTTTATAATGAATGACTACCTTGATTTAGCTCTAGCCAGCGATGCCGATGGACTGCACCTAGGACAGAATGACCTGCCTATTAAGGTAGCCCGCAAACTACTACCAATAGATAAAATTTTAGGCTGCTCAACAACTACTGTAGACCAAGCTATTACTGCTGAATCTGAAGGGGCTGACTATATTGCCGCCGGTTCAATCTACCCAACTTCATCTAAAGAAACAGCCAGGGTAGTTGGCTTAGAAAGGCTGCTTCAGATTAAACAGGCAATATCCTTACCTTTGGTCGCTATTGGCGGTATTACCAAGGATAATGCGGCTGAGGTTTTAGCTGCCGGTGCTGACTCGGTAGCAGTAATCAGCGCCATACTACAAGCCGAGTCTCCGGAGGAATCAGCTCGGCAAATAGCAGCCAGATTTGAGGTACAAAAGTGAGTAAATTAACTGATAATTTAGAATCGATTGCTGAGCAGATACGACTGAGCTTATCAGCTAAGGATGCGGCTAGAGAAAAGGTGCTGCCCCGGTGCCGTGAAACAATACGGCATTGTAGCCAGGCTATCCGTGCTGTGCACCGCCAGGAATTTGACCAGGCTAAAGGATTGCTCCAATCAGCCCGTAACCTCCTTGACGAGGCTAAACAAGCTATCACCGCTTGTAGTGAGTCTATCAATACTGGCTTTTTTAGAGACGCTCAAAAGGAGTTTGCTGAAGGCAGTATTACTCTTGCCCTGGTGACAGGAAAACAGCCTCCTGACCCTGGTGAACTGGGCATTGACCCCGCAGCCTACTTAAATGGGCTGGGTGAAGCTGCAGGTGAGCTACGGCGTTACCTGCTGGATAGCATAAGAAAAGGTGACCTATCGCGAGGTGATGAATTATTATCAGCCATGGATGACATCTACAACATTTTAGTTACTATGGACTTCCCTGATGCTATAACCGGTGGTCTACGCCGTACCACCGATATGGTTCGTGGTGTCTTAGAAAGGACACGCAGCGACCTGACACTGGTGATGAGGCAAAAGGAGCTAGAGGATAGGTTAAGGGAATTTGAGGGGTAATCTTCAGTAGATTGATAGGAGGCTAAAGGTGAATCCAATACTAATCGCAGTAATAGCTGGTGTTTTAGGGCTAGCCCTGGCTGGCTTTATGGCCTGCTATGTATTGAGGCAGGGTCAAGGCTCGGAGAGAATAAGGGAGATATCAGCCGCTATTAAGGAAGGTGCTCTAGCTTTTCTGGGTCGTGAGTATAAGATACTGGCTGTGTTTGTGGTAGTGGTGGCTATTATTCTCGGGGTAGTGCCTAGCCTCGGTTGGTTGGTATCTGTAGCTTTTATCTTTGGTGCTGTTTGCTCCGGCCTAGCTGGTTATATCGGAATGAATATAGCTATCAGGGCTAACGGTAGAACCGCGGCGGCAGCTCAAGAAAGCCTAAGTCAAGGCTTGAGAGTTTCCTTCCGCAGTGGAGCCATAATGGGAATGTGCGTCGTTGGCATTGGTATCCTTGGCTTAAGCATTCTCTACTTCGTTTTTCACACCAATCCCAACTTTTTATTCATTATTCCTGGTTATGGCTTTGGCGCTTCCTCAGTAGCTATATTTGCTAGAGTCGGTGGTGGCATATTTACCAAGGCAGCTGATACCGGGGCTGACATAGTTGGTAAGGTCGAGGAAGGAATTCCCGAGGATGACCCAAGAAATGCAGCGGTTATTGCCGATTTTGTTGGTGACAATGTGGGAGATGTCGCCGGCATGGGCGCTGACCTGTTTGAATCATATGTTGACTCAATTATTGCCACGATGACACTGGGAATGATCGCTACCTTCTCTATCTCCTTAGGCAAATCATTAGTGCCTGATATGGCTACTGCCTGGTTTCTACCTATGATGGTAGCTGCGGGGGGTATCATAGCCTCTATCATTGGGATATTCTTAGTGAGGGTTGGGGGAAAGGCAGAGATGGGGGCTCTTCTTAATGCCCTGCGCCGAGGCACATTTTCAGCATCAATTTTTACTGCTATCTTTGCTTTCTTAGCTGTGTATTTTCTTAAAGCCGATATTGGCATATTCTGGGCTATCCTTGTTGGTCTCATTGCTGGCGTTTTAATCGGAGAAAGCACCAACTACTTTACCTCTTACGCCTACAAGCCAACACTCAATATCGCTGAGGCATCTCAAACCGGAGGGGCGACGCTTATAACCAGAGGATTTGCTAATGGCTTGATGAGCACCATACCCCCTATTATTCTGGTGGTGGCCGCTATTCTAGTGGCTCACCACTTTGCTGATATCTATGGGGTAGCTATTGCCGGGATTGGGATGCTATCAACGCTGGGTATACAGGATGCCACCGATGCTTATGGCCCGGTGGCTGATAATGCCGGTGGTATCGTTGAGATGTCAGACCTGCCGCCAGAGATTAGGCAGCGAACCGACGCCCTGGATTCGTTAGGTAATACTACAGCGGCTACCGGCAAAGGCTTCGCTATTGGGGCGGCTGGACTCACCGCCTTAGCCTTGCTGCTATCTTACACTCAGGCAGTAGGCATTGACATCGCTAAATTTAACTTACTTGACCCCCATGTTATTTCTGGCATCTTTCTAGGGGCTATGCTGCCAGCTATTTTCTGTGCCCTGACACTTAATGCCGTGGGCAAGACTAGCTTCTCCATAATCAATGAAGTCCGCCGGCAGTTTCGGGAGATAAAAGGGCTGATGGAGGGAACAGCCAGACCCGAATATAGTAAGTGCGTGGCTATCTGCACCACATCAGCCATTAGGCAAATGATTGCTCCCGGTATAATGACCATAGTCTCTCCAATCATTGTCGGTGTTATACTGGGACCGCTTGCACTGGCTGGATTCTTAGTTGGGGCTATTGCTTGTGGTTTTATACTGGCGGTAACCTTTGCCAATGCCGGAGGCTCATGGGATAACGCCAAGAAGTGGATAGAGACCGGGGCTTTCGGTGGTAAAGGGTCGGATGCTCACAAAGCGGCTGTTATCGGTGATACTGTTGGTGACCCGATGAAAGATACGGCTGGGCCATCACTAAATATTATGATAAAACTAACATCAATAATAGCCCTGGTTCTGGCGCCGGTTCTGGCTGGATTCTCCGGGTTAATCTAGAAAACAGGTTAATTGCCCAAAAATGGAAAGGAAAATCAGGCTAACCGATGGGGTGGTGTTGCTCAGACCTTACGGGAGTGGTGATGTTGAGCGCCTTTATCAGGCGGTGCGAGAATCCATTACTGAGATGTCGCCATGGATGCCGTGGTGCCATGCCGGCTATTCTATCGAAGAGAGCCAATCCTGGGTAGAGTCACGACCTGAAGCATGGAAAAAAGGCACCGAGTATGACTTCGTCATAAGCGATGCCAGGGATGGTTCTTTCCTTGGTGGGTGCGGTCTGAATCACATTGACCAGGCTAACCGAAGGGCCAATCTTGGCTATTGGGTTAGAACCAGCCGGACGAAAAAAGGTGTGGCCAGTGCCACGGCGCGGCTTCTGGCACAATTCGGCTTGGGCAAACTCGAACTGAACCGAATTGAGATTATGGCTGCCGTCGGCAACAAGGCCAGCCAGCGTGTCGCCGAGAAAGTAGGAGCTAGACGGGAAGGTATCTTGAGGAACCGGAGGGTTGTCCGTGAGCGGGTCTATGATGTGGTAATGTTCTCGCTCATCCCGGAAGACCTCACTTAAACAGCTAACGTTGGTCTAAGTCTGCAGAAAGGGATTACCGCTGCGCTCAGTGCCGATAGTGGTATCAAGGCCATGACCGGGATAAACAGCAGTGTTATCGGGTAGTTTCATAAGCCTGGTATGGATGCTATTCACTAGTTGGCTGTAGTTGCCACCAGGTAAATCATATCTGCCTATGCCAAAGTTAAACAGGGTATCCCCGCTGAATATTATTCCCTCCCCCAGCAGACAGATGCAACCTGGGCTATGACCAGGCGTGTGCAGAACCAAAAAGTGCAGGTCGCCGATGTCCATACTATCTCCATCCCTGAGCAACCTGTCGGGAGGGGGTGGAGTAGGGTAAGAAAGACCAAGCAGCGTGCTTACTGACTTTTCCTGGAGTGCTCGAGCATCATCACTATGGATAGCCACCTCAGCGCCGGTTGCCTCCTTAACTTCTTTCAGGGCGCCGATGTGGTCTATATGCCCGTGAGTTAAAATAATAGACTTTATCTCAAGCCCCAAATCCTTAACATTTCTTAAAATCACCTCACCCTCGTCACCGGGGTCAATTATCATTCCCTCCTTACTGGATTCGGAGCCGACAATGTAGCAGTTGGTAGCGAGTGGTCCCACTACCAGCTTCTTAAAAATCATCGTATCCCCCTGATTTAGACGGATAATATTGAGGGTTTAGCGTGGTATTGTCGGGGTTTATCATTCGGTTAGCGAGAAATATCTACAAGTCTATATCAATGAGTATGGGTTCAGGTATAACCACAGAAAAGATGAGAAGCCTATGTTTTTAACGATATTTGGGAGGCTTTAGTTACACGTTTGGCATTACGCAATGCCATATGACCGGCCCGCATCTTCCCCATAATAACAAGTTTTTCCGCATACGGAAGGCTCGCTAGTTTTTTGTCTAAACTCCGACGTGCTCTTTTATGTTCCCGCCAAAACACTTTTGTATCTTTTGCGGAATTTACCATCTTCATTGTCATACCTATCCAAAAGGTTATCTAGTAAATCTGGGTCTGCTCTTTCATATAATTGCCTTATACGATATTTATCCTTATCCCTAAAGGTATCAAGGGCGAGTATTATTAGATGCTCTATTGTGGCAATTTTACTATGAACTCCTTCAATTATTATTTCGTGGGCTCGTTCAACTACCTCCCTAAATAGTGGGCTAATAAAATTGGGGAGGAATTGAACGGGCATTTCTTCTATGTATATATAGACGTCTTCTATCTTATTACCCTCGCTCCTAAAGTAGTCATATATTCTATGGAAATCACCCTCATCTTTCAGGATTACGAATATGTCTAAATCATAACTTAGATAAGGAACAGAGTAATAAATAACAGCCCAACCACCACCTATAGCATAATCCTGAATAATCTCCTTTTCCTTTAATCCGTTAAGCGTTGTTAAAGCTTCAGGTAATCCCAAAACAAATTCCTATCTAACGGCTGGTTTAGGCTTCTCTATCCTTTGACTGACCTTTCTCAAAGCAGACACAAATTCTTGCTTTGTGGTAGACAGTTTCTTGATGTCAATATCTTTTACTTTACCCGTTACTACTCCTGTAGCATTTATGCTACACACTATAATTGTAAAGCCCCTGTAAAGCCCTTGTCAAGTGTTTTCGGTATACCGAAGGATAATGTGTGTTACCTCGACACCACCTATCATAGTAGTATAATCAAGTATTAATGGGGGTGAATTATGCCACTAATCCAAAAAGCAAGGACAGGTTCGGGTTTGGCAGTTCAAATAATAGGAGGGATTGTCTTTGCGAGTTGTGGGCTGGTAACATTCATTTGGGAACTATATGTCCTGTTTGATGTCTTCGGTGTATTCGCTCTCCTTATCGCACTAATTTTTACACCAATCACCTACTTTTTCGCTATCCTTGTTGTATGGTTTTCAACCGGTATCTTTCCTGTAATTGTCCTTATCCTGTGGCTTGGTGGTTGGCTGGGTATGGGAATAATCTATATTGGTAGTCTTATAAAGGGGGAGGAAGATTTTTTTGGCTGAGGTAACTTTGAAGCTGACTAAGAGTCAAGCGGTGCTGGTGGCAATATTATGTTCCTAGATTGTTTAAGGTGGAAATTTGAGAAAAAGTAGAAGGAGCAACTGTAGGATTGATTACCCACAGTCCCCCCTTCCATCGTGATACTATTATTAGTATAGCAGACTCATCAAGTTTGTTAAGCCCCTTACCCCCAAGAGATAGTTACCAGAGATAGTTACCTAAGTATATACCGCTACCAATACTGCCTCTTTGACATTGTGCTCATCAAAGAACATAACCGCTACCTTCCTGCCAGCAACCATTTCTGCTGATGGTAAGTTCCGAGCCACAGCCACACCTTCGAGATAAACCTTGTAGCTGCTGGCAAGCTGGACAGTAGCGGTATAAGCACCAGAGTTAAAACTTTTAAGCACGCCTTTCCTCAAACTCATTTCCAATTACTCCTTCTTAATGTCGTTATACTGCCCCCAGCAACAACCGTTCATCATATTCTCCACGGCGAGGATTATAGGCCAGAATCAGCCCCAGCACCCTTTTCTTTTCAGCACTGAGCCCGGCCCGGCTATCGGTTATGTCAATGACATCATATAATTGCTGTCCGCAATTAACCGGAATACGAATAGCGCCACTGGCTGATTCTATCTCAGCCTGTCTTAAATAGGCTTCCCCCAGGTCTTGAGTCTTTTGGACAGTATCAATATTCCTATCATCCAGTTGGTTTAGTCGGTCATAGATGCGGGTTATCTCACTCCAGTTGAAGGTATCAACAATTACCGACTCATCACTTACCGGGTCGTAGCCTCCCACCTGGACCCGGTTAAGCTCCCAGGCTCCCTTGCGGAATTTGCCCTCCAATACAGGATGAGATGAACCGTAGGCGTAAACCGAACCGTCAGCGGACTGGGGATTCACCACATAGGCTTTATTGCCCTCTAGTAAAAGGACATCGGGGACGAATGATAGCAACTTTTTAATGATAATATCACCCCGATTATCGGGGTGGATGGTGAAATCAGGGTAATAGTCAGTGATAACCGATGACTGGGATTCGACCTCAAGCCTTAGCCCGACTCTAGCCAGCACAAAAGCGAGAATATCCTTGACACTCATCTCATCACTAGCTTTATTCCATCGGAACTGATGCCTGGCTCTCCAGTTTTCAACCAAGCCCCACCCATCGGAGGCATATAAAATAAGACTGGACTTACCGCTAAATGAAGTATGTTCGCAGGCATCAAGCCAGAAGGCGAGGCCCGAGCTAACCTCACTCCCCTGAGAGGTAACATAACCAGGGCTGACCTCTAACTGACAGCCTACGTCAAGGACTTTAAGCTCTCCACTCCCCGGGGAGGCATATCGGCCATCATCATTCCTCAGCTCAATAACCAGCCTACCCTGGCTCTCACCAAGCTGCTGCCTTAAAGAGAGCACATCAGCACTTAAATCGAGGCTCTCTGGCGCTAGTTTGGCTCGCCACACACCGCAGGGGGTAGACAGCCAGCAATAATCGCCATAGTGAGCAATAGCCATACCATACTCGGCTGATAGATTAAACGGCACTGGCTCGCGCCACAAGTTATCAATGAACCTGGTGCCAGGGACAGAGTGTGACCAGAAGGGGCGATGATAGGCTTCGGTGCCAGTAAACTTCTCAACGAAAAAACACCGGTAGACATCCGGCTTATCCATAAACGCCCGGTGGTATTCAAAGCTGCCGTCTGCTGGTGCTGAAGCGAACTCCTTAAGGGCTGACCAGGTGCCAGCGGCTACCTCACCGCCATCACCATAAACAAGTGACCATAACTTAAAGTTGCTGCTGGGATCCTTTCCGGTGATAAAGAGATTCCAGTCGCTATCATAGATAGTAGCCACTCCGGAGAGGTTACCAGTGGTTTTATCCCAGGCGGTTTTAGCCTGCCACTCGCCACCCACATACTTCTTAACATAGAGGGTAATCTGGTCGGCAAAGAATAGGGCTAAATCGCCATTTGGCTTGTAGGCGGCAGCTATACCATAGACGGCGGTAGTAGAGGCATAGTCAATAAGCTCAGGGCTTCCCCAGTTAACGCCGCAGTCAGTGCTCTTTAGCTGATAAATCCCCCGGTCGCTCTTTATCCAGAATACACTCACCTCAGCCCCCAGAGAGCAGCCGGTGGCAATAATGACACCATATTGGTTACAGTATATCCACTGGCTGAAATCAGATTCCGGGCCAGGGTTAGCCACCCGCTGACGATATAATTTCCTTGAGTCAGAGGGGGGCGTTACCCTAACCCTGATAAGAGAGCCGTCATCGGGGATGGTCAGGGCGTGAAAATAATCAGCCTCCGAGCCAGTATAGAGCCTTGTCCAGTCGAGTCTCACTACCCCAGCAATCTTATTTTTGGCCTCCACCTTAACAAAAGGGGTACGACTGGCTTCCTTCTGAGCGGCTAGTAATGTTGATGTTAAACTTCTCATCGCTTCACTTACTCTTTTGGTCCGGGATATATTCCTTCCCCCAGAAAAGATGACCGGCGATGTAGCCCAGCGCAAATACCAGCAGAAACCAGAGGATTAAATCCCAGAGCCAATGGCCGAGTAGTGCCCCTATGGCTACCAGGCCGATAATCCAAAGACCTTCAAGTTTGTGCCAGGTATCCCGCAGGATATAGGTCCAGGGGCGCCCCCCTATTCTTAACCACCACCATTCGTAGTTGAAGATGTTTAGCAACCTATTCCCTCCTTGTCATTGCGAGCCGAAGACATGGCAATCTCGGTGGTGGGGTATTCCTGGAGATTGCTTCGTCGCAAAGCTCCTCGCAATGACTTTTTTATGCCAAAACTGCCAGGGTACCGGGTAATGATTTATCTGCCTTATTGTTTATTAGGGACCATAATCAGTTGATTTAGATACTGGTGGATAGTAGGGTTCATAGAGGGAGCGGACTCTAACCCGGTTTCTCCTCCCCAACCTCTTAAGCTCAGCCTTGAAATACCTGAGTTTCTCCTTCCCCCAGGTGAGGAACTCTTTGGGAGTCATTAAGCCGCCGACATTGACCCGATTGATGGCATAGGCGGCCCACTCTACAGCGGCATAGCCACAGGCGCCGGTGGCAACCAGGTCCTCGTGCTTGGTGGGGATGCTGGAGCCTTCAGCATCAATGGTGTGTAACTTACCGCAGTAGATATGGGCATTTGAGCCATCGGGAATCTCATCACCAAGCAGGGTCAAGGTGTCTGCCCACAGGGAGTAGCGCTGGTATTTCCCGGGGAACTGAGCCACCGGATATTCCACCGCCTCTATCACAATCCTATCGGTTAAGGCAGATATATCAATCTCCCTTGAGCCTGAAGTAGTAGCGATGACCGCCTTCTGCTCATAAGGAATAGCCTCTGAGAAGTCCTTAACAGCATGGGCGATATGCCTATCCAGTTCTTCATTAGTCCAGCGATAGTTAGTGTCATCCTCATCGTGTAAATCACGCCTGACTATGGCTCTCATTTCAGCTAGGTTCATATCAACCTCACCCCCTTTAGGTTTTTATTTGGTAACCCTGTCCCCTTTATCCCCTTCCCCTTCTGTCTGATGTGTCATTGCGAGCTGGAGGCGAAGCAATCTTATCTTTTAGTTTGCTTCGTCGCTCCGCCCCTCGCAATGACTTCTATGTTCCAAAAGAAGGAGTGATTACATAAGAGAGGCTTCGCCTCTCGCTAACTCTCCTTCAGTATCTCCTCCTCTGAAGGAGAGGGGGAAGTACTTATTTAAGAGGGGCGTAGCCCCTCCTAAACGCCCCGTCAGGTTGGCTTTCTGACCTCAACCCTTTCCAGCCTGGTGCAGGGCAAGCCTTCGTCGTGTCGGCATAGCTCTAAATCGCAGAAGGCTATTTCCTGATTAACCTCACCCGCTCTAATGCTTACCGCCTTTTTGCTAGCCCTTTTAGCGTAATTCATCAAGGCTTGAGCATCCGCTTCGTTGTCAAAGGACAAGTTAAGGCGAACTCTATACTTCATTACCGATACCTCCATTTGGCAGCTAGATAATGATGCTGGATTTCTAGGGGAGTTAAGCCCCGATTGTAAATCCTAACTTCATCAATGGTGCATTCAAGAAACCCGTAATCACTCATGCCCAGGATAAACTTATCCCAAGCCAACGGTGCGTTAGTTTTAACCGTAGACCCTGGCGTTAGAGCCGCCCCATCAATTTCCAGAGTAGAATTATCTATGTCGTTTATGCCACTCCCAGCTATGTAAAGCACATAGTAATGCCAGCCAGATAGGTCTGCTGGGGCATTATAGAATTCTCGGCGATTGCTGGAATTGAGACGCAGATAAAATTTCCCTGTATTCGGCATCATATGGAGTCCGGTATAAAAAGTGCCCGAACTCAGGTCAAAAATCCCCTTATAGGCAGTCCAATCATGAGGTGTTTTCATCCACCATTCAAAAGTGGTTTCACCCAAAGCCACAGGGTTTCCGCAGTCAATAAGGTCATCACTGCCATCGAACGACCTGCCCTGTGGTGTCCACAGAGCACCGGTAACGGTGCACAAATGCCCATAAGCATCCTTTGACATAAAGGAAGCCCCATCTAACCTATGAAGCGGTAGATATAATACACAACTAGGGTCGTTGTGGCCCCGCCCAACAGCGTACTCAGGGTCTTGCCAGTAAATGCCGATTTTCATTCTTTACTCCTTGTTACACCACTCTATAGATAACCCTGACATAGCTTGAGTTCTTGACCCTGGCTCTACCCTCATTTAGTTCATTACACTGGAGGATAAGGCGGACTTCAAAGGGGACATTCTGGAAGTTGGCTTCAGGGGTAAAGTAACCGCCGCGGGTGCGTGATTCATAGGTTGTGCCGATATCGGTTTCGGTGACGGCAGAATGGAGGTCCACCCAGGTGCCGTCCTTGTTCTTTGCCTGCCACTTCCAGATGAGGTCAGCGGTACCCGAGGAGACTGCCTTGAAGTCAGCGGTGAGCCCGAATTCAACCAGGAGGATTCCCCCCTCGAGGACAGGGTTAATAAGCTTACTGAGAACGGTAACATCGGTATCGACAGCACCAGTGGTAACCTCGGAGGAGTGCTGGATGCCGTCCTCGGTTAAAGCCCCCGATACCAGGCGGTCTTCAAAGTCGGTGAAGAATCCAGCCCGGACTGGTATCTCGTCAGGGGCAACGATAATTGCTTTCATAGTCTCTGCCATGATTTACCTCCTTGTAGGGAGAGCCCCCTAGCCGGGGACTCCCCCCGATTTACTTTAGTCGGTTACACCAATTAGGCCGGCTGCCTTAATCGTTGAGAACAGAGCCAGAGACACATACCACTTAATACGGGTTCTGGTGGCATCTCTGGCTTCCAGGGCACCGATAGGCTCGACGGTTAAGTGCCCGGGTGCGGTCAAACCACATAGACCGCCCTCTCCAAACTGCATAGCGTAGATGGTAGAGCAGTCGCCACCGGTAGTAGCTGTCTCATAACCATCGGTAAGGACATGGGTATTTAGTATCCAGTCGTTGATGCCGATGGGGATACCATCCCAGAGCTGGATGAAGTTACCCCACTTATCACGGTCGGCCTCCATTATGCCTGAGCCGGCTGCTCTGACCAGAGCATTAAGCTTTCTCCTGGAGCGGCGGCTCATTAAGAGCATATCAGGCTTACCACCCTTTATGGCATCAATAAGCTCATCCAGTTTAGCCAGGGTGAGGGTAGCTCCGGTGCCGCCCATAGTGATTACCTGAGAACTGGCAGCGGTGGTATCAATCAGAAGCCTCAAGCCCTTGAAGTCCTTATCAGCGACCTCGCCGCTGCCGTAGATAAAGGTGTCCTCGAACTCGTGTGTGACCGCCTTGGTGGTGAGCTCGATAACAGTAGCCTCCAAGTCCTGCACGTTAGAGCGAGTTGCCTTCAAGAAGGCATCAATGTCGGCATTCTCACCGAGGATTTTGAGTTCAGCGGCAACCTTCTCGAATGTAGGCGGGGTAGGCGTTGCCCACTCCTCATTGACATCATACCAGTTGGCTCCGGGGAGAGTCTTCTCTTGATTATAGATTAGACTATTACCGACAATCTCAATGAAGGGTAATCTCTGGAGAATAGGTGAGTCTTTAATGATGGTCTCGATGACCCCGATTTTCAACATATCGTTGGATAGTTTAGATGCTTCCTCTAGTGTTATAGCCATTAGGTTTTACCTCCTATTGCGTAGTTCATTTTCTCTCGTGGAGATAGAGCTGACAGGTCGGGCGGTGTCCTGATCGGAGCTCCGGCGGGCACTTTACCGGCAGTGATTTCAGTCTCCAGTCCCTGCCTCACCCGGCCAATCAGGGTCTTAGCCTTCTCCAGGGACTCATTGATAGCCTCGATAGTGTCCCCAGCGATAAGCTCCTCAAGCACCTCTGGATTAAACTGAGCGACCAGGGTTTTGTAGCTGGCTACAGCCTCAGCCAGAGAATGGTTGATGGTGGTTAACTTTTCCTCTGATTCAGCCACAGCCTGCTTCAGGGTAGCAACCTCGCCATCCAAATTAGCCACAGTTTGCTTAAGCTCAACGATGCGGGCATTAGCCTTAGTCAGCTCCTCATCTTTTTGAGCTACCAAGCTCTCAAGCTCAGTAATCCTATCTCCACCCTGCTCCGACTTCTCCACCTCAGGCGGACTCTCGTTTTTTGTCTGGTTTAGTTCATCATCTGCCAACTTTCGTCCTCCTTATTCTGTCATTGCGAGCCGAAGGCATGGCAATCTCTGGTGCGATGTTTCTGGAGATTGCTTCGGGACTTTGTCCCTCGCAATGACATTATTCCTCAACGACCTCTACCTGAGGCTCTACAGCTCTCACTCTCGCTCCAGCCTTGGTAGACCTGGCGTTAAGCTCTTTATTCATGCTGAGGATAGTTTTTCTTTCCTCAAGCCATCTATCAAACTCCATCTCCGGGTCTTCAACCCCGAGCTCATCCATAGCCCTACGCCTGGAGTGGATACCACTCTGAACCAATGACTGCTCGTTGGAAACCAGCCTGGTTAAGTCGCGGGGCAGCACTGGACTCCAAACTACCCGCAAACGGATATCTCCAAAGCGCTCGTTCTGATATTTCTCCAGGAGTTTAAGAACGAGGCTGTTTCTCCGGTTATAGACGGTTGTCCTGATGAGCCTTTTTCGTCTCACCTTCTGCAACAGTGGTTGAAGCTCAATCTCAAGGGCTACCCCCGACAAATCCCTGGCCGTGCCACCAAAGGCAGCCCGGGGCGATTCTGATATATCGTGCAGGATTCTATACAGCAAATCGACATAGTTGATGTGGAGCCCGACACCACCACCCTGCAACAGGTCAAGCAGATAGGCTTTAGCATCCTCAGGTATGTTCCACACTGCCCCCGGCTTAACCGCAATATCCTCAGATTCCTCCACATTCTCCAGGACAGCAATGGGATTACCTGACAGCTCCAGTATTTTTGATAGCTGGCTTATCGCCCGATTAAGCTCTCGCTGCGGCTCCATTATCTGGGGTAAATCAGATATACCCCAGAACTTCTTAGGCTCTCTCAGATTAGGATATATGATAAACGGGATAAAGCCATAGGGATTAGGCTTCTTCTCCACCTGAGTATTATCAAGCCAGAGCTCAAAGTCCTGAGCAGTCCACAGCTCAACGATGTTAGCCGTCTTGCCTTTAGGTCTTACTTTATACAGGATTTCTACCTCATCGGCGGTCAGGCTATATTTAGATGCCACCCTCCATATACGGGAGGTGTCATCCCCCACCCACCAGGCATAAATACCTTGAATATCGGGAGCAGTAACCCTGACACTTTTTGTTTCCTGGTCCCAGATAACCTTATAGCAGGCATCACCAAGGATGGCACAATCAATCTCAGTCTCAAAGTCGAGTTGCTGCAGGTTATTAACCTCATACACCTGGTATAAGGCTGACTCTGCTCTCCGGGCTCTGGCTCTAGCCTCATCCGAATCCTCCA
>Ga0265594_1002257_pt1 | contig 14020 bp, 14 predicted proteins | sample saktaG_11_FD_190147 | JGI IMG/M metagenome (GOLD analysis project Ga0265594, IMG submission 190147) | Saline water microbial communities from Sakinaw Lake, British Columbia, Canada - sak_2011_5_24_80m | ecosystem: Environmental > Aquatic > Non-marine Saline and Alkaline > Saline ... | reverse complement strand
CCATGTCCGTAGAGGTTAGCCGGCGTAATGCCCTCACGACGCAAAAACCTTACTTTCTTGCCTGTTGTTTCCCGTTTGGAAACTTCGAGTTCAAATTGCTCCATCTTATTGCCTCACTCATTGGTTCAAAAGATATAGCTTAGTGCTTTTTCAATTAGAAGTCAAATTTTCAGGCTGTTTTGCTTTGTTGAAGTTTTTGCTGGCAGTCAGGCTGCCAGCGCTGGAGTCCGCAGGCATTGCACGGTTCGTGGCGGCAGTCGGGAGTCTCTTTCCCCTGCTCTATATTTTGGTATTCCTTTTTGAGGAAGGCTGGAGCTACCCCGATATTGATGTGCTGCCACGGTAGTACCTCGTTTAAGGGTCGTTCCCGGCTGGCGTAGAAGGCGGGGTCAAGTCCGTTTTCGTTGAAGGCATGAAGCCAGTTATCATAGTTAAAGTGCTCATGCCAGGCATCGAATTTGCTGCCCAGTTCCCAGGCTTTGTGGATAACCTTTCCTAAGCGTCGGTCACCTCGAGATAAGGCTGCCTCAATCTGGCTGGTCTTCGGGTCTTGCCAGGAGAGCTGAGCTCCAGCCCGGCGTAAACCTTGTTTGAGCAGTTCATGTTTGGGAGAAAGCTGCTCTTCTGTGTCTTGGGCTAACCATTGGCAGGGAGTGTGGGCTTTGGGGATAAAAGTCGATACGCTAACTCTAACTCTTGGTGGTTTGTTTCTGACCTTTCTGCCTAGCTGGCAGATTTTGGTTACCAGGTCAACGATGCCCTTTATGTCATCGATGGTCTCAGTAGGTAGTCCAATCATGAAATAAAGTTTAAGATTCACCCAGCCTTTGCTGAAAGCGGCGGCGAAGGTCTCAAGTATCGCCTCTTCGGGCATACTTTTGTTGATGGCTTGCCTCAATCTCTCGCTTCCGGCTTCAGGAGCGAAGGTCAGAGTGGTCTTGCGTCGGGAGGGTAATGACTCTATTAACTCTACTGACGATGTATCGAGGCGGAGGCTGGGTAGGGACAGGGTAAGGTTATCGTGGTAATATTTGTGGGACAGCCGACCGATTAATTCATTTAAGTTATGATAGTCTCCACTGCTGAGGGAAACTAGGGATATTTCATTATAACCACAGTTCTCTATAAGTGACGCCGCGGCGTTGATTATCTCCTCCTGGGGGCGTTCGCGGACTGGGCGATAAATCATCCCAGCCTGGCAAAAGCGGCATCCCCGGCTGCATCCCCGCTGGATCTCGATAGCTCCACGGTCGTGGACTATTTCGATGTAGGGAACAACTGGTTTGGTAACCGGCTGCGGCAGCTTAGCTACTATTTGGCGTTCAATCGTCGGCTTGGCTTCAGGCACCTTCGGAGCGATACCAGCAAGTGTACCGTCTTTGTGGTAATCGACTTGATATAAGCTTGGGACATAGATACCAGGGATAGTTGAAGCCTGCCGTAGCAGCTCCCCTTTATTGGTTTTGTAGGCACGGAAGACTTCCACGAGTTTCAATATTGCCTCTTCACCCTCACCGATGACGAATAAATCAAAGAAATCGGCCACTGGTTCCGGGTTGAGAGCGCAACTGCCCCCGGCTATTATCAAGGGGTGTGAATCGTTCCTCTGATGGCTGAATAGTGGAATTTGAGCCAAATCGAGCATATTTAACGCATTGGTATAGGTAAGTTCATAACCTAAAGAAAAGCCGATGATGTCAAAATCGCCCAGTGGGTGCTTGGTTTCTAAGCTAAACAGGGGGATGTTATGGAGGCGCAGGACCGTTTCCATATCCGTCCAGGGGGCATAGACTCTTTCGGCAAGGACATCGGGCTGATTATTAAGTATTTCGTAGAGTATAGGCAGCGCTAGATTGGACATACCGACTTCGTAAATGTCGGGGAAGGCTAAAACACTTCGAATTGGAATTGCCTCCCAATCTTTAACGATGCTATTCCACTCGCCTCCGGTGTAGCGAGCTGGCTTAGAGACCTGGTGGAGAATATCGTCGAGAGGAGCCATCTTTCTTACCTCGGCTGGGTCTATTGTAGCCTTCTGTTCCTGTGGCCTCCACCTCTTCTTTTAGGGGCTTAACGTTTGGCCGGCTACTCGGTCCAGGCAGCGCTTCCAGCGGGCGTTTACCCAGTCCTGCACTTTTTTAATCTGCTCTTCAGTGATGCTCTCGAACCTTCCCTGCTTCATTAGGTATTCCCTCACTGGCTTTAGCTTACCCCTCCGGGCGATGGATTCGCTGGCTGAGGTGAGGTGAAAATTGCCATCTTCAACCTCGTAGAGTACAACGAGTCCGGTTTCTACCGCGAGTTCGCCGATTTTTATGGTGTCACTGAAGGGGAACTGCCATCCTGGTGGGCAGGGTGTGAATATGTGTATGAACCTGGTTCCCTCTATCGTCTTTGCTCTCCTGACCTTTTCGTAAAGGTCCAGGGGGTAGGAAGCGTTGGCGGTAGCGACATAGGGGATGCTGTGCGCCTCCATTATCGCTGTCATATCTTTCGGGTTTTGCTGCTTGCCTAGAATAGGCGTAGTGCCTGAAGTAGCGCCCAGGGGCGTGGAGCTCGAGCGCTGGTTGCCAGTATTCATATAGCCTTCATTGTCATAGCAGATGTAGATGAAATCGTTTTGCCTTTCAGCAGCACCGCTCAATGCCTGGATTCCTATGTCGTGTGTGCCTCCATCACCAGCGCAGGCTAACACAGTTAACCCTTTTTTGCCCAGTGCTTTCAGCCCGGCAACCAGGCCGGTAGCTGATGCCCCCGTGGAGGCAAATGGTGTATTTACGCAGGGGATAGTTACAGAAGTTATTGGATACATGCCGTGCAGTACGGTGAGGCAACTGGCTGGCACCGTCACAATAACCTGTCCTTCCAGCGCTTTTAGAATATGACGATAGGCGAGAGATAAGGCACAGCCAGGGCAAGTCCTGTTGCCCGGCAGTAGATATTCTGCTTCGGTCAGGTTGACTGCATTAGTTTTCAAGGCATAAACCCTCTCAAATGTAGCATATCCATTCAGGATATTCGCTATTTAAAACGCCTTCTTTTAACGACAGCAGCGATTTGTTCACTGCCTCTGCCAGCTCCCTGGCTTTAACATCGCGGCCACCCAGGCCAACGATAAAGTTTCGTATTACTGCATTCATATGGTTTCCGTAGAGGGCTGATTTGATTTCTGAGCATGTAGCTCCTTCCGAGCCATAGCTGATATTCTTATCGAAAACCACGATAAGGCGGGACTTTTTCAGCGCCTTCGCCAAATCGGCTGCGGGGAAGGGTCTGAAAACTCTCAAGCCGAGGATGCCTACCTGGTGGCCTTCTTTCCTGAGTATGTCTGCGGCTACTATTGCTTCCATCGCCAGGCTGCCCATAGCTACAATAACTATGTCGGCATCATCCAGTTTGTCTTCCCAGAACATATTGGCGTAGCTTCTTCCAAATAATTCGCCGAACTCCTGGCCTACCTTGGTTATCGTTTCTTTTGAGTTTTGCAAAGCCTCTTGCAGGAGATACCTCAGCTCCATATATCCATGGCAGAGCATGCCCTCAGTGTTAGCCCTGGGGTCTGCCAGGGTTACAAGATTATAATTTTTGGGATTGGCCGGGTCCAGTATTGTGTGGGGTTTGTAAGGGGGTAAAAATCTATCTATATCCTCCTGCGAAGGAACATCCACCGGCATTTCAGTGTGAGATAGGACATAACCGTCGTAGCAGACCATGACAGGTACGTAGACAGTCTCGGCAATCTTATAAGCCTGGATTATCGAATCCAATATCTCCTGGTTATTTCGAGCGTATATTTGTATCCAGCCAGTATCCCGTTGGGATATAGAGTCCTGCTGGTCGTTGAGTACATTCCAGGGTGCCCCAATGGCACGGTTGACGCAGGCGAGGACTACCGGGAGACGTGCTCCAGCGGTCCAATGCAGCATCTCATGCATATAAGCTAAACCATGTGAGCTGGTGCCAGTGAAGGTTCTGGCTCCTGCAATAGAAGCTGAAACACATACGGTAAGGGCGCTGTGCTCACTCTCGACGGCAATGTACTCAGCGTTGAGGTTCCCTCCCTCTACAAATTCAGAGAGCGTTTCAGTGAGCGGTGTCTGGGGTGTAATTGGGTAGGCAGCAATCACCTGGACGCGGCTGAGCTTTGCCCCCTGGGCCGCAGCCTGATTGCCATCAAGTATCTGTATCTCAGTTTTCCTATCTATCTTTTTATTTGTCAAAGTCACTCAATCTGTCTTATTCAGAACAGAACTCCTCTTCAGCTACCATAGTTATAGCCTGTGCCGGGCATACCTGTGAGCATATTCCGCATCCTTTGCAGTATTCCAGATTTATCTGGATGGGGATGGTCTTGCTGATGACAGCATCCGGGCAATAGAGCCAGCATATAAAACAGGTGGGCTTGTTTTGTCTGGCTGGAATGCACTTTTGGGGGTCTATCACTGGGTGTGAATTGCGCCATTCCCCCGTCTTTCCTCCTTCGCCAATGCCCGGTGAGGATTCACTGCATATATGCTTGCAAATCCGGGTGCTATAGCCGTTTATCATCTTTGCTTCTCCAGTTTGGTTATCTCGTAGGTCTTTGTAATCGCGGCGAGATTAATATCTATAGCGTTGCTGGGGAATCTTTCTCTTACTGCCTTCTCTATCCTTGCCATGTCCACTATTTTGGTGGCGCGGATAAATGCCCCCAGTATGGCTGTATTCACCACTGTGAGGCCGGCGACTATCAGTCCCAGTTCCTGGCATATCCTGGTGGCATCGGCGGTAGCGATATTGAAATCACCTTTGATGTTAAGCTCTCTTGGATGTTGCCAGGAATTCACTATGAGCCATCCTCCCTTCTTTAGTCCGCTGGTTACCTCCTCATATTTCAGCAAGGTGTAGTCCAGGACTACTACCACATCGGGTTTTTCCACCTGTGATATGGCCATGACTGGTTCCGGGGAAATCCTGGTTGATGCGCTTATCGGAGCGCCTCTCCTCTCGGCGCCGAATGATGGTGCAGAGGTTACCCCCTGGTAGCCTTTGAGGTAAGCTGCCTGTGCCACTATCTTGGCAGCTGTTATGGCCCCCTGACCACCTCGGCCATGCCATCTAATCTCATACGGTCTTGTATTCAGAGAGGGTTTTCCTGCCATTCGGTTAATTTCATTGATTTGTTGCTTCATATTTCAAAGGGCACAAGTATGTATGTTAACTCTCATTACTTAGCTGTGTCAAATATATGTGTTGTCTTCAAGGTATCATTTTTGCTTGCGGCTTAAGGTATTGTTCTACATGATTTATCCCAAGCAAACTTTATATGATTTCATTCCCTACAACTCTTGAAGTCAATTAGCTTGGGGTGAACTGTTTTTTACAACTCCATAAGAAGCAGATTTTCTCACATCCCTATATGCCTACGGTGAATATCTCTTACACAGTTGACATGGCGAACCTTGAAGCCGTAGGGTGGACTTTCGAGGAACTTCAGCTCGGGAACATTGTCAAGATAATAGACGAAGACCTGGGAATTGACGTTCAGACTCGAATAGTCAAGATTACCTGGGACTTGAGCGACCCCCTTAACACCGAAGTCGAGGTTGCTAATATCTCAAAGGACGTTATCGAGCAGCTAGGCCGTGATTACCGAGCGATATATTGGATATAATGATGTCTGTGAGAAAAGAGCTAGAGACCCAATTTGCGCTTAGTATAACTGTTAGTATAACTGAAGGTAGCTGCTCTCAGCATTTCTTCCCAACTGCTGAATTGAGTATGAAGGGAAATGAATTTACAAAACTCCTCATTTCCGATTTCCTCCGGGCTTTTGATGCCGCTTGTATCAATCATTGCTTGGAGGGTTTGAAAGTTAGTGTATTTCCTAATGAAATCATTAGGAAATAATTCCGACAACGGGACTTCTGTTTGCCCATTTAAGTTTTTTGCTTTGCGTCTTAGTTCTTTTAACTTGCCATCATCAAACGAGACACTTACTTTAAAGTTGTCCACAGCATACCTCCTTCAATGTGAATTATGGTATCAAAATTGTTGGGGGGCAAAACACCCCTTCAGAGAGGCTACTTTACCATATCTGACGTACTAGGATGCGATTTTAGGTGGGTAAAACGACTGGGCAATGATTAAGGCAGTCACTTTATCAACTTCCGCAAGGTACGTCCAGTGGCTTTACCGGCGGCACGCCTAACTATCCGCTTCCCTACCTTGCCCTTCTGGACGGCGTTAACGTCACCCAGGATACGGGCAAAGCTGTAGAGAAGACCCATAAATCCCATACTATCCCCTTCTCTATGAGTTACTATTTCCAGCTACCAAACCACCAACCATCTTTACCGTCGGGTGTCTTACAATGAATAGACATTTTCAAAGGCTTCTGCGTAAAAGGATCAAACATCGTTCCGTCACTCTTAGCGAACTGCATTGACCCTACAGTACAGTGTAGATAGTATTAGCATCAAGACGATTTGTATGATATGTGTAGCCTGATGACCATGTTTCATAATTCAAATCAAACTCAACATCAGTCCATGCGAAGTCATCATTGTTCGTTATTGTAAACTGACCATCATCATAAACAACCTTAGCATTTAGAGTTACTTCGGTAGTTTCAGAATCTTCAGAACCCCCCAGACAAGTGCCTATGCCTACGGCCAAAAGAATGACGATTACCAATAATACCCCACAGCCAATAGTAGCATTCTTTTTATTAGTCTTTTTAACGTCTTGAGGTTGTGGCTGTTGATACTGTGGTGGCTGTGGAGGTGGTTGCTGTTGCGTTGGCCAGTTAAGCTGTGTCCGGCAATTCGGGCATGACGGAGTACCAAAAGCGACCTGAGCGCCACACTGGGGGCATTGATACCACTGTTGCATCACAGCCTCTAGAAGGAAATTATAGCACCTTTGCCGAAACGAGAGAACAATGGCAGATGTAGGTTCATTGTCGCCCGCTTCTCTCCCTTGCCTTTCTTGACTGCATTAGCATCCCCCATGAGCCGGGCCACCTTGTATAAAGAACTTCGTAATCCCATAGGTTGACCACCTTTACTTACTATTTAACTTCATTTCTTCTCGGACTGTTTTTGCTACTTCCTTGTAATCGACACGGGGCAAACTACTCAATGAATCCAAAATGATTTTAACAAGCCTATCAGTTAGGAATTCCTTATCGGCCTTGTGTAAAGATGCTTTTAGAGCTTTTTGTATATTCGTCTCTGCTTTATATGCTTTTAGTTCGTCTTCTCTCCTCTGCATATATAGACCAACTGCCCAGGACAGGTAAGACCAGACGGCAAATTGTACGGCATAATCGTTCTTACCTTCCCTCTGCAAATGGAGCCTCATCTTATCCCAAATAATAGACAAATCCATTGGGGTAACTTCAGGTGAGTATCTCGGTTTAGTGTTAGCCCACATAATAAGTTGATTAAACTCACTCCACGCCTCATCACTTTTGCCTGCTTCCTGAAGATATAACGGCAACCTCAAATAGGTCTGAATTGAATAGAGCATGGAATTTTCATTGAGTATCTTATAGGAATCCCTTAATGCCTTGATGGCACCATTTATATCCCCTGATTTTTTCTTGATTGTAGCTTCTTTCAGTAGCTTATCTACCTCGACCAATTCAGGAGAAACCGAGGAAGAAGCCATTGTAACCTCTACCTGATGGACAGGTGGAGGTGGTGATTGCTGTTGCGTTGGCCAGTTTAGCTGCATTCCGCAGTTGTTGCAGAACCCTGCTCCAAAAGCAATCTGAGTGCCACACCGGGGGCATTGATACCACTGCTGCATTACAGCCTCACGTTACACAGCATAAGCCACTACCATTAGCACTGTCAAGTCTTTTTTGATAACAACAATATATGTCTTTTAGCGACGCGGTGAGCTGGTTCAGACAGATTAGTGACATCTCTGAAAAAGCCGACCATATCAAGCTTCTCGAGACGTTGACCGATACGGATGGATGTGCTATCCTGCTATTTGTATGTTGCCAGGTTCGTCCGGTGGCCCGGGCAGAAGGAAGTCAAGGCAGTGTAACCCTGCCAGCCATAGATTAGAAAGTTTGAGGTAAGTAGATTGCGTTCATTTGATAGAGAATGGCAGCGCTGGTTTCCTGAGAGTGGAGGGGAGGAGCCTGTACCCCCTGTCCAGCACGGAAGGGGGACCTCCAGGGTGTTCTTGGTGTTGGGCGGCGTTTTGGCTCTGTTTATTCTCATTAGTATAGCGAAGGGGTTCTATACTGAGTGGCTCTGGTTCAGCAGCTTGGACTATGGCAGTGTCTATACTACTATTTTGCAAACCAAGGTGCTGCTCTTCTTCTCCGCGGTCATCATCTTCTGTGCCTTGTTTTTGGGGAACTTCGTGCTGGCTACACGCCTGGCACCCAAGACTGAAGCACACTTTTTACCTTGGGCCGTGGTTATACTGGGAACAGTACTACTGAGTCTAATATTTGGTCTATGGGCCCAGGGCAACTGGCAGGTTGTGCTCCGGTTCTTCAACGGGCAGCCCTTTGGCATCACCGACCCGGTTTTCCACAGGGAAATCGGCTTCTACATCTTCTCGTTGCCCTTCCTTCACCTATTGCGAGGCTGGCTCCTGGGCACGCTGATAATTACCCTTCTTGGCAGTGCCGGGGTGTATATTCTCAGCTATGCGGTGCAGCGGCTCAGGTTCGACCTTGCCAGTCTGGCCAGGCCGATGTTAGCCCATGTTGGTGGACTGGTCATGGCCATCCTGGGCCTTTTCGCCTGGGGTTACTGGCTTGGTATCTGGGAATTGGTCTTCTCTAAACAGGGTGTAGCCTTTGGAGCTAGCTATGCGGATATGCATGCCAATCTTCCGGCACAGTGGATTCTTTTGACAGTAGTGCTCATCTGCATAGTCGTCATCCTGGTTTCTATATTGCGGCGCAACTTCCGCTGGGCTGCCTATGTCATTGGGGGATGGATAGTGGCTGCTATCATCGTTGGGGGAATCTTCCCTGGCTTAGTACAGCGCTTTCAGGTGGAGCCCAACGAGCTAGTTCTGGAGAGCCCCTATATCGAGTATAATATTCAGTTTACCAGGGAGGCCTTCGCGCTAGACCGGATTGAGGAGCAGTCCTTTCCTGCGGAGGAAGTACCCAGCTATCAGGATATAGCCCAGAACGAGGCGACCATCAACAACATCAGGCTCTGGGACCACCGCCCGCTAAAGGATACCTATAACCAGATCCAGGCCATTCGACTTTACTATGACTTCTATGATATCGATGTCGACCGCTATATCATTGATGGCGAGTATCGGCAGGTCATGCTGTCAGCCCGAGAGTTATCTGCGGGGAAACTGGCCGAGCAGGCGCAAACCTGGATTAACCGTCGGCTACAGTTCACCCATGGCTATGGTCTTGCCATGAGCCCGGTCAATGAGGTCGGTGCTGAGGGGCTGCCCGTACTGCTAATAAGGGATATACCCCCCGCTGGTGACTTTAATATAGAGCGGCCTGAGATATATTTTGGGGAGGAGACGAATAACTATGTAATTGTGAAAACAGAGACCGAGGAGTTCGACTATCCTATGGGGGATGAAAATATCTACGGTCACTGGCAGGGCGAAGGTGGGGTTAATATAGGCAGTTTCATCAACCGCTTGGTCTATGCCTGGCAATTCGGTGACGTTAATATCCTTATCAGTAGTGAGTTAACTCCTGAGAGCAGGGTACTTTATTATCGGAATATCAGGGAGAGGGTGAATCACCTGGCACCATTTTTGAAGCTGGACAGTGACCCCTATCTGGTGGTGGAGGATGGAAGCTTATTCTGGATACAGGATGCCTATACTACCACTGACCGCTACCCCTATTCGGAGCCGCTTGAGAGCGGGCTAAACTATATTCGCAACAGCGTTAAGGTAGTTATTGATGCCTATAATGGCAGTGTGACTTTCTATGTCACTGACTCTGATGATGCTTTGATACAGACCTATCAGGCTATCTTCCCCGACCTCTTTGTCCCTGTAGAGCAAATGCCCGAGTCCTTGCGAGCTCATATCCGTTATCCCGAAGGTATGTTCAGTATTCAAGCCTTGGTCTACCAGACCTATCATATGACGGACGTGCGAGTATTCTACAATAAGGAAGACCTGTGGGCTGTGCCCAAGGAGGTGTATGCTGCCCAAGAGCAACTTATGGAGCCCTACTATGTAATCATGCGCCTGCCCGATGGGGAGAAGGAGGAGTTCTTGCTCATGTTGCCTTTTACCCCGGTCAACAAGAATAATACTATTAGCTGGCTTGCCGCCCGCTGTGATGGAGAAGACTACGGGAAGCTGATTGCCTATTATTTCCCCAAGGAGCGGCTGGTGTATGGCCCCAGCCAGATCGAGAACCGAATCCAGCAGGATACCGTTATTACCGAGCAGCTTGCCCTGTGGGGTCGTGGTGGTTCTCGAGTTATCCGCGGCAACCTGCTGATGATTCCTTTGGGTAAATCCAACCTGTATGTAGAGCCGGTCTTCCTGCAGGCGGAGGTTGGGGGGCTTCCGGAGCTGAAGCGAATTATTGTGGCTGCCGGTGACCGGATAGCTATGGAACCCACATTGCAGGAAAGCCTTGCGGCTATCTTTGGTGCTGAGGCATTGCCGACCGAGCCTGAGGCTGAACTGCCAGCTCCAGCAGAACCAGGGGCGCCACCGACTGAACCTGAGGCCAAACCGCCAACTCCAGCAGAACCAGAGGAGCCGGTAGCCGCTGACATAGCTAACCTGGTTGAGGAGGCTCAGTGGCACTATGACAAGGCTCAGCAGTACCTCAAGGAAGGTGATTGGGCTGGCTATGGAAACGAACTGGATGCGCTGAAGGCAGTGCTGGACCAACTGGCGGAGCTTGCTGCTGAAGAGAAAAGATAGTTCGCTGGTTTGACATTCTGTCTGATTGTTGTATAGCAGTATAAGAGGATAGCCTGTGGTGAGACTTTATAGCAAATTTTTTATACTGAGGCCAGGCTGTCCAGTCCTAGCTCCTTAAGCTTTTTAGTGGTAGGCAGGCTGGTCTGTTTATCCCAGCCCCTTTCATCATAGTAGTCGTCCAAAAGCCTATCCACATCTTCTCTGGTCAAGCTGGTAGTCCCAAAATAGTCCTTCAGGTGGTACTCCCTGTCCACTCCTTTGAGAGGCTGGAACCATATCTCGGGTGGCTCATCATCTTTGCGGTTAAAACCAGCCCGGTAGTTAATCAAATTCCATAGATTCCAGGTGCGCTCACCGGCTAGTTTGATGTCAGCAGGTGTTAGTTCAATACCGGTGACAGCCGAGTATAACTCAGCGAGGATTTTCATGCTATAGAATCTGGAGATGTAGAGCCGATGGCATTGCCCCAGCATATTAAACAGGGAGAAGAAGTCCTCGCCGTGCCTGGCGAGGCGTCCCACATTGAATGAACTCTCGGTAAAAATGTGTCCTATAGCCTCTTCGGGGACTCCGCATCTGTCAGCCTGCCTTCGAATCTCCTTTATAGGCCAGCCGGGGCTATATGTGACAGCTCCCATGCCTGCAGCTACTCCCAGCGAGCGGCCGGGATATACCATCTGCTCGAATTGCATTGGGCCCAGTCCCCATAGCCTTGGGTCGAAGATGGCAAACTGTCCCTTTATTACATTCTGGACATATTTCTCTGCCCCCTTTCCAATCCTGCGGGCTGCGCCAAGGACACCATCGGCCAGGATGTCACCAAAACCTTCCCTGAAAGCTGTCATTTTTACCAGCTTGAGAAGCGTATCGAATTCGCGATTCAACTCCATGCCGCCGGTATCCTTTTTGGTTATGATTCCTTCCTCATATAGAGTGACCACGAAGTCAATGAGCCCTTGAAAACAATAGATTCTCTCAATGCCATAGCGGTTCATCATGTCAAAATAGCGCAGAGCATCTGCATATCTATCCAGGGAGGAGCCTTCAGCGCGGTGTCCGAATGCTGGCGAAGCTGTCATTATTGCCATCTCGGCAAACACTGCGGTGTCATAGGTCACTATGCCACGCTCAGCTACGTCCAGGCGGTCTTTATCGGACATAGGACAGGTGATGCAGGCGATTTTCTTTCGGCTTTGCTTGTGAAGCTCATATATCTCTGCCTGCAATTCTTTTGTGTTTGGCGGGTAGGGCATGAGCACGGATGAGTTCCTGGCCAGTGCCCCTTCCGGTACCCAGCCTGCGGTCATAGCCATCGCCCCGCCCTGCATCATCTCATCGCGCAGATGATAATTTGCCACCCGCTCCAGTATTTCATTGACGAGCCTCTGCAGCCGTCGGGGGTCGGCTACGGTTATTCCCTTCGTGCCTTGCACAGCGACTATAGCCTTCAGGTTCTTCGAGCCCATTACGGCACAAAGCCCCCCTGAGCCGACGGAGCCTCCTTTATCGATTTGGGCAACCGAGATATTGACCAGATTCTCTCCTGCCTGACCAATTGGGATTATGCTGCAGGGTTGATGTTTTCGCCTCAGTTCATCCGTTGTTTCGAAGCTGTCCATGCCCCAGAGGTTGCTGGCATCGCATAGCTCGACATTCTCGTCGTGGATTTTGAGATATACAGGCTTGTCTGACCGTCCAGTAATGACAACGTGGTCGTAGCCTGAAGATTTAAGGAAGTGACTGAAATTACCGCCGCCATTGCTGTGGGGGAAAGACCCGTTGAGAGGTGATTTATATACGGTCATTACCTGCGAGGCGCCTGGTATTATGGTGCCGTTGAAAGGGCCAGTGCCTATGATTATGGCATTTTGAGGGGAAAGTGGCTCTACATCTGGGGGTATGAGGTCGTAGGCAAGCTTGTTGTTTATGCCGGCGCCGCCTATGTAAGTCCTGACCATTTCAGTGTCAAGGGGCTCTTTTCTTATGCTGCCGCTGGTCAGGTTGATATAAAGGATGTTTCCGGCATAACCTGGAATCCCCATCTATATTTCCTTTCCTACTTTACTTTCTGTCGAATTAAAGCCCCGTAGGGGCAATATCTGGCACAGATACCACAGGCATCACATCCCTCGGTGAAGGTTATCTCAAATTCGTTGGCGTGGTTGACCAGCCTCTTAATCTGGATTCGGGAGGTTGATAGGTTAAAAGTGCGAGTAAGTCTGAAAGAACAACGAAGCATGCAGGTCATACAGCCGGCACATTTGGATGCGTCGGCATAGATTAGATAGGAGCTTTTTTGGGCAGTAGCGCTTGGCATCGCTACCCAGAGTAGCCTCACCTGGGGCTGTTGTCAAGGAAGCGAATTGAAAAAAAATCAATGACAGCATAAAATGACTGACACCGGTAATCTACTGGCCGGTTTTGAATGGTAAAGGATCTAATCGGCATAAGCTTTAAGGAAGAAGCACCTGCGGGGATTCCCAGGGTAAGATTTCAGGATAGGCATTATAGGCATTGCTACTTTATCGGCGGGACAAGGGAGGAGTTGAGACGATGGAGTTTCAGTTGAATGAAGAGCAGAAGATGTTGAAGAAGATGGTACATGACCTGGCAGAGAAGGAGTTCCGCCCTAAAGTGGCGGAATGGGAAGCCAGTGGTGAACCCATTGCCCACGAGCATTTCAAGAAGCTGGCAGATTTAGGTCTCCTGGGATTGCCTATTGCCGTCGAATATGGTGGACAGGGTCGGACTGCTTTTGAAGCCATTCTGGCAATAGAGGAGCTGGCACGGGTATCAGGTCTATGTGCTGGACCTGTTTTTGAGACCAGTGTGGGGCCGGTCAGGGTAGTCGAGCAATTTGGCACTGAGGCTCAGAAGCAGAAGTATATACCTCCTGCATGCCGGGGCGAGTCGTGGATTGCCGTTGCCATGACCGAACCCGAGGCTGGTTCGGCATTGACTGACCTCAGCACCAGAGCTGTTTTAGACGGCGACCACTATGTTGTGAATGGTATGAAACGCTTTGTCAGCGGCGGAGGGCAAGCCGACGTTTATGTGACATACGTGAGACTCAGCGAGCAGAAAGGTGCCAAAGGCATTGGTGGGCTCATTATTGAAAAAGGAACCCCCG